>Ga0194123_10001840_pt1 | contig 29960 bp, 7 predicted proteins | sample TA2MahsurfametaG_5_FD_155479 | JGI IMG/M metagenome (GOLD analysis project Ga0194123, IMG submission 155479) | Freshwater microbial communities from Lake Tanganyika, Tanzania - TA2015023 Mahale A surface | ecosystem: Environmental > Aquatic > Freshwater > Lake | place: Tanzania: Lake Tanganyika... | reverse complement strand
TTGTCCGAATCCAACGTGCCACCGAAAGGCACATGGAAGTCCTCGATTGAAAGCTGCCCGTTATGGTGTTTCCGGTACATCTGCAGCGCTCAGCAGTTGTAGCAATCGTCGATTGCCCTGATCGAGGTCAGTTTATCGGGTCTCGATCGCTGAAACAAGTTGCGCTGCAGTGGATCTGGCTTTTTCAGGAGACCCTAAATAATGCGGAGATCATGAATCAACCCTGTATAGCCAGTGATTTCAATTAGCGAATCGGAATCAGCTTGGTAACCGGGATTTGCATCGTTCAGCACGACAAACGTGCGCATTAACGAACCTGAACCAGTCGTGATCACTGATCCTCCAAACGCAGGCAAAGTGGCTGGAGGCAACAGTGCTTCGAAAAGGTCAGCAGTCGGAATCATTGAGGGAGTATTGATATGGAGCATCGCAGAAGCAGGGATGGCCGAAGGGCCATCGATGATATCGGTACCAATGGCTAGATCCTTCAACCTATCCACTGCTGGGCGCCTCGTTAAAGGATCAAAAAGCAAAGAGTCACTTAGAGCAACGAACACGTATGTATCACGGCCGAGACCGCCAGTGATCGAATCAGCCCCACGACCACCAATCAGCAGATTATCCGACTGATTACCCACAAGCTGATTGTCATAGTCATTGCCAAAGATCAGGGATGGTGCGTTGCCAGAGAGCTCGAAGGTCTCATAGCTGTAAACAGGTAGCGCCGAGGAAGCCCCTATCGAGTCCGAAGAGACAACATGGGTGACAACACGATTGCTAAATGCGGGGAGCGCATTGCCGAGGGCATCGACTATGCCACCACCAACATATCCAAGCTTGATTACAGATGCTGTAGAGAGGACTTCTCCCAATTGCACGATCAGTTCAGTGCGACCAGAGGAAGTTGTCTGACTTAAAACTCCTTGCACCGGTATTGAACGTGTACCTGCTCGAACACTGAAGCTGGAACTCTGGAATGTGGCAGGCAGGACTACAGCCTCATCGAGAACAATACGCAAGAACTGTCCCTCCTGAATCACGTTGGTCACGGCGGGAGCTTTGAAGTCAACACGCAATGTGGCTGTGGTGGCAGCGGAGCGGTCACCATGTGGACCAAGGGCAGTGAGCGAGATGGATACATTGCTGCCTGCCACAAAGGTGGCAAGTTGCTTATTGCTAAGCCAGACACTCCAATCACCATCACTGTTGGGCAAAGCAAGTGGCTTCTGGGGAATGCCAGCCAGCTGCAACTCCACAGCAGCGGCACCGATGGCTCGTCCGCTGAATAAAAGTCCACCAAGGGCGTGGGCAACCGCATCAAATGTCAACGCCCCACCATTGAGGCCATTGAGGCTGGGCGATGCGGGAGGCTGCGTTTCCAGGCTGAAGCTGAAGGGGTAAGAGCTCGATGTGTTCCCAGCGTCATCGCTGACACGAACCTGGAGCTGGTTCCCGGAACCCTGCTGAAAACCGGACAGCTGAGCGCTGGTGAGCGTGTGGGCAAAGGTTCCATCGGCGGAGGCGACAACGGTGGCCAGCAACTGGAATCCTGTCGCATCGCCGCGCCCCCAGATGGACACTGCAGCGCCGGCTGGGGCGATACCGCGCACCTGCGCATCTGGGGCGCCGGAGTTGAGCACATTTGTGATCACCCCATCGTCACCACCAACGCTGCTGATCTGGGGAATCTCAGGGGCGGTGGTGTCGATGCTGAACAGCAGCGGGACCGAGCGCCCGACGTTACCCACCGGATCCAGCTGACTGGCAACGAGCTGGACGCCACTCCCCTCGCCCAGCTCCTGGAGATCGCGACTACTCAAGGTGTACTGGAAGCTGCCATCTGCAGCCGGCATCACCGTGGCGAGCGAGCGGGAGAAGCCTGGGATCGTTCCGCGGGCCGGCACCCTTGCCTCAAGTGTCACGGCTCGACCAGCCACAGCCAGACCGCGGATGGTGCGATCACCCTCGAGGCTCGACACCACGGCATCTGCGCCTCCCAGGGAGAGGTTGAGCGGCACCTGCTCGGCCACCGTATCGACCATGGCTGTCAGAGCCGGGGAACGGGATTGATTGCCGGCGGCATCGCGCACAACCGCCCAGAACTGACGCAGGCCCTGGCCCAGCTGGGCCAACTTGTCAGCCAGCAGCGTCAGCTTGAACAGTCCTTTGCCGTCGCTGCTGGTGCTGCCCAAAGCCACGGTCAGACCATCAACGTCAGCGAACACATCCAGGTCGCTGTAGGGGATCGTGCTGCCTAACAGACTGTTGTCATCGACGGCGCTGGTCAGAGTGGCGTCAGCACCGCCGACGCCAAGCAGCACTGGAGCTGCCGGAGCCAGGGTGTCGATATCAACCGAGACGGGTGAAGACACCGCTGCGTTGCCGGCTGCGTCGCTGATGCGGGCTTGCAGGGACAGGCCCCGGCCCTGGGGCAATGCCAATACCTGCGCCTCTGTGAGGCTGAGCTTGAACGTACCGCTGAGGGCGTCAGCCACCACCTGCCCCAGTTGGCGGGAGCTCCCCTGGACATCAAGCAGCTCAACGGTCACAACAGCACCGGCTTGTGCCTGCCCGCTGATCAGATTGTCGCCGGCTGCGGTGGAGATGGTGGCATCTTTTCCACCGGCCGGCAGGATCTGTGGTGCGGCTGGGGCCTGCGTATCAATGGAGAAACTACGGCTGAGGCTGCTGCTGTTCCCGGCCGCATCGGCCTGGGTCAAGGCAAGGCTGAAGCCGCTGCCTTGACCCAGGGCTGCCAGATCAGCGGCACTGAGGGTGAAGCTGAAGAGCCCTGTGAGGTCAGGGGTGAGCATTCCCAACGGACGAAGACCTGCCGGGCCATTGACGCTGAGCTGCAGCGGCAGCCCCGGCTCGGCCTGGCCCTTGATCTCTGCATCGCCGAGTGCACTCGAAACCGTGCCATCAGCACCACCGATGCTGGTGATCGTGAGCTCGGGGGCCTTGGTATCGACAGCAAAGGCCACCCGCGTTGAGACGGCTGCATTTCCGGCGGCGTCACTCTGGCGAAGCTCCAGCAGGTGCCCCTTGCCCTCACCGATTGCCGCCAGTTGCAGCGAGCTCAGCATCAGCGCAAAGACTCCCTGGGCATTAGCCACTGTTTCTGCCAGCAGCTGCGGCTCCAGGCGACTGCCACCACTGAGCCACAGGGCAACGCTGCGCGAGGCCTCGGCCAGGCCGCTGACCTGCTGATCGGCGCTGTTGAGGCTGAGGGTGCCGTCGGGACCCCCGATGGACAGGATCTCAGGGCGGGGGGCCACGCTATCGATCACCAGCTGCAGTTCGGCAGCCTTGGAGCGGTTGCCCACGGCGTCGACACTCACAGCCTGCAGAACAGATTTGGCGGTATCGGCAGGGATCTCAGCGGGCACAAAGCGCACACTCCAGGCACCGGTGGAGTCGGCCACCACGGTTCGGCTGGTGGGACCCCAGGTCAGCTCAACGCTCGACAGCGGTTCGGCACTGCCGCCGAGGCTGAAGCCTGCCAAGCGGTCGACTGCGCTGACAAAACTTCCAGCCGCCCTGGTGAATGTGGGGGAATCGGGCAGCAGGGCATCGATGGCGATGGCCTGGCTCAGCAACCCTGAGCCATTGCCAAGGCTGTCAAAAGCCTGAACGGTCAAGGTGGCGCTGCCGCCCGCCGTGGGCACCGCTGCACGGATTCGGGCCAGCTGGGCCGGCGAGAACTGGGCGGTCCAGCGCCCAGAGCTGGCACGGGCAACGCTGGTTTCACCCAACAGCCTGAGAACAACCGATCCCCCCAGTTCGGCCGCCCCCTTCACCAGCAGGGTGTCGAGCAGATCCTGGGCATTGAGACGGGTGTCCAGCTCACCCAGGACAGGGGCGTCAGGGGCCTGGGTGTCGATCAACACCGTGTCGCTCTTCACCTGGGACACGTTGCCCAGGGCATCCGTGGCGACCACATCGATCCGGGTGGCCTGACCATCGGCAGGAATCTCCTGCGCGCTGAAAGCCACTTGCCACAGACCCGTCACCCGGCGGAGGGCCGTGGTCTCACGGGTGGCGCCGTTCTCGCTCCAGCTCGCGCGGAGCAGCAGCGAAGGGTTCGAGGCGTTCTGCTGAATGTGTGCAAGATTTGCGGCCGAGAACAGGTAGAGGTATTCACCGGTCTCCCCACTGCTGGCTGTGCCAAGAACCGTGTCACCGAACAGCAGGGTGACCGTGGCGGCAGCGGCGGCGACGCCGTAGACCCCCGAGCGATCGGCAGTGGTGGTGTGACTGACACGGCTGCCATCGGCCTTCAGCCAACCCACCGCAACCGCGGCTCCGGGCTCGGCACTGCCGCTGACCTGCACACCGGCGGCCTTCTGGCTGGCATTGACCGTGTTGTTCCAGTGCAGGGGATTGATCGTGGCCTTCAGGGGACCATCGGTATCGATGATCACGGGACGATCAAGCGGCACAGAACGGTTGTCGGCAGCATCGATCGCGGTCACCACGATGTGGCTGTCCCGCTCGTCCATGGGGATCTGGGTGGCCAGGAAGGACAGACTCCAGGCTCCGTTGGAATCGGCCTGCACCGTCCTTGGCTGCTTGTAGTCCCAGGCGACCTCAACCTGGCTCAGAGGCTCGGCGGTGCCACTGAGGGTCACACCGGTGCCGTATTTCTCAACTTGGTTGATGGCATCGTCCCCGGTGACGGTTGCCAGGGTTGGACGTGCGGGAGCAACCGTGTCGATGGCCACCGTGGCCGTGACCACTGCGGAGGCGAAACGATCGCCACTGCGGAGGTCAGAACGATCAAAGGCCTGCACGGTCAGGGTTGAGACCGCAGCATCGGCTGGAATGTCAGCCGCCGGCACAGTGACCCACCACAGGCCCTGTTCAGGGTTGAGCTGGGTTGTGAATGTCCTGCCACCCCAGCGCACGTCAACATGGGTGGTGGAGTGATGGTCGTAGCTGCCGGACAGCATGACACCTTCGGCTTTTTCGGCCAGATTGATTTGATTGTCATCAGCAATCTCATCGATCGTTGGTTTCTGAGGCAGGTAGGTGGCAGGGGTTGCAAGGCCAATCAGCTCGACCGCGTCAATCTGCTCCCAGAAGCTGCTGTGATCAATGTCGACCAGAATGCTGAGTCCATTGATCAGCTGAGTGTTCGTGCCAAAGCTCAGTTCGAGGACGCCGGGCCGGTTTTGATTGGTGGCAGCATTATCGATTCCACTCCAGAGCGGCAAATCGGTGTAGGTCTTCTGGCCTTGCTCATTCACAAAGACTCCCGACACCTCACGAATAAAGCCGAGACCGGCAGTCTCATAGATCCGGGCTCCGGTGGCTACAACACTGCGGCTGAATCCCAGTTCAATGATTTCGTCCGGAATCGAGCCATTGCTGACTGTGCTGTTTTTCTTCCTGGGTGACCAGGCTGTGTCGAGGTCGCCGAAATCGCTGTTGGGGGCACCAAGGGCCTGATTGGCATACCAACGCTTGTAGACATCGCTCGCCGAATCTTTACCCTGTGAGGACACGCCCAGCACACGACTTGCATATTGAGCCAGCAAGTCATCACGTCCCTCAATGGTGATATCGATCCGTTGCCGGGCCGTGCCATCCTTGGATTGCACCAAAAACGATTCCAGACGCTGCTCTCCAGCCCTGAGGGCCTGGATGGTGGGGTGGGTGTTGTCAACGGTGTAGGTCCAGCTGCCGTCGGGGGTGATCGTCAGCTGACCCAGATTGGCGACGGCGCTGTCGCCACCGGCACCGACCCCTGCCTGCGGAGACCAGTCGAGAACCAGACCCGAGAAGCCGTTCTGGCCGAAATCAGCATCGCTGACCGCGAGCTTGCCGTTGAGGGTGAGGGTGCTGGTCGCCGGGGTGAACAGCGGCAGCGCCGGCAGCTGGCTGAGCGGTCCGGTGGTGGTGACCAGGCCGTTGTCTTCCTGGGCTACGGCACTGGCGCGCAGGCCTGCCGCCGGTCCGCTGGCGATGGCGGCCAGCCGAATGGTGGTTCGGTGAATCTCACTGGTGGCCTGGCCGCGGGTGTCGTCATTGGCATCGACCACCACGACAGCGATGCTGCGCAACGCACCGGCCGAGGGGGTCGCGGTCCGTGTCCAGTCAACGGCGTAGGTGACGCTGCGCAGGAGGGCCTGATAGTCCTCAACGGCAGCCACACCGCTGATGCTGAGCTCGGCAGTGGTGGTGGCGTAGGCCACAGTGAGGCCCCTGGCAAGCGCCAGAGCCTGATCCCACTGCAACAGGTCACCGATCTGGGGGTTTTCGATCTGCACCCGGGCTGAGGCCAGCTGGGTGGTGTCGGGATCGCTGACACGCAGAAGCGAATCGATCGGCAGCGGATCGGTGCTGCCGAGCTGATGGCCGGTGCCCGAAGCGATCTCCGGCTTGAGATTGATGAAGCGCAGGCTGCTGGTGGCGCTCACCGGCGTGGCGAAACCGTCATCCACGGTCCAGGTGAGCTGCACGTCCGTGCGGCTGCTGGCCACAACCGCCGGATCGCGGCGCCAGGGCGTCGTGGAGCTGCTGGTGTAGGTGATCGAGCGCAGCAGCTGGCCATAGAGCTCGGGGGTCGCATTGCCCGCGATGCTCAGCACGCGCCTGGCGGGCGCACCGGAGGCGGCGGCAACCCAGGTGCTGGTCACGGTCAACCCGGAAGCACCAGAGGGCAGGGTCCAGTTCAGGATGTCGCCGCTGGCGGCGTCCTCGATGGTCACCGTGGCTGCCACCAGGTTGCGGTCGTGGTCTGTGAGCTCCAGAGCCGGGGCGAGGGGTACATCGCCGGGAAGGCGTGGATTGCTCACCAGCACGGGCCCGCTCTGGGCCGGATTCAGCAGCGGTCGGTCGTTGCTGCCCAGAATCGTGATGGTGACCACATCAGCAACGGCCGCGAGGCTGCTGTCGGTGAGTGTGACGGTGTAGGACAGGCTGATGCTCTCGCCGGCAGCCAGGAAGTCCAGATTCAGCCCCGTGACGTTGTAGCTCCAGGGAATGCTGCCAGGCGCCTCAAGGTTGCTGCCGCCGATCACAAGGCCGGCCTCCAGGGCTGCCTTCAAGCCTGGATCCAGAACACCGCCGCTCCAGGTGGCCGGGCCGGTCAACGCTGAAGCAACAGCCACCACATTGGTGGCATCAACGTCATTGAAGCTGAACAGGCCACTGGCGGAAAGCGTCTGCTGACTGGCGTCCAATGCCTCGCCAAAGCTCTGATCGGCGATCGGGGTGCTGATCTGGGGGAGATCGTTGCTGCCGGTGAGCACCACCGTCACGTCCTGACTGCTGGCTGCCGTGGCCGTCCCGGAGTCATCGGTGATGGTGATGGTGTAGGTGGCGGTGACGGTTTCGCCGGCCGCCAGGTCCTGCACCAGGGCGTTGTTGACCGCAAACGTCCACAGCACCGTGCCGTGGTGGGCCGCCGCAATCGCTCCACTGAGGCTCATGGCGCCGGCAAGGGCGCTGGCGAGACCAGGATTGACCGCTGCACCCGGGCTGGCCACCGGCGCTGCCTTGAGCACCACCGTGGCCGACGAGAGATCGGTGCCGTCCGCATCCGTGAAGCTGATGGCACCACTGCTCGTGAGCAGGGAGGCGGCGTCTTCGCTGATGGCGCCGCTGACCTGCCCAGCCGTGATCACAGGTCGGTCATTGCTGCCGGTGAGGGTGATGCGTAGCGGCTGCTCGATGAACGAGTTGAGATCGAAGCCGTCGCTGATGCGCAGGGTGTAGTCGAGAACCAGCGTTTCGCCGCTGGCCAGGAAGTCGAAACTGCTGGCGGACGGCGCCTGGAAACGCCAGCTGAGATTGCCGGTGCTGCCAGCATCTGCCGCCAGGGTGATGGTGCCGGCAGCAGCCGTGCCCAGGCTAAGCATCGCCTGCAGCTGCGCCAGGCTGAAGGGGTTGCTGCCGCTGAAGCTGCTGCCGGCGGCGATCGCCACGCTGCGCACTGTGGCGCTGACGCTGTTGGAGCGATCGGAATCGACCGCGGTCAGCGTGCCACTGGCGCTGAGCAGGGCGTTGGTTTCGCTGAGCGCAGCGCTGCTGCTGTCGGCGCCGACCAGGCTCAGCTGCGGCAGTTCGTTGATGCCGGTGATGCGCAGGGTCACCTGCGATGTGGCTGCCGCGCTGCCGCTCTGGCCATCGCTGGCGCCGATGTTGTAGGTGAGCACCACCTCTTCGCCGGCTGCCAGGTAGTCGAAGGTCTGGGCGCTGGCGGTGAACTGCCAGTTCAGCTTGGCGAGCTGGCTGGTTGCCGTGTCGGCACTACTGATCGCCAGCAGACCGAGCAGGGCGTTGTCATCGAGGCCGATCCCGGTACTCACACCACTGACATTGACGCTGCTGGCCAGGGCCGTGATCTGATTGCTGCGGTCGGCGTCGAACACCGTCAGGCTGCCAGTGGCGCTCAACGGCTGGGTGCCGTCGGTGAAGCGGGCCTGGCTGGCCGTGGTGTCGAGTGTGCTGGGCCCTGTAGCTGTGGGGTCGTAGCTGACCAGCAGGGTTGGCGTGGCTGTGATCACAGCGCCCGTGCTGGGGTTGATGAACTCACCGCTGACGCCCTGCAGAGCGTTGGAGGAGCTCTTGATGCCCACGGTGAAGCCGTGCCAGTTCTCGCTCACTGGGTTCTCCCAGGTGAGGCTGGAGAAGGCGCCCTTGAACCGGATCACCCCATGGGGTTCGCCTGCTGTCCACTGCAGTTCATAGAAGGTTTTCCCACCGATCTGCACTGTGTTCTTGACCGCATTGCCACTGCCCCAGTAGCCCGGCGTAGCGCTCGTGGTCTGGCTGACGATGTCGAAATCGCGATCGAAGCGGTAGCCGTTGCCATTCATGCTGACAAAGGCGAAGTAGAGGTTCTGCACCTCCTGGTCAAAGCTAAGAGTGCGCCAGCCCGCAGGGTTGAAGGCGATGATGTCCGAGCTGCCGGGCGCGGCAACACCGGTGCTGGTGTAGGGCGCGGTGGGATTGAAGAAGTTGGTCCCACCATTGGTCTGCACAAAGGCCCAACCTATGGTGCTGCTGAGGCTGGCCTGTACCGTGCCGGCCTCGGTGACAAAGGCGCCAGTCACCGTGTTGGTGCCTGTGTTGGCATTGGTCCAGTCGATCCATTTGACGGGCACGCCCTCGAGCGACCCGCTGGCGTTCTCGAGGTTGCGGCCCAAAACGACGTCGACGTATCCGTTGCTGATGTCGGTGCTGGTGATCGACTGCGGCGTCTGCGCCTGGCCGAGGTAGCGCAGACGCACCTGGGATCCGGCCACCACACCTTCTGCCGGAATCGACAGCCTGAAGGTGGGGGTGCTGGTGGCACTGATCAGTTGAACCTTGTCGCCCGAGCCGGTGTAAAGGCGGGGAGCGTCGTTGCTGCCGGTGATGATGACGGTGACGTCCTGGCTGGTGGCGGCGCTGCTGGTGCCCGAGTCGTCGCTGACAGTGATGGTGTAGGTGCTGGTGACCGTTTCACCAGCTGCCAGGTATTGGGCGAGGTTGTTGTCGAGAGCAAACCGCCAGTTGATGTTGCCGTTATTGGCGGCATTGGTGGCTCCACTGAGTTGCATGGCGCCGGCGAGAGCGCTGGCCAACTCGGCCGACACCGAAGCCCCGGCGCTGGCGCTGGTGGTTTTGAGCGCTATCGAAGCAGAACTCAGATCGGTGGCATCAACATCGGCAAAACTGATCGCACCGCTATCGATCAGATAGGCCGCTGCTTCGATTGCGGTGGTGTTGGGGTTATCGGCCGTGGTGCCCTGATCTTCTGTGACAGCACCGATCACGTCGTTGACGGTGATCACCGTGGTGTCGTTGCTGCCATTGATGGTCAGCGTCACCGGTTGATCAGCGGTCGCACCGGAGCTGTCGGTGACACGCACCGTATAGGTAAGGGTCAGCTGCTCGCCGGCGGCGAGGTAGTCGAAGTTTTGGCTGTCCGAACCGAAGTTCCAGTTCAGGGTGCCGCTGGTCTGGCTATTGGAGATCACCGCCGCCGGGGTGACGTTGAGCATGTTCAGCAGGTGGCCGTTGAATGAGCCGCCGTCGGCGCTGATGCTTTCGCTGGCCGTCCGGCTGGCCTGGCCGTACAGGGTGCCGGAACCGGCGGCCTGCGGGCCGCTGGCTGCATTGGCCACCGTGCTGCCTGTGCCATCGAAGCGGTAGTTGGCGACCAGACCGGCGGTGGTTGGATCCACCGTGCTGGAGCGCGACGCCGCGATCTGCTCAGCACTGCGCACCAGATTCCAGACGCGCACATCAGCGATCTTGCCCAGGAAATCCTGGTTGGTGGTTGGCCGGCTGCCGATGCGCAGGGGGTAGTTGGTGGTGCTGAGGGCCGTGGCGGTGGTGCTCAGGGTGACCTCACTGCCACCAGCCGCTGTACCGCCGTTGAGATACACCTTCACGGTGCTGCCGTTGTGGCTCAGGGCGATGTGGCTCCAGGTGTTCAGCGGTGCCTTGAGGCCAGTGTCCACCCAGAACCAGGCGGGCATCAATGCGAACTGAATCGAGCCGTCGCCAAAGCGGGCGATCTCGTAGCTGTTCTCCTTGTTGAAGATGATTCCACCCTGGGCACCCCCGGATCCTGTGCCACTGGGGTTGATCCAGGCCTCGAGTGTGTAGTTGTTAACCAGATCCACAGCGGCACTGTCTGCCACCTCGACAAAATCACCGTTGCCGTCAAGCAGGATCGCGTTGGCGTTGAGTCCTGTCGGCAATCCTGCGGTAGGGCCGGCGGTGCTGACGCCCACCACCGCCGCGCTCACGGTGTTGGTGAGATCCACATCGCTGACGCTGAAGCTGCCGCTGGCGCTCAGGCTGCCGTTGGTTTCGCTGCGACTGGCGCTGTTGCTGTTGCCGGATGCCACCGTGAGGATGGGGGCGTCATTGCTGCCGTTGATGCGCAGGCGCAGCTGCTGGCTGCCCGTGAAGCCGCGCTGGTCGACGACGTTGATGGTGAACACGTCGTCGAGCGTTTCGCCGGCTGCCAGGGCATTGACGCTGGTGTTGGCCTGGTTGACGGTGTAGGTGTAGGAGCCATCGGCCGCCAGGCTCAGGCTGCCGTAGCTGCCGCTGAGGGTGCCGGTGTTGACCACCTGCAGGTTGATCACATTGCCTTCAGGGTCGTAGAGGTTGGCGAACAGGGCGCCGGCTGCGCCGCTGGCATTGGCGCCCGGCTCGCTGGCACCAGTCGCAGTCAGGCCAGCTTCGCGGACGCCGGCATTGAGGATCTGGCCGCTGGAGGTGGGGCCGTCGTCGCTGCCGAGGATCTGCACCTCCAGCACCTGCTCGCCGCTGAGGCCGTCCTGATCGGTCAGGGTCACCACAAAGCGATCCACCAAGCTGCGGGAGCCTGCCGCCAGGGCGTTCACGGCGGCGTTGGCGTTGTCGATCGCATAGCGATAGGAGCCATCAGCGCCCAGCCGCAGGCTGCCGTAAGTGCCTGTGATCAGGGCACCGGTGGCGGCGTTGCTGCCGCTGCTGACGCCGGCATTGGAGCCAATGCTCAGGCCATCGCGGCGGGCGGCGCTGACGCGGTAGCCCGTGGGGTTTAGCTGGCCTTCGGGGTCGCTGGCGTTGACAAACAGGCTGCCGGCGATGCGCTCTGCGGCCTGGCCCGCCAAGGCCGAGCCGTCGGCCTTGATGCCCTGCTCCACCGCCCAGACATCGGGAGCTTCGATGCGATACCACTCATCGCTGAGCGCCGAAGCAAAGCTGATCACCGGCCGGCCTGGAATGGCCGTGGGCACGGCGTTGCCGCCGTGGTCGGGGTCGCCCCAGACCACCACCGAGCCGTCGCTGCGCAGCGCCGAGAAGGCGTAGAAGTTGCTGCCCAGGCGCGTAATGCGAAGGTTGTTGTTGGCGCCGTTGAAGTCCACGGCACCGCTGTTGCCGCCTCGACTGGCATCGCCCCAGGTGACCACCGAGCCGTCGGCGCGAAGAGCCGCAAAGGCAAAGCTGGTGGCGGCGATGTCGACGATGTCTTCGCTGTTGGGCACGCCATCGATGTCGCCGGCCACGGCGCTGCTGTCGCCACCGCTGCTGCCCCAGCTCACCACCGAGCCATCGGCACGCAGGGCGGCAAAGGCCGAGCCGCTGGCCACGATCTTCACCACCGCCGGCGCCCCGGCGGTGCTCAGGCTGGCGCTGGCTGCGGCGCTGAGCAGGCCGCCGCGATCGGGGTGGCCCCAGGTCACCAGCGAGCCATCGGCGCGCAGGGCGGCAAAGGCCGAACCGGTGGTGCTGATACTCACCACATCGGTGCTGCCGTTGAGCTGGGCGGCCACAGCACTGCTGTCGCCGCCGAATTCGGCCGAGCCCCAGGTCACCACCGAGCCATCGCTGAGCACGGCCGCAAAGGCCCGCTGCGAAGCCTGCAAGCTGCTCACCGTGAGGGCGTTGCTGGCGCCGTTGAAATCAACGCCGCTGCTGTTGCCGCCGTAGGCGGCATCGCCCCAAGTGACCACCGTGCCGTCGCTGCGGAGGGCGGCAAAGGCAGCGTTGGAGCTGCGGATGCTCACCACATCCACGCTGCCGTTGAGTGCGGTGCTTACGGTGCCGGCGGGCAGGGCACCACCCTTGGCGGCATCACCCCAGACCACCACCGAGCCGTCACTGCGCAGGGCGGCAAAGGCGGCGGTGCTGGAGAACAGCTTCTGCACCCTGATGCCGCCGCTGCCATTGAGTTGGCTGGCCACGGCGCTGCTGTCGCCGCCGTAGCCGATGCCGCCCCAGGTGACAACCGAGCCATCGGCCTTGAGGGCCGCAAAGGCGCCGGTTGTGGAGGCCACGGTGGTGACACCAGCATTCAGGCTTGTAGCAACAGCTGCACTTTCACCGCCGTACTCGGCGGCACCCCAGGTGACCACAGAGCCGTCGTCGCGCACGGCAGCAAAGGCCAGCGAACTGGAGAAGATCTGCGACACATCGGCCGACAGGGCCGTGGCGACGGCGCTGCTGACGCCGCCGTAGTAGGCGTTGCCCCAGGTGATCACCGACCCATCGGCACGCAGGGCGGCAAAGGCGCCCTCGTTCTGGAACTCGCTGGCGTTGCGCCCCGGAATGCTGGGGTGATGGTTCTGCTCAACGATCAGCTGTTTCCAGGTGTCGCTGATCTCAAAGCTGCGGTAGATCGGCGCGGCGTTAACGATCGGCCCGGTGGTCAACGGCCCGTCATTGCTGCCGTCGATGCGCAGGGTGAACGCCTGGGTGACGCTGCTGCCCTGGCCATCGCTAACCGTGAACGAGAAGCTGTCGTCGAGGGACTGGTCTTCCCGCAGGGCGTTGACAGCGGCCAGGCTGTCGTTGACGGTGTAGCTGTAGGCGCCGTTGGCGCTGATCTGCAGACTGCCGTAGAGACCGGCGATGGTGGTGCTGCCGAAGACCCCCTGGGAGCCGGAGGCGCCGCTGACCTGGGTGATCTGCACCACGTTGGAGCTGTCGAGATCGCTGTTGTTGGCAAACAGGGAGCCGGCACCGCCAGTGGCGATCACCGCCGCCTGACCGCCACCGGCCACGCTGCTGCCCAGCTCGTTGGGTGTGGTGATCAGCAACGTGCCGCTGGTGAGCACCGGGTCGTTGCTGCCGGTAATCGTGAGCGTCACCGGTTGATCGGCGGTAGCGCCCGAGCTATCGGTGACGCGCACCGTGTAGGTGAGGGTGAGCTGCTCGCCAGTGGCCAAATAGTTGAAGGCCTGGCTGCCTGAGTTGAAGGTCCAGTCCAGGGTTCCACTGGTCTGGGTGTTGGAGATCACCGCGGTGGGTGAGATGGCGAACATCGCCAGTAGCTGTTCATTCGTGCTGGGCAATCCTGAGGTGACGCCGCCGGCGACGACGCCGGCTTTTGCCGCGGTCACGGTGTTCGTTAGATCAACATCGCCGACAGCCAGATTGCCGCTGGCGCTGAGCGTTGAATTGGCTTCCGTCAGCGCTGCACTCGCCAGCCCGGCGCTGACAGCACCAGCAGCTGCATCAAATTCAATTTTAGCGATGCCGTAATGATCGAATATCGACCCAGATGCACTAGGTTGATAAAGACGGAACGTCGTGGCCGAGGTTCGAGCCGCGACCGGAAGGCTCAAGGAGACCTGCTTCAAGACGTCGAAGCTGGAGTCGTCCTCGCGAATGATAAAGCCAACATCGACCCAGCTATTGCCACTCTTGTATTGCAGAAGTAAATCTTCTCCGTGGTCGGGTTCTTTGCCGCCGTTGTTCCCATTGCCCTTGATTGCCGAGAATGTGGCGTTGGTGGCCCCAGATGTGTCAACAGGCTTAAGCTCGACCCAGCGGATGTTGCTTTCGCCGCTGAGACCAAATTTTATGTGTTTGCCAATATTAAACCCACCGGTGTAGGAGGTGCCATCACCAGCATTGACGATGGCAACGCCCGTGAGCGTTGAGGTGTTGATGAGGCTGCTATCGGGAAGGATAAGGTTTGCGCTGCCAGAGGATCCCGAGGTGCCGGCGCTGATCGTTGGAGCATCATTTGAGCCAGTGATGGTGATAGAAACGTCTTGTGAATATGAGCTGATCGCGTTGCCACTGCTGGGCGTGCTAACAGCATTGTCGTCGCTGATCGTGATCCGATAGACAACGGTGACCGATTCACCGGCAGCGAGGTATTGGCTGAGGCTGTTGTCAAGGCTGAAATCCCAGTTGACGGTGCCGGTGTTGGCTGAGGAGTAGGACCCGACGCCCGCACCCGAGAGGGTGAAGGTGTTGGCCAGATCCTGCAGGGCGGTGCTGAGGGCACTCGAGATGCTGGCGCCACCCGCTGCGCTGGCGCTGATGTAGGCGCTGCTGGCGCTGAGGCGATCGCTCAGATCGACATCGGCAAAGCTGAGGCTGCCGCTGTCGCGCAGGCGAGCGTGGCTGCCGCTGGTGACGTCTTCTGTGACAGCACCGATCACATCGTTGATGGTGATCACCGGGGTGGCATTGGCACCGGTGACAGTGACCGTCACGGCTTGATCGGCTGTGACGCCGTAGGGGTCAGTCGCGCGCACGGTGTAGGTGAGCTGCAGCGTTTCCCCTGGGGCCAGATAGGCAAACGGGTTGCCCGAGCCAGGATTGAAGGCCCAGCCAAGCTGATCGCTCACCTCTGTGCTGTTCAGCACCGCAGCCGGCGCTGCAGGATTGACGCTGAACATGGCCAGCAGCGCGGCATCACTGAGCGCCAGACCGCTGGTGGTGCCTGATTTGGCAACCGCAGGCACCACCACCACCTCTGCTGTAACAGCGTCGATGCGGTCAACATCGCTCACGCGCAGCGTGCCCGAGGCGGCCTGAAGCTCGCCCACCGTGGCTGCGGCGCTGTCGCCCTGGCCCAGGCTGATGCTGGGGCCGTCGTTGCTGCCGGTCAGGGTGATGGTGACCGCCTGCTCGCTGAACGCTCCCTTGTCGTCGCTGACGCGCACCACAAAGGTGTCGGTGGCGGTCTGTCCCTGAGCCAGCTCCTGGGTGCTGGCTGCGTTGTTATTGAGGGTGTAGGTCCATTGGCCGCTGTTGCCGTTGAGGCTCAGGTTGCCGTAGGTGCCAGTGCCCGTCGGGGTTGTTCCACCGGTGCCCGTCGGCGTGGTGCCAGTGCCCGTCGGCGTGGTGCCGGTGGGCGCGCTGATCGACCAGGTGGCGGTCGCGCCAGCATCGACATCGCTGCTGCTCAGCGTGCCGCTTGCGGTGGTGATTGTGCTGTGGTCTTCGGTGAGTGCGCCAGCCGTATGGCCTGCCGCATAGCTGATCACCGGCCGATCGTTGCTGCCGTTGATTGTGACGGTGACGGTCTGATCGGCAGTGGCGCCGAACTCATCGGTGACGCGGGCTGTGTAGGTCTGGCTAACGCTCTGGCCTTCGGCCAAGGCCTGAGTGGTCGCCAGAGTGTTGTCGAGGGTGTAGGTCCAGACGCCGGTGCTGGCATCGATGGCGATCGAGCCGTAAGTGGTGGAGGGTGTGCCGACAATCAACCAGCTGCGGCTGGCGCCGCTGTCGACATCGGAGGCAGTCAGGGTTCCACTGATGCTGGCCGTGCCGGCATCAACGCTGCCATCGTCCAGATGCCCCGCTTCCCTAACGGTGCCCAGCGCGCCGCCAGGGGCGGTGGAGATCACCGGGATGTCGTTGCTGCCGTTGATGGTGATGGTGATCGCCTGATCGGCTATGCCTCCCTTGTCGTCGGTCACACGGGCCATGAAGGTCTCGGTGACGCTTTGCCCCTCGGCCAGTGCCTGGGTAGCTGGTTTGCTGTTGTCGAGACTGAAGCTCCAGACCCCCGTACTCGCATCGATGACGATCGACCCGTAGGCCGTGGAGGGGCTGCCGGCAATGCTCCAGGTGCGTGTGGCGCCGGCGTCTACATCGGTGGAGGTAAGAGTGCCCGATACGGAGTTGGTGCCCGCCAGCACACTGCTGTCGTCGTTGTTGCCGGCCTCGATCACAGTGCCGAGATTGCCGGCCGCGCCGCCACCGCTACTGAGGATCAGCTCTGAGGCGTACTGACGTTCACGGCGGTAGCCCAGGCTCTGGCTGGCCCCCAGCGTGGAAACGGGGTTCTGGGTGTTGATGAAACCCCAGGTGCCGGTTGTGGCTCCCCAGGAGATGCTGCCGGTGGATGCCGTGCCGGTTGACGCAGTGGTGCCGTTGAGGTTTTTGTCGATGTGGCCGTAGGTGTAGTTGCCGTTGGCAAACACGGCGCTGCCTTCCACCAGATCGAAATCAAAGGTGTTAACACCGGCAGGGCCGTCTGCACTACGGGAGCGGCCAATGCCACGAACAACAAAGTTGTTGTCGGCTATTTTCTCGTAGATGACCGGGGTGACCCACAGCCCGCTGGCGCTAATGGGCTTGTAGAACTTCCATTGACTGACTGTGCCGGTGTTGCCGCTGGGAACTTCCTGGATGTAGACGTTGCCCGCCGAGGAATCCGTAGCACCGCCGCTGTAGGCACTGCTGCCAACGCTGGTCAGTACGGCAGGCGTAGTGGTGGAGATGGATGGACTGTCGTTGCCGCCGTTGATGGTGATGGTGACCGTTTGATCAACGCTGGCTCCGTTGTTGTCGGTGGCGCGGGCGGTGAACGACTGGCTGACGCTCTGGCCTTCCGCCAGGGCCTGGGTGGCCGGCAGGCTGTTGTTGAGGGTGTAGGACCACGCGCCGGTGGCGGAATTCAGAGTGAAGGAGCCGTAGCTGGTGGGGCTTGGGCCCACCAGAGACCACACCTGGCTGGCGCCGGTGTCGGGATCGGCAACGCTGAGGGTGCCGGAAACGCTCGTAGTGCCGTCATCGGCAGAGCCGTCGTCGAAGTGGCCGGCTTCCCGAACGGTGCCCAGCGCGCCGCCTGGGGCGGTGGAGATCACCGGGATGTCGTTGCTGCCGGTGATCGTGATGGTGACCGCTTGATCGGCTGTGGCGCCTTTGTCGTCGGTGACGCGCACGGTGTAGGCCTGGGACACCGTGGCCCCGGCGGCCAGTGCTTGGGTGGCGGGTAGGGCGTTGTCGAGGGTGTAGGTCCAGGCGCCGGTGCTGGCGTTGATGGACAGATTGCCGTAGGTGGTTGGCCCGCCAGGCAGCACGCTCCAGGTGGCGGTGGCACCGCTATCCAGATCGACGACGGCGGGAAGACCGGATGCGCTGGGGGTACCGGGAAGCGTGCTGCCGTCGCTTGCCACACCCGCTTCAACAACGGAACCCTCGAACACGGCCGTCGACAGGCGGGTGATGGTGACGTTGTCGATACCCCAGGCTTCGTCGTTGGCAGCCTGGTTAAGGGTTGAGGTGAGCTCAAGCGTCAGGCTGGAGGTGTTGACTGGAGGCGTCAGGGTGAAGACGAAGCGTTGGTCTTGCCAGCCCGCATTGGCGTAATTGCCATACTCCTTTGGAGCCAATGTCCAGGTGAATCCGCCGCTGCTGCCGCTGGTATTGGCCGTTGGAAACGTATTGACGTTGAAGCTGGCTGAATAGATTTCAATACCGTTTGCCTTGATTTTGAACAGCTCACTGTCCCAGGTGTCCAAACGGAACCAGTCGAAGCTGATGGCCTGAATCGGGGATGTTCCGCTGAACACCTTGCTGGATGATTCACCGACGCCATAGGGGCCCAGGAAGGAGCCCCATTGGCTGCTGGTGATTAGCTTGCCGTTGCTCCAGCCCTCACTGGTGCTCGTAAACGTGGCCGTGCTGGAACTGTTGGGATCAACAATGGACGGCTTGTCGTTGCTGCCGTTGATCGTGATTGAAACGGTCTGATCCGCCGTGGCGCCGTTGTTGTCGGTGACGCGGGCGACGTAGGACTGGCTGACGCTCTGGCCTTCCGCCAGGGCCTGGGTGGCCGCCAGGTTATTGTCGAGCGTGTAGGTCCAAACGCCAGAGCTGGCGTTGATGGCGATTGAGCCGTATGTGGAGGAGGGTGTTCCTGCGATCGACCAGGTGCGGGTGGCGCCGCTGTCCAGATCAGAGGCACTGAGCGTGCCCGAGGATGTTGGAATTCCAGGCACAACCGTGCCGTCATCGAGATGGCCCGCCTCGGTCACCGCCCCTACCAACGCGCCAGCACCATTGGTGACGACCGGACCATCATTGCTGCCGTTGATGGTGATGGTGACATCGTCACTGCCGATCCCGCCCAGGGGGTCCGTCAGGCTCACGGTGTAGGTGAGCGTGATGCTTTGCCCCTGGCCCAGGAAATCCAGGTTCAAGTTGCTGGCGTTGTACGCCCAGCCCACGGTTCCTGGTGAGCTGAGCCCAGCGGTGGCTGTGGTGAGCGTGAAGCCAGCCTCAAGCGCGGCTTTCAGGCTTGCGTTAAGGGTGCCACCGTTCCAGGTGGCGGGGGTTTTCAGACTGACGGCGACATTGGCAGTGTCACCCGCATCAACATCGTTAAAGGCCAGGGTGCCGCTAGCGGTAAGGGTTTGACTGGTGGCATTGGTAAGTTCGGTGAATGTGGGATCGGCAATGGCTGTTGTGATCTGGGGTTGGTCGTTGCTGCCGCTGATGGAGAGGTTGAGTTGCTGTTCAACACTCCCACCCTGACCATCACCGACCGTTACGTAGAACGATTCAGCCAAGCTGTCACCAGCTTGAAGACTCTGAACGTTGTTGGCTGTCTGGTTGAGGCTGTAGAGATAGCTGCCGCTGGGATCCAGCGTGAGGGTGCCGTAGGTACCGGCAATGGCATTGCTTTGCACACTGCGCAGGGCCGTAACCAGGCTGTCGTTGCTATTGCGCAGGATCAGTGCAGCACCGCCGCCGTTTTCGTAATACTCAATCTTGATGTCATACCAAGACCCTTGAGTGCCTACAAAACTGAAATTGTCATAGGAGGTGCCGCGATCTCTCCAGCTGTCAACCACGAGGGCAGTGTTGATCCAGACCCTGACGCCATCATCACTGCCAACCTTGAAGCTATTGGTGCCAGTTTGATAGGCCTGGATCTGTCCCGTGGCCCGAATTGAGAAGGTGTCGCCATTGCCTCCGTAGGTGGTGTCGTAGACGTCACCGAAATTGATCGATGCTTCCGTCCTGGTCGTGCGCAGCGTGTTGAAGTTGGTGCCTTCGTAGAGCTCAACCTTCAAGCCATTCGCCATGGCGATCGGGGCTGATGTACTGCTTTGGCTGCTATGCCGACCACCCGTGACGGTGAAGCTGTCACCCTCTGGATCGCCCAATGTGGTGAACAGGGAGCCGGCAGCTCCCGTGAGATTGAAACCAGCCAATGCCGTATTGCTGCCGTTCACCACGCCGGCTTCGATGGCGGGCCCAGCGCTGATCACGCTGCCGCTGATCGGGGCATCGTTGCTGCCATCAATGCGGATCAGCAGCGGCTGCTCGATCACATCCTTGGCGCCAGTCTGGGTTGTGGTGAGAGCCAGCACAAAACTGTCGTCGAGGCTCTGGTCTTCGCGCAGGGCGTTGACAGCGGGATTGCTGTTATTGAGGGTGTAGGTGTAAGAACCATCGGCGCCGATGGTGAGGTTGCCGTAGTTGCCCACCAGCACCAGACCCGATCCGCTTGCGCTGTTGAGCGGCACCGGGGCAAAACTGCCGTCTGCGGTGCGGGCAGCCGTCACGGTGCTCGTGAAGCCATCCCCTTCGGGGTCCTGCAGATTGGCAAAGGCAGCATCTGCGGGCTGCAGGCTGTTGCTGCCTGAGCCCAGGCCAGCCTCATCCACACTGGTGTCGAGCAAAGTGCCGGTGCTGCGCGGACGATCATCCGTGCCATTGATGCGAATGCGCAGGGCCCGGCTGGTGGTCAGCCCCGAGCTGGTATCCAGCAGGGTGATGGTGAACACATCATCGAGCGATTCGTCTTCCCGTAAGGCGTTGACCGTGGCATTGCTGTTGTTCACCACATAGCGATAGGAGCCATTGGCATTCACCGTGAGTGCGCCGTAGATGCCTGTTTGGGTGCGCACATCGGCGCTGGCCACCTGCAGGGCCATGGGGTCACCCTCAGGGTCATACACGCCGCTGGCCCACAGCGAACCGGCTGCACCAACCGCGTCGACGCTCGCCTGAGTGGAACGGTCGCCGTTGATCCCCAATTCTTTGGCGGTGGCAACTAGCAACTCACCACTCACCCAGGGGCCGTCGTTGCTGCCGGAGATGGTGAAGCTGATCGGGGCGGAGGTGGCCGTGGCCCCATGGCCATCGTTCACAACAACGGTGCCGAAAGCATCGCTGGCACTCATACCGGGTTGGAGCGCCTGGGTGAGAGGGGATGCATTGTTGAGGCTGTAGGTGACCACCCCAGTGCTGGTATTCAGCGAGGCAGTACCATAAATCCCTGAGCGGCTGAAGGTGTTGGCCTGGGATGTCTGGATCCACTCACTGGGCAAAGTGAAGCTGAGGGCATCGCCATCAACATCAGCAGCCGAGATTGAGATTGTGGCTGTACTCGTGCCCGGCTGGCCATTGCTCGAGCCACCAGCCTCCACCAAGGTTGCTGACGCTGCTCCAACGGTCAGTGTGGGGTTGTCATTGGTGCCTGTGATCACGAAGCTGATCGGCGCACTGAGCGTTGTGGCGCTGCCATCGCTCACCTGAATACTGCCGAAGCTGTCTGTGGCGCTCTGGCCTGCTGCTAGTCCCTCGGTGGCCGAGGCTGCGTTGTTGAGGCTGTAGCTGACAACATCGCTGTTGAGCGACAACGTGGCATTGCCGTAGATACCAGATTTGGTGTAATCACCGTTGCCACTGCTGGTCCAACCCTGGCTTGTTAAGTAAGAAGTGTCGTAAAGGGTCGGACTCAGAACTTCCAGGGCCACGTTCATGGCCCAATTGTCGTGAGACAGGACAAGACCGTCGTAAAGACGCAGGCTTGCGTAGTCGCTGCTTAATGGCCAAGGTGTTGCAGACACGTAAGTGTCGTTGACCCAGGTCAACGGAGCTCCGCTGGTAACGTTGCCGGATCCCCTGTTGGCTCCATTGAGTCCCTGACCGACATACGAACCAACCAGGCTGCCGTTATAGGAATCCCAGACAGCGCTTAAATCGTCGTAAACAAGATTGGTAATGCTCGGATCAGAGATGGCCGAGCCATCCATCAAACGAGAGACAGGGCTAGTGCCGAGCGTCGGTAGCGCCAGCCTTACGCCATTGATCGTGGCATAGCGATATGTTTCATTGGTTAATGACCCTAATGCACCGTTAATATCTTGCTTAAAGCTATTATAAATTTCGCTGAGTTGGAAAGTGCCCCCGTTCCGATTGTAGGTGTCTCCGCTTATGGTTCCGTCGCCGTTGCGATCCAAGTGATAGTAGGTCTTACCTTCAACTTTTACTGGCGCTATCAGTTTTCCTAGGCCACCCAAATCTATGACAGGTACGGGGTTAGAGGCGCCATCAACATCTGCCTTGCTCAGGGTGATGGAGGCCGCGGAAACCCCAGCAGTTCCATTGTTGGTACCTCCGGCTTCCACGAGCATGGCAGAGGGGTTGGTCGCAGAGACAGTTGGTGCGTCATTGCTGCCCGTGATCGAGAAAATCAGCTCGCTGGTTAAGGCTGTGGCACTGCCATCTGTGATCTGAATGCTGCCGAAGTTGTCAGAAACGCTCTGGTACGAGGTGAGAGATTGGGTTGCAGTTGCTGAGTTATTGAGGCTGTAGCTCACCACGCCAGTGCTCAGGGTGAAGGTGGCGGTGCCGTAGGTGCCGGATTTGATGTAGGAGTCACCGTTACTCGTGCTCCAACTCTTGTTGTTGAGGTAGGTGGTGTCGTAGCTGGCGGTGCCATCAGAGTCGGATTTGGTGATCGTGATCGAGGCGCTGTCAAGACCGACGATTGCGTTGCTCGCGCCACCCGCTTCAAGCAGTGAAGTGGAGGGGTTGCTTGCGGTAGCGACCGGTGCAACGTTGGCCAAAGTGGTGATGACATTCGAGGCAGCCAGCACGCCACCTTGCCCATCACTGACGTTGTAATTGATCGAGATATTGCCTGTGTAGTTCGTTGGTGCATTAACGGTGTAAGAGGTGATCTGACCCGAGCCACCTGCGTTGTACATTGCGTAGAAAGACCCAGGGGACACGCTGAATCCGGTGACCTGCAATGCGTTTCCATCTGGATCTGTAAATCCCTGAATGAGAGCGCTGACAGGAATTGATGTCGCGCTTGCGGAGGCTACTCTTGCGAAACTTGCTGGTTGGGAAGTCTGCTTGGGTGGCAAGTTAATTGCAATCGCAGGTGCCGACGTTGAATACTTGAGATTGTCGAGGTAGAGCGTTGAGGATACTATTGCATCACCCTCGTTGATGGCGCCGAATCCCAATCGGAAACTTCCGGATTCAGCAAATTTATAGTTAAAGGTGGATCTGGGTGTGGTATAAAGATAGTTACTGGTTTTATTGAGTGTGACGACGTCCGAAAGCTTGAAGATCTCTGATGAAACAGCAACACCAGATGTATCAATCTTGGAAACCGAGAAAAATGCTGCGTCGTTGTAGGGCGTATAGTCGTTAGTGGCAAAGCTCCAGTCAAAGTTGATCGTTGACCCGGCAGAAGCAGATACCGTTTGATAAATGATGCTGCCGCCTGTCACGCCGAAAGAGCTGCTGGCAGGGTTGTCAAAGACTAAGTTCAGTTTTCCTTGTGGAAGCCCAAGGCTCGATTCAATGCTGTTGACACCTGCAACAGAGTTTTCGCTTGTAACATAAGCGTAGTAGTTACCCTCGGCCGGCCATCCGCTAAGAGGAGCGCTCGCTACTCCGGCAGTTCCAATAGCTGTCCAGCCTTGGAGTGCAGTAGTTGCTTCAAAGCCAGGGTTAACAACTCCAGTCGACGCTTCAACTTGAATCGGGAAACCTTCTAGATTGATTGTATAGTGATCGTTATAGTTGAATACAGTGGGATCAATTGATTCGGCGTTGGGAGCCGTTAGCATTCTCGCAAAGTACGCCCCCTCATCCCCATGACTATCGATACCCGGACCATTGATCCGATCGTCGATAGCGTGGCCGATTTCCTGGAGCAGCAGCTTCAAGCGCTGATCCTCACTGGCTGCGGCAAACCAGCTTCGGTTGATCAGGATGGTTGGAGCGCCTGAGGGGTGCGTGCTGGCATAGGCACCAAGCAAACCCTGCAGAATAGAAGGATCAACAAGTTCAAATCGCAAACCGGTGAGAGCTCGGCCAGCACTAAGAGACCTATGGATCGCTTCAAATCTTGAATCGTGTCTGGAAGACAGAGAATCGCCACCAAACGCACGACGTAACAGCCCAAAGAAATCGCCATGCCGTGCGCGAGCCTGCAACCATCTCCACGCGTCGGTGGTGCTGCGAAGGAATTCGCCGGTCAACCTCTGCCTGACAGGCCCGTTGCTGGCTGGTGATCCAGAAGCACGCAAAACCCTGGAGGCAGCAGGCAAGGCTGGGATGCGTGAGCCATAGACCGGAGATACGCCCTCTCCAAGGGCCGAGCCCGCGGGGAAACGCGTGCCGGCCTTGAAAACGCCCTCGCGAGGCGGAAAAACGCGAGAGACTACTGAGCTTGCACCAACAGGACCCTGTCGCAGGCGATCGGCACGAAAAGCCTGATTAGCACTGGGTTTTATACGTATATATGGAACCAAGCCCGCCACTGGTTGACGCCATACCACTCAACCTCATTATGATGCAGTCAGACGAGGGTTTCTGCATTAAGGCGGTCCGTTAGCCAAAACCACTCCTTCGGGTGGTTGAAGTGACCGATCCCGTCCATCAGTCTTAAGATGGAGAGACGAGCCGTTGCTGCTCCGCCAGACCATGCGCAAAGTCCTGCTCTTGCTCTTGATCGCTCCGACTAGCGTGCCTTGGCCGGCATTCGGTCAGCAGATCATTGAGGGCGGCATGAGGTTTTCCCGCAAAAACCTGGATATTCTTCGAATGAGCTCTGGCAGCACATCAGGGCTCACCGCATCGGGCAGCGCTGCCGTAGCCGGGGGAACTATCAACGTTGGCGCCGCTTCCTCGGAAGTCGTTGCAGAACTTAACCCAATATTCAATGAGACGAAGCGATCAGACGGTCAGGGGATTCGCGCCGATGTTTTTATTGCTGGCGACGAACGCCAGTGGTCTACGACGCAAAGGTTGCAGCGATCAACCCCCACTGGCACCGAAGAGGCTCTCGATAAACGCAAATCGAAAGGCAATATTGAAGAAAATCTTCGCATTTTAATTCAAAGCCAGCCAACTCTCGTTGAAACAATTATCAAAGATAATCTAGATGACCCCGGCAAGCCCATTGTGAATGTGCAGTTTACTGACAACTATGATAGCTTGATGTCACAATTGGCACGGAGAGACGAAACCGGTCAGCGCATTAATCGTGGCGCACACATTTACTCCCTAACTGAAGCGAGTAACAATGGCGCGCCCTCTGCTCGCATCTCAAGCTTCTTAAAAACAAAATCAAACCACGAATGGGTTGGGTGGATGGACAGTAAGATATCTGGAGAACCTTCCGAAATTGCTATAACTTCTACCTATGTCAACCATGGCAAGGCAGTGAATACAGATAACGTGATTGACATTGCCAACTTACAAAATTCGGGCACGAATAAGGTTTATTCGAGATTTACAATCTTGGGATTTAGCAAAAATATCGACCCATTAGCGGGCAAAGAATCCTCAATATCAGCGTTTGCCACAAACAATAAGACTGTTGGCAGTATAAGAGTGCTAAAGGACCCAACTGGTGGGATTCCAACGCTTCAAGAAATTGCAAACAAATACGGTGTGACGCTCGCTCAGTTAATGCAGGTCAATAATATTACGAATCCAAATCAAGACATTGAGGGCTTAAATCTAGTCGTTCCTGCCGACTTTAGCACTGTGGGCACATTAACTCTACCTGAGACTGCAACACCAACACAAATTGCGAAGCGCTATGGGATTAGTGTTGCCTGGTTGCTAGAATTAAATGGTCTAACAGATCCAGAACAGCTGCTTAGTAGCGGTACCAGTGTCTACTTGCCAGGCCTCAGACCACTCGGATCACCAGCCCTGCCTGCGGCCAAGCCATTCAGCGCAAATTTGGAATTCTCAGACTACGGCGCGTATACGTCTTACAGCGTCACCTATCACGTTGAAGGAACGCTAACTCCAATATTCACCAATCAATTCTTCAATAACATCCGCGGTGGCCGTTAATCATCATGAAACCCGATTCAAATCGACGATTTTATTTCATCGCTTCAATGCTAGCGCATGTTGGAGTAATTTTCCTGACCCCAAATACTTGCTTGGCTCAACTCAGTGAAAATACTAACAATGTTTCTCGAGGCAGTTCAAATACGTTCACTATCACCATCAACAGTACACATGGCATTCAAACCAATGCCTCCAGAACTCCCGATTTCGCTGTTGAAACGTATGGCAACATGGTAGTGGGCCCTGGGAGTACTTCGATTCAAGAAAATAAAGACGGTGCCTCTGGCTACATGAAAACTGGCGGCGGTGAAGGCTTGGGACAATCAGTCGGCGTTTCAGGGATGCAACGGATCAACTTTGGCGAGGGAACTCGGTACGAGGTCAAGATTGTTCCAAAAACTGAAGCTGAGATCTGTTCAGCAGAATCTGGAGCAACCTGTGCGGTTCCTGATATCGGTAATGCGAGTGCCTCATCAATAGGAACCACATCAACATCAATCACCGTAAATTCGACGGAGTCGTCATTTGTCAATACATTTATTCGCTCATTCACCGCTAATTAAGTTCAAATCATGTCAATCGCTCGTCTCACATCAAGCCTTTCAAAAATCACCATCGCGTTGATGCCGTCGGTTTGCATAGTCCTGCCCGTCATGGCCGAATTGACAGCAGGTCAAGTCTCTTGTCCGGCTTCTGAATGCCGTATTAACCAGTCCAACGGCACCACAAGTTCTGTTGGAGTCGGCGTCACGAGCTCCTTTGGCGTAACAAGTTCAGCGCAGAGCACCTCAAATTATAATGCAGCTTCGAGTGCATCACTCGTTCTCAATAGTTTCGATCAATCAACTACCAATCAGCTTGGTTACAATACAAGTATACAAGCAATAGGCTCGCAGGCATCAGATGCGCCAATTAAAATTGAAATAACCTCTGAGACGATTCAAACTAAAAATAAAGATTCCAACGAATCTCAATACTTTAACGCTACAAATTATAAGGGCGATGAGACCACTGCATCGACAGCAACTTTCAATGCTGAAGGCTTTGGTGCTATGCAGGATTTAAGATTCAAAGGGGAAGACAACTCTGCCGCCGATGAGACACTCAGCGAACTGGTCCCAAGCTCCTCTACTGGCACTGTAATCAAGTCCGACGTGACTAAGCTGTTGGATAAAGTTGGTGGCCCAGAATTTGGAACAGGGAGCGCGAGTGCCAACGCTGAAACGCGTACTCGTTTTCAAGCAGACATCACCACTTCAAACTTTGTTAATGCTTTCCTGAGCGCATTTTAGGCAAATGAGCTTACTCTTTCTTGAAATTCCCACCATCCGACGGGGCTTCGTTGCCATCATTGGAGCCTTTGGTATTACAGCCCAAACAAGTGCCTGTTTTGCTCAAAGTGCCGTAGTAACCAATAATTCGAACCCGTCGGCAGCTGTTTCCACAAACACCACAGGTGGTACAAATATTAATTACCAGACAAACAACCAGTGGAGCAATGAGATGGGGTTTGCTCCAGGTATATTTTGCAGGATGCCTACCTTTTATATCGGTGGCGGCACGGGTCAAAACGTAGGTAACACAATCGATACATTCCAAACCGGCTCTTATCAGTATACTCACAATTATAATGCTAATGTCGGAATTGTTACACCTTTTGGTTCATCCATTCAGCGAGATTGCAAACGCCTTGCCGAGCAGATTGCACGGGATCGAGAGATATCGTCAGATTTATCCATGATTAGAGCGTGTGCATCATTGGATACCGAAGGAATTATTGTTGATGCATCAAAGTTTCCTACATTAAGTCGATGCGTCATTTCAGCCGGCCAGCCTCCTCTGACAGTTACACGCGCCAAAGCGATGCAAGCTATTCAAGCCGAGCAACAGCTTCGTCGACGCAACAATACCAATAGCCCTAAGTTAGAAGTCATCAAAAATTAAGTTTTTAAAAATTTATTTAACCCAAACATTCTCAGTTTTCTCTTTCATAGGACTTTTGTTGACCCATTGCCCAGTCAGACCTATGATTGAAATACCGGAACACCGGTACGTACCCTGCTCCACCTAGCCATGAAAAGGCGCTTGTCCTTTATCGCGGCGCTTCTCGCCGCAACGGCTTCAGCCCCTGCATTAGCGCAGCCTTCTGATCCCGGCAAAATGTTCCTAATCAATGCCGTCACCCCTGGTGTCGTCAGTTTTTCTGGTGAGGGAACCGCTCAGTTCAACAATTCGAGCTCCACGTCGAATGCGTTCTCTGTTGGTTCCTCCACCAACTTTGGTGTGAACGCATCGGCAAGTTCCACCAATGATTACATGGTGGACTCGAATGCACTGTTGCAACTCGCTGGCACGTCTCAGCTGCAACAGACCATTGGTACTTCCTCCAGTGCTGCCAACACAATGGCTGCCGCTGAGGCGGCATCAAAGGCGGCTGACTCGATTGCCAATCGTACCACTACAAGTGAATTCGGCCAGAACTGGACGGATTACAAGGCTCAAAACAACCTTGCCTCTGATGCTGCCGCTGCAGCGCTCCCCTCTACATCCACTCTTTATAAGTCTGAGGCTGCTTACAACGCAGCACGCAAAGACTTCTTCAACGAGCAAATGACGGAGGCGTTCTCCAACGTCACCACTGCTTCCACTCAATCTTCCAGCCAGGGTGCTAGCGGTCAAGGCATTATCCGAGGCGAGTTCATCACAACCAACTCAAACAAGACCTCGATTGGCGCCTCTGCCACCAGCTCAGCTGGTAACACGGCGACAGCCACGGAAACTGTGGCGTCATCCATGGGTAAAGATTACACAGAATACTCAACCAAGTTCACCAGTTTTGCTGGCTCTGACGGAATCATCAATACTGCTGGCGAAATTGCTGCAGCTAAAGCAGCTGGTTTGGTTTGGAACGAGAGCAACACTACTTCCAACAACAAGCTGTCTGAGTCCGCTTATTCGGAAACCAAAAAGCAAAAGATCGACGATCTTTTCAGCCAGCTCCAGCTAGCCTCAGCTTCTCAAGGCAGTGTTGATACTGACAGCCAAGCAACCGTTACTGTGACGGGTGTTGGCTCCATTGCGACTTTGAACGCTAGCGATCAAAGCTCCTTCAATGTGGACGTTGCTACGCGTCTGCGCAGCTCCATTCCTGATACGAATGGAACTGCAAACGGTGCTGCTGGCGGTAACCTGGCGACCTCATCGTTTGCCAACCAGTCGAACTCCCTTGCGGCTAGTGCCTTCATTCAAGCATTTGGCGCAGATACAGTTAAGCTGAACGCTGACTCCAACGGCAAGCTTCAAACGGCTACCATCAATGGCCGATTTGATGTGACGCTGGATGCTGACAAACTCAAAGATGGCACTACGGCGACTACCAGCCTCGTAGATCCGCTGATTAGTGTTCCTAAGTAAGTACACTTAGTGCTTCTGCAATCGGGGCGACTTCAGGTCGCCCCTTTTTATATATTATCCTTACCCAACTTCTGGCTTTGTAGGCATTTCCCGGCAGCAACTGTTTGCAATGAGCAGGATTAATCCATTACAAACTTTTATACTGCTGGCAGCGAGCACGGGCGTCATTCCGGTGCTTATGATTGCAAGATACAAAACAGATATCAGCGAACGCACAAGAACCAATGCCGGATTCAGGTTTGACCACCAAAGTCATATTCTCAAGCCAGTAGCTGGAGCTTTTCTAAAACAAACCGACCTTTCAGGCCCTAAAGCCCCAAACAGTAGACTTGTATATTTTAGCCTTAAAGATACGGCCCCAAGAAGACATGCAAGATCAAGCCTGTGCTCCGAACTTTTTTTTAATGCTAGCGCAAACTTATCTTCATTATCCACGAATGGTATCAGCCAAAAATCCCGACATTGCAGCGACGAAGCCAGCCAATTGGCAAGCCCAGGCGGCAAAAGCGCTGTCTTCCTAGCGTTTAAGATCGATGATTTGAATGAGTCCGCGCACAACTTACTTCGTAATCATTACGGCAATGTCGACTCTTACTTAAAACCCATACCTGGCCACAAATTCCTCAGTTCGACTCTGCTTGGATCTTCGCGCAGGGCCAAACATGATGCCGGCGATACGTCTATATCTTTCTATGAGCAATCAACCAATCACGTTTGGCCATTTGCCACCTGGTTGCCCCCCCAATCAGCTCAGGTTGACCAACCCCAAACTGATCAGCACCGCTCAGAAGCCGAGCGCCTCGCGGCTGAACAGCTCAAAGCTGAACAACTCAAGGCCGAGCAGCTCCAGGCTGCTCGCCTGGAAGCCCAGCGGCTCGCTCAGGCAGAGGCCGAACGCATCCACGCTCAACAGCAGCGTCTAGAAACCGAGCGCTTCGCGGCTGAACAGCTCA
>Ga0194123_10001836_pt1 | contig 30016 bp, 28 predicted proteins | sample TA2MahsurfametaG_5_FD_155479 | JGI IMG/M metagenome (GOLD analysis project Ga0194123, IMG submission 155479) | Freshwater microbial communities from Lake Tanganyika, Tanzania - TA2015023 Mahale A surface | ecosystem: Environmental > Aquatic > Freshwater > Lake | place: Tanzania: Lake Tanganyika... | reverse complement strand
TGATAAGCAGTTCCATTTTTTTCCTCTGAGTGATGTTTATGTTCAGCGTGATTGTGGGCCATGGCATCAGTAAGGAAAAAGGTCATTTGGTTTTTTTCTAAATACAATTTTCCTTGATTAATGTCTACATTGTAAAGAATACGGTCATCCCATTGACCGCGGTTTGGGGTAATCCATATGTCTTGCCCAAATATACTGAGGGATATCAGTAAATAGAAAATTAATCCAGTTTTTTTCAATTTTAACCTAAAATGTAAATATACAACTTTGCAACATAAGTTTAAAAACTACTTTTTTACCTAATGGTTGCCTAAATATTTCAATTGAGGAGCAATTTTAATTAGATAAAACTCTTGCTTTTTACTATGTTTTTCAATTTTTAAAACGTCATTCTCATTTATAAATTTATTTACTCTAACTTTAGAGTAATGAAAATATCCATACAAAGTTTGATTTTTCAGGAGATAAAATCAAAAATTGGAAATCAAGATTCACTTGGTAATGCTTTATCGGAGGTTCTGCATATTAGCCCTGATGCTGTTTATAGGCGTTATAGAAATGAAACGCCATTAAGTGCAAGTGAGATTCAAAAAATTTGTAAACATTTTGAAATTTCATTTGACAAGCTTGCCGAAATTGGAACAGGCAAGGCAATGTTTGACTTCCCGCCGTTAAATACATATGATTTTAGTTTAGTTAGTTATTTGGAGGGTATACGAGATCGTTTCGCTCATTTAAAATCATTTTCAAATCCAACGATATTATTAGCCATTAATAATGTACAATTTTTTCAATTACTAAATTTTCCTCAACTTATTCGTTTTCGCTTATTCTTTTGGGCCAAAACACATTTACAAATTTCCGATTATTCGAACCAAAAATTTGTCCATGAAAAAATACCAGATGGAGTTTTTGATTTAGGAAAAGAAATTTTACAGTTGTATAACCAGATTCCGACGATAGAAATATACGATCAAGAGTTGATGCGTGGTTTCATGCGGCAAATTTGGTATTACTATAAAGCTCATCTATTCGAAAATCCAACTTATGCTTTGTTTCTTTGCGATAGAGCTATACTTTTAGTTGAACACCTTAAAAATCAAGCTTCCATTGGTAAAAAATTTATTTTTGGTACATCAGCTCCTGCCCAAGGCAACAATTTCGATATGTACATCAATGAAACAATCAATGCGGAAGCTACCTTTTATTACGAAGCTAATGAGACAAAAGGTATTTTTATTTCTCATAATATTATGAATTATCTTCACACCACTGATGTAAACTATGTTAAAGATACCAAGCAGATTTTAGATAAACAATTAGCGAACTCAAGTTTAATTAGCCAGGTAAACGAAAAAGAACGAAACAGTTATTTCTTTGATTTAGAAAAAATGATCCGCTCCTTTAAGACAAAAATAGAGGCTGATATTGCATTTGAATAAAAACTAATCATTTGCGATATTCGCAAATTGATTTTTTAATCTTTCAAAAAACAATTTTAACACTTTCATTTTTTGCAACAACTTTGTATCAATAAAATTAATAAGGATGAAAACACAAAGTTTCTTTTTTGTACTACTCACATTTCTGATTAGTTCGACCTTTATCGCCCAAGTTACTGATGCAAATCAAACAATCGCAGTTGCAAACCCGAATGTAACCTCTCTGACAGTAAAAACCGAATCGGCTGCACGAATGATGCGATTGGAATTAATTAAACTCAACAAATATAAAGTATATGATGAGTTCGATATGGCTGATGTAATTAAATCAAATCCTGAGTATGCCCAAGATTGTTTTGGTCAAAATTGTTTAATAAAACTCGGAAATTCCTTGAATACGGATTATGTAATGTGCGGCAGTCTAGATCTATTGGGAAATAAAATTGCCATTACGTTAAAAATAATTGATGTTAAAAATAAAACGATTTTTAAATCTGCCGTTCGTGAATTTGACAATCAAGAATTGGAAATTCAACGTATGATTGAAATTCTTTTAAAAGAAATGCATGGTGTTGCAACAGATAAAGTAGTGGTTGATCGATTAGCATTTAAAAATGATGTGATTACATCCAATAGTCTAGGGAAAATTAATAACTCAGGCCCACGTGTTGGTGCTGCTGGTTTAGTAGGATCTGTTTATGAGTTTGCCACTAGGCCTGAGGATCAGGGTGGAATTGGAATTGCACCATTTGTAAGTATGATTGGATACCAATTGGAAGGACAATACGTTGGAACGGAAAATTTTTCAGCACTTGTTGAAGGTATATTTAACGTTTCCGGTTTGGAACAAGGTCAATTTATACCCTCTTTTATCTTTATGAACGGATTTAGATTTGGAAAAGGAAATTGGGAATTAGCTTTTGGACCAGGATTCGGTTTAAAACAGGTTTCAGACGGATTTTTTGACAAGGAAAATAAATTCAGTTTAGATGGTCGTTATTTTTCAAGATCAGATTGGGATACATATGCCTATGAGACCTATGGAAATGATCCACAATACAATACAAACGAATACTTTATTGCACCTACTCCGGCAGCAGCTTCGGGAGTTTCAACCTATGATTTTTCTGAATCACATTTTGATAAAAGAGGAGTAACTAAACTTAATACTTCTTTTGTCTTTGCAATAGGAAGAACGTTCAAAGCTGGCTCTTTAAATATTCCCGTTAATGTTTTCTATTCATCACAAAAAGGGGGAGGTTACACCGGATTCAACGTTGGATTCAACGTGTTAAAGAGTAAGAAAGGGCTCAATAAACTTTAAAACAGAAAACTAAAAGAACAGTAGAGAGGCTCTCTGGAATCGCAGTATTCTGGGGGGCTTTCTTCGTTGATTTATTTCTTCAATAAACCTTTTAATATTCGAAATATACGTTCTCTAAAAAGAAACATGAGAATCAAATAGGGGATTACCATTAAGTACAAAATACCCGAATTAATCGTGCTGCCAAAAGATCCCTCATCCACTTCTGAACCTTGTTCTGCTAACATTTTACATTGTGAGCACCCCTGTGAAAAATAATCTAGCGTTATAAGAACGAAGGAAACAGTGAGTAAAAGAGCATATCGATTTTTCATTTGATGAAATTATGTATCAAAATTAACGAGAAATTACAGTATCATCAACAAAAAAGGTATTTTTGTTTATCTTTTAACAAATGAAACACTTAATTAGTTGTTTATTCTTATTTATTTCAATTTTCCTAATCTTTAGCTGTAAAGAAAAAGGTGAAAAAGTTACTGTAAAAAACGAAAATTTAGATAGCCTACTTGCAAAGGATCCAAATAATGTTGGACTTCTCGTGAAACGAGGAAATTTAATGCTTGATTCCTTTCTAACGAAATACAACCAGAAGTATTTTGATATTGCGAAACCAGATGCTACTAAAGCCTTTCGTTTGGATAGTTCCCGTATTGATACTCGTCTTTTGTATGCGGATGTACTTTCAAATGATCCTGAGCGCTCGGTTACCGATGTTTCTCGCGCTCAATTTCATTACTCATTCATCGTTAAAAAACAACCAAAAAATACAAAAGCACTTGTTGGGCTATCTTCAACTTATGCTTATTTTTCCGACTTTCAAACGGCCATACAATATGTGGATCAGGCGCTAAAGATTAATCCAAAATACCGTGATGCATATATTATGAAAGGAACAATTTTTCTTATGCAAAACAATAGAAAATTAGCTATTTCATCTTACGAAACAGCCGTCCAACAAGATCCAACATTTGAATTGGCTTATTTACGACTGGGCCAGCTTTACACTGAAGATGAAAAATATCAAATTGCCATTGAAAAATTTAGAAGTGCCGTTGCGATAAATCCCAATTTATCTGAGGCATTATATGGCGTTGCTTATTGTGATCAAATGTTAGAGAGGTTCAATGACGCAGAGAGAGGTTATCATGAATTAATGCGGGTAAATGATAAATATCATTTAGGCTGGTTTAATTTGGGTTACATAAAACAATTTCATACCGAAAATCAATTAGACAGTGCAATTATTTACTACCAAATGGCCATAGATATTCAACCCGAATTTGTCAAAGCGTGGCATAATATCGGACTATGTTACGAAGATAAAAATGACAGAACAAGAGCCTTACAAGCTTATGCCAAAGCATTAAAATACAATCCACAATTTGAGTTAACAAAAGAACGTGTTGCCGCACTAAAGTAATGAGTAAAAAAACGGCGATTATTATTCAGCTTCTTGGGGAATTAGCAATCCCTTTACTCGGCTATTTTCTGTGGAATTGGTCTCTATTTTTTATTTTAGCGTACTATTTAATTGATATTCTTTTTACGAACTATTTCAGAAATGAAACATTTAGAAAAATAAATAAACGGGTTTTAAAAAAAGACCAGCCAATAGACAAAAAATCTGTTGGTTTTCTGTTCGTAGATTTTTTTCTAGAATTAGTTTTTGTTCATCTTTTTATTTATACCCTTAATCCAAATAAGTCAATTACGACTGAGTGGGTTAATTTTCTTCTTTTCGAAGATTTTGGAATACCTCAAGTAATTATTCTTTTGCCTCTGCTCTACTTTATATTAAGCATTAAAATGAATCAGGATGTCCTGGTTTTCATCCATAAAATGAAATCTCCTGAGGAGTTAAATAAATTGCGACCCAAATTAAAATACTCTTTTATCTCATGCGCAATTTGGATCATAGTCATTTGGTTAAACTATTTCTTCGTTGTGAGCGAACATATGAATCTAATATTTGTTTTCATCATACTTTTAGTCCGATGCTTAACAGGTAAAAAATGCGACTTTTCAACTTGAGTTTATGCAAAAGTTACACATCACATATGTTGATGTATTTTATTAATTTTTAAATTTGTTAAAATTTTATCATGCAATATAAAAATGTTCGATTTACTGGTGTTGACACTACCGAATTTTATAAAGTTTTAAGATCACGAGTAAATAGCTATTTTAAAGAAAATAATATTTCTCGCCACGCAAACACAAATATGGTGGTCAAAACTATATTTATGCTTACATTGTACCTTTTCCCTTTCAGTATGTTATTTTTTGTAGACTATTCTCCATGGTTGTTTATTGCACTGTGGAGTATAACGGGTATCGGAATGGCTGGAGTTGGTTTGTCTGTAATGCACGATGCCAATCATGGGGCTTATTCTAAAAACGAATTGGTCAATAAAATAGTTGGTAAGGTGATGGTTCTTTTGGGTGGTAGTGATGTTAATTGGCGAATACAACACAATGTTCTGCACCACACGTACACGAATGTTGCTGATATGGATGAAGATATCAAACCGCCTTCATTTATTTTACGATTTTCCCCTCATACAAAAAGAAATAAACTCCATCGTTTTCAATTTATTTATGCGTGGTTTTTTTATGGGTTAATGACAATGATGTGGTCAACAACAAAAGATTTTCAACAAGCCGTTAGATACAAGAAAAAAGGATTGATACAAACTCAAAAAATTAGTTTTTCGAGACATTTAACAAATCTAATTGTTAGTAAAATAGTTTACATGTCACTATTTCTTGCCTTACCTATATTGCTAATCGATGCCCCATGGTACATGTCCTTACTGGGTTGGGCAACGATGCAATTTATTTGTGGTTTTATTTTGGCAGCAATTTTCCAACCGGCTCACGTGGTTCCAAGTTCAGATTATTTAAAGCCGGATGAATCTGGTAATGTTGATGCAGATTGGGCGATTAATCAGTTGTACAACACGGCCAATTTTGCTCCAAGTGACTCAATTCTTACATGGTATATTGGTGGCTTGAATTATCAAGTAGAACATCACTTGTTTCCAAATATTTGTCATGTTCATTATCCAAAATTATCAAAGATTGTCCGAGAAACTGCAAACGAATTTAACTTACCCTATCATTCTTACAACTCCTTCTTAGGCGCTTTATTAGGGCATTCAAAAATGCTCTACAATCTCGGTAAATTTGACAATGCACCTGCTATTCACTAGATGAACATTGAGGATCTTTATTCTCTATGTGCCTCTAAACCATATGTGAATGAAGATTTTCCTTTTGACGATCAAACACTTGTTTTCAAAATCGGTGGAAAAATTTTCTTGTTGGTTGATATTAATAATCCAATATCAATAAGTGTAAAGTGCAGTCCAGAACGGAGTATCGAGTTAAGAGAGCGTTTCGAAGGAATCCAACCTGGATATCATATGAACAAAAAGCATTGGATTACCATAAGCTTAAGGGCAGAAATTCCACAAGAAATTTTAGTAGAATGTATTAATAATTCATACGAATTAGTAATAAAATCTCTTACCAAAAAAATGCAAACTTGTTTTAATGTAGAGAATCTGTAAGTTAAATTTCCATGTTATCGATTAAGCGTACTTCACCGCAGTAAGCCGCAATTGATGCAGTCATGTTTTCAGCCCATTGGTTTTCAACAATTTCTAAACTTTTTGATTCACAAATTTCGATATATTCTAATTTCAATTTTCCTTTGAGAAAAAAGTTCATCGCTTGGATTTTCAATTCTTTTGGGGTTTTACAATATTTTCGATTTTTTTTAATAAAAATCAAGGTTTTAAATATAATTACGGCATCTCTTTTTTCCGCTGCACTTAGTCTTAAATTTCGGCTACTTTTAGCAAGTCCCGAATTATCTCTTACTGTTTTGCAAGTAATTATATGAGTTGGAAAATTAAAAATATGAGTGCTTTTTTTTATTATCGCAAGTTGTTGAAAGTCTTTTTGACCGAAATATGCACGTGTCGGTCGAATTAACTTAAAGAAATTATGAATGACATGAACCACTCCTTGAAAGTGTCCAGGCCTATATTTTCCCTCTAGAATAGTGTCCATTCCTTGTAAATCAATGCTCTGGAAATTATCGTCATCTGGATAAATCTCATGTTTATTTGGAATGAACACAATACAATTGGAAATATTTTCAAGTACTTTTATATCATTTTCTATAGTTCTCGGATATTTTTCGAGGTCTTCCTTGTTATTGAACTGATTGGGATTAACAAAAATACTGACGACAACAGACTGATTCTCCGTGCTTGCTCGTTTAACCAATTCAAGATGGCCCCTATGTAAAGCCCCCATAGTGGGAACAAACCCTAAGTCATAGTCTCTATTTTTTGAAACTTTTGTTAGTTCATTATTCAAACTTTTTATCGTTGTGCAAATTGCAATCTTTTTCAACTCAATTCAAATTGGACACAAAACTATGTGTTTTTTTGAAGATCGGTATTTTTTTCTTAATTTTGTATTCTTAATTAGCATCTTACAATTGCATGGAAAAAAAGAAAATTCTTTTTATTTCGCAGGAAATATTCCCTTTTTCACCTAAATCTGAAATTTCAAGTACCTCAAGAAGGCTTCCTGAAATAATTCAGGATGCCGGCAAAGAAATCAGAGTATTTATGCCCCGATTTGGTTGCATAAATGAAAGAAGACATCAACTCCACGAAGTAATAAGACTCTCAGGACAGAATTTAACAATTGATGACGATGATCATCAGTTGATAATTAAAGTTGCGTCTGTGGCCCCTGCGCGTATGCAAGTATACTTCATTGATAATGATGAACTTTTCCGTAGAAACGGAGCCTTAGGTGATGTTGAGGGTCAATTTTATAATGATAATGACGAGCGTTCAATTTTTTTCTGCAGAGGAGTGCTCGAGACAGTTAAAAAATTAGGTTGGCAGCCTGACATTATTCATTGCAATGGGTGGTTATCTTCAATGATGGCATTGTATATTAAGTTTGTGTATGATAAGGATCCCCATTTTGCAAGTACAAAAGTTGTATACAACATTTTTGATCAAGTTTTTACTACCCCATGGGACAAGAGACTACCTGAAAAATTATTATTTGATGGTATTCCATCTAACGTAGCCTCAAAATTTTCTGACACCTCGTGTGTAGGAATTACAAAAGCCCTTGCTCAATACATCGATGGATTGTGTATCGGTTCTGAATCTATTCCTGCGGAATTACTTGATGTTTTCAATAATTCTAAATGCCCGAAGTTAGGCTATATTGCCGAAGAAAACCAAGCCAAGGAACTTTCTGCTTTTTTTGATAAAATTATCGATGAATCGGTATTAGTTTAGGAGAAATGCAGAGATTCTATGCATCTTTTTTGACAAAATTTATTTTAGCCAATTGCTTATTTCTTCTGATTTTTTCGTGTAAGAAAAAAGACTCTTCCGTTGGTATAGGAACCCTTGATGAAGACGAAATTTTAAATGGAATAACAGTTGACACTTTTGAACTTCAAACCTACACCATAGAGGAGGACTCATTAATAACTGATAATGGTCCAAACGGATTGCTTGGAAGTTACTACGATCCTAAATTTGGAACATTTAATGCCTCAATTTACACGCAACTTAGTTTAACAACGATAAATCCAAATTTTGGAGACATGTCCACTATAATCATGGATTCGGTTGTTCTTTCTCTTGAATATGCTGGATTTTACGGTGATCAGAGCACTCAAACGTTTGAAGTTTATGAATTGGATGAAGATTTACATATTGATTCTACCTATTATTCTTTTACAACTAAATCCATAAAACAAACAAATCTTGTTCCCTTTGGTAAAGGAACTATAACGCCGAAACCCACTGAAAAAACAATTGTCGGGGGAGATACGGTTGATGCTCAATTAAGAATCCCATTAGATACCAGTTTCTTTAAGGCATTGATTTCAAGCGGGAGCTCTACTTTTGCAAGTAATGAAAATTTTGTGAGTTATTTTAAAGGAATTCACGTCAGAACTAATAATGGTTCGCAAGCCCCAGGAGTTGGTGCCGCCTTGTATGTTAAGCTGAATGATCCTTCTTCAAAAATTACAATATATTTTCGTCAAAATGGTATTTTTAAAACTTTTGATCTGTTGCTCAATGCAAGTTGTGCAGATTTCACTCACGTAGATATTAATTCATCTGGAACTCCAGTTAGCAATCTCTTGCAAAATACCACCTTAGGAAAAAATGAATATTATGCTCAAGCGTTTAAACATCGAGCTATCGTGAAAATACCTGGATTGAGTAATCTTCCGCAAAAAACCATAATTCATAAAGCAGAACTAAGTCTTCCAATTCAATACCAAACTGGATACAGGTACAAACCTGGTATTAGCGTTTCAGTGGCCACCAAGGTCCAGGACTCCGATAATTATTACACAAGCCTTCCTACCATTGGCGAATACAATGAGGTCAAGAAATTATTTTTTGTTGATATTCGTAGTTACGCTCAGTCAATTGTTACTGATAGTCAAGAGAATACAGGTTTAGTAATTTCTCCTCGATTTTTCATAAATTCGGCTGAAAGAATTGTTTTTAATGGTATACATACATCAAATAAAGTAAAACCTAAATTAGTCGTTACCTATACTACTTATTAATTTATGTGTGGAATTGTAGCTTATATTGGTAAGAAAAATGCCTTCCCTGTCGTTCTGAAGGGTTTAAAAAGACTCGAATATAGAGGGTATGATAGTGCAGGAGTGGCTTTACTATCAAAAGGTAATTTATTAGTTTATAAAAAAGCGGGGAAAGTATCAAATTTAGAGGATTACGCCAATCAATTCGATATTTCCGGCCATATTGGTATTGGTCATACCCGTTGGGCAACTCATGGACTGCCAACTGATATAAATGCTCATCCACATGTTTCAATGGATGGTACGATTGCATTGATTCACAATGGTATAATAGAAAACTATGACTCTCTTCGAAAAGAATTAATTAATCAAGGTTATGTTTTTAAAAGCGAAACAGATACTGAAGTATTGGTTCATTTGATTGATAATATAAGTAAAAAAGAAAAGGTATGGTTTGGAGAGGCTTTACGTATTGCTCTTCATTACGTTATTGGTGCCTACGCAATTGTTGCCATTTCAAAAGACTATCCCAATCGGTTAGTAGCTGCGCGTAAAAGTAGTCCGCTGGTAGTTGGAATTGGAACAGAAGGAGACTTTTACCTTGCTTCAGACGCTTCGCCAATTGTTGAATACACAAAACAAGTTGTTTATTTGAATGATGAAGAAATTGCAGTGATTGATCTTGAGAATGATGGTCTCAAATTATACAACATTGGGGATCAGCAGAAAACACCATATATCCAACAGTTAGAGCTCGAGTTAGAGGCGCTTGAAAAAGGAGGTTATGAGCATTTTATGTTGAAAGAAATATATGAGCAACCAAGATCAATTCTTGATTGTTTCAGAGGTCGGTTAAATACTAACGAAGGATGGGTTTCTCTGCGTGGAATCAGGGAGTATGAAGATAAAATGATACAGGCAAATCGCCTCGTTATTGTGGCTTGTGGAACCTCGTGGCATGCAGGTTTAGTTGGAGAATATCTTATTGAAGATCTTGCAAGAATCAATGTTGAAGTTGAATATGCAAGTGAATTTAGATACAGGAATCCAATTATTGATGAAAGGGATGTTGTTATTGCTATTTCTCAATCAGGTGAAACGGCCGATACATTGGCAGCTCTTGAATTAGCAAAGAGTAAGGGAGCAACGATTCTTGGTATTTGTAATGTTGTTGGGTCCTCCATTTCTCGAATCACAGATGCAGGATCTTACACTCATGCTGGACCAGAAATTGGAGTTGCATCAACCAAAGCTTTTACAGCCCAAGTTACAATTCTTGCTCTGATGGCATTAACTTTAGCACAGAAAAAAGGAACAATAACCCAGTCTGCCCTTCATACTATGTTGGCCGAGCTTGAATCGATTCCCAATAAAGTAAAGCGAGTTTTAGAAAGCAATGGGCATATTGAACGAATTGCTGCTCAATATAAAGATGTGTCAAATGCACTATATTTGGGAAGAGGGAACTCTTTTCCAGTTGCATTGGAGGGGGCATTAAAATTGAAAGAGATTTCATATATTCACGCTGAAGGTTATCCCGCAGCAGAAATGAAACATGGACCAATTGCCTTAATTGATGAAAACATGCCTGTTTTTGTTATTGCTACACAAGGAAATTCCTATGAAAAAGTTGTTTCTAATATTCAAGAGGTCAAAGCTCGAAAAGGAAAAATTATTGCCATTGTTACAGAGGGAGATATTCATGTTCGAGAAATTGCTGATGAAGTAATTGAAATCCCCGAAACAAATGAATGTCTGGTTCCACTTCTGGCTACAATTCCACTTCAATTATTATCATATCACATCGCAGTAATGCGTCAATGTAATGTTGACCAGCCGAGAAACTTGGCTAAAAGCGTAACGGTGGAGTAAGGCACCTTGCTACCTTGATCTTATTTTCATTTTTTAAACCAAAAGAAATTCATATTTTATTTGCTTTATATTGATTTTTTACTAAATTCGTTCAAAAATTTAATGTTGTAAATATGAAAAAATGTATTGTTTTATTTTTATTATCTGTCTTTGGCGTTGGTATCACATCGTGTAAAAAGAAAGGATGTACTGATCCAGTGGCAACCAATTATAACAGCAAAGCGAAAAAGGACGACGGCAGTTGTTTGTATACACCTATTCTTACTTTAATTGGTTCGGCGGACACTTCTATTTCAGTTGGATCAACGTATAATGACCCAGGTGCAACAGCAGTAAACAAAGATGGATCGAGTGTCGATGTAGTTACAGAAAATAATGTAAACTCCTCAACAACGGGATCCTACGAAGTAAATTACAGCGCAACCAATGCAAATGGAACAGCGACAGCTCAACGGGTAGTCGACGTAGTTATTGGACAAGACAATTGGACTGTAACGTGGGACGTATCAAGTGATTGCGGAACTGGATTTCCATTGGCTGGAACACCTGAAGTTAGTATTGGTACATCGGCAAATCAGTTAGTCATTGATAATATGTTTATGCTTGTAGGTGGTTCTGCTAATGCAACAATAAATGGAGCGACTATTACCATACCACAGCAGTCCGTTAATATAACCATTGGTAACATTGATTTTTCTGGGTCTGGAACTATGAATAGCCAGGGGAATCAAATAACCATTAATTATACATATGTTAATTCTACCCCTTTAATCGGTGGAGAGGGACAATGCATAGCAACCTATACAAAACAGTAAATAGTAAAATTTGTGTTTTGAAGGCGAACGAATTGTTCGCCTTTTTTGTTTAATTAGTCCGTTATGAAAACCATTTATTAAAAATTAAAACTGCAATGGATACAATTAAAGCGCTTCATATAATTTTTATGGTCAGTTGGTTTGCTGGACTGTTTTATATGGTTAGACTTTTCATTTACCATGTTGAGGCTCAAACGAAAGAAACAACAGAAAGGTCAATTTTATCAAAGCAGTTCCTTATTATGGAAAAAAAGTTGTGGTGGATTATTACAACACCATCAATGGCCTTCACTGTTATTTTTGGTAATTGGATGTTATTTTTAAATTGGGAGTATTATAAAGTATCAACCTGGATGCATCTTAAATTAGGATTTGTTGTTTTACTTCTTATATACCATTTTATTTGCCAAAAAATTCTTTTTGATTTCAGTAAAGATAATTTCAAATGGACATCCACTCAATTACGTATTTGGAACGAAGTGGCAACCTTATTTTTAGTAAGCATTGTATTTCTTGTCGTTCTAAAAAACAGTTTAAATTGGATTAATGGTGTATTCGGCTTCTTTGCCGTTGGAATAACCTTAATGATTGCCATAAAATGGTACAAAAGATTACGTAATTCCTAAAATAAAATTGTCATTTTTCAACTAAAATTAGGGTGATTCCCTTCATTCATATGAAATAAGAACGGTTTTATTTTTTTGTTTTAAACAATTGTTTAAAATCTCTGTTTATCTTTATATTGATTTTTGAATTATGTCAAAAGATTCACATACAGAAGAAAAAATAAAAATAGCCGCTAAGCGTGTTTTTATTCAAAAGGGATTTTCTGGATGTACATCAAGAGAAATTGCGAAGGAAGCAGGCACAAATGTAGCTTTGGTAAATTATTATTTCCGATCAAAAAATCAACTTTTCGTTCTAATTTATCAAAGTGTTACTGAAGAATTTCTGCTGTCTATGGTTGATGTATTTTCTTCGAATATTACGCTAAAAGAGAAAATTAATAAGCTCGTTGATAGAGAGTTTGAATTCCTGGCAAAGCACCCCGAAATTCCAATGTTTGTTATCAATGAAATGTCCAGAAATAAGAATGCAGGGATTGAACCACAAGGAATATTATCTCAACTTGGTCGATCAGGGATCTTTGAAGAAACTCTTGAGGCTCAGAAAAATGGAATTATGAGAAAATTAGATTTGTCGAGTATTATCATGTTAGTAATGGCAAATTGTCAACACCCATTCATGGCAAGATTGCTCAATCAACAATTGAATAATTTATCTGATGAAGAGTACAGTGCCCACCTTGTGAAATATAAAGAAGTCGTAAAAGAAATGTTATTAAATTATTTATTCATTCAAAAAGATTAGTATAATGAAACAGTTATCTTTATCGAATGTAGGGTTCATAATTTTTTTTGCAGTTGCTTCGTCTAGCATCAATTGCCAAGTATATAGCTTACAGCAGCTTTTAGAAATTTCTGATACGGCAAACCAGTCAATTCGAAATGCGAAACTGGATATTGAAATAAATGGAAAACAGAAGAATACATACCTAGCAGCGAGATTTCCAAAAATTTCAGCAACCGGTGATTATAGATTCAATGCGCTGATTCCAGGGCAAGTTGTCCCCGCAGCATTTTTTGGTGGTGAACCCGATACGTATGCAACTGTCAAATTTGGAGTCCCATTCAACCTTGGAAACACTATCCAGCTAACTCAAATAATATACAATCCTCAATTAAATTATGGCCTCACTGTACTTGACATTAATAAAAAAATAGTTAATCTTCAATACAAGTTAACGCAAGATGAAATCAAGTATCAAATAGCAAGTGCATATTTTAATCTTCAAGCATTGATAAAACAGAAATCTTTCATTGATAGTAATATTCACAATCTCAATAAGCTAATTTTGAATATGACAGCAATGGTCCAACAAGGAGTACTAATTTCCTTAGAGGTTGATAAATTGACTTTAAATAAATTATCTCTTGAAAATACTATTCAAAACATAAATTCGGCAAAAGCACAAGTAGAGGATGCACTATGTATTCTCACTGGTATTCCTGTTCAAAATCGCATTTCAATTCTCTCGGATGAATTAATTGAGAGAACAATTTTATACGACACGACAACCATTTATCGCCCTCAATACGAATTGCTTGTGGAGCAGAAACAAATGAATTTAGCGGAAAACAAAGGCAATAAAATGTCCTATTTCCCGAGCATATCATTATATGCAGCGTATAATTACACGTATAGTCTGATGCCAAAAGATAATTTTAGGGTAGGTATTCCATCTGCTTTTTTTGGTTTAAGGCTCGATTGGACAATTTTTGACGGTCTTGAACGCCAAAATAAACAAAAAATCAACTTATTGAATCTTGAAAAAATTGAAAACCAAGAGATTTACTTGACTCAGCAATTAGAGCAAATCACAAAGAATGCACGCAGAGAAATTGAAAGTCAATCGAATACTCTGAAATTAAATAAAAATCAGTTGGATTTAGCTCAGAAAGTATACAACCAAATAGAAAATCTGTTCAAACAAGGAACGGTAAGTGCAAATGATGTAATCCAAGCAAATAATCAAATTCAGCAGGCACAAAATAACGTAATTAATGCGTATTTAAAATTAAGACAAACGGAAATTCAATACCTTAAATCAATTGGTAATATTAAATAATAGTGGAATGAAAAAAGTTTTGGTTCTGAGTGTGGTTGGTGTAGGATTAATTGTCCTTACAATCGTTACATTAATAGGGAATAGGAAAAAAGCTGCCGCCAAGCTCTATATACACGATGTAAATGCTTCAGTTTTGGTGGAAACTATTAAACCAGAGCTACATACTTTCGACAGCCAATTTTCCTATTTAGGAACATTCGAGCCTTACAAACAAGTAATGGTAAGTTCAGAAGGACAGGGTAAAATACTCACAGTTAAATTCGAGGAGGGAGATTATGTGAAGAAAGGAAGCGTTTTAGCAAAATTAGACGATGAAATGCTGAAACTTCAGTTACAAACAATTGAAGTAAATCTTGAAGGTCAGCGCAAAGATGAACAACGCTATCGGATTTTAGCCGAACAAAACGCAGCTCCTGATATTCAATTGGAGAAGGTTCAACTAGCCATCAAAGGATTAGAAATTCAAAAAGCTCAGATTTTAAGGCAAATTAAGGGTTGTTTAATTATTTCACCCTTCAATGGTTTTATCACAAAAAAAATGATTGATTTAGGTACCGTTATTGGGATTGGAACACCCGTGGCTGAAATTACCGATATTTCTATCTTGAAGCTCGCTATAAATATTCCTGAGCGTGATATAAATAAATTTAGGGAAGGGCAAAAGGTTGACGTATCGGCTGATATTACACCCGATCAAATTAGAGGGGGATTAATAAAGGTGATTTCCCCTCAAGCCGATAAACTACATAATGTAAAAGTATTAATTGAAGTCAAAAATAATTCAAATGAATACAAAGCAGGAATGTTCGCAACTGCCACAATGGCGAATGGTACCAGTCATAGCGCGCTGTCTATTCCAAGAAAAACTCTTATTGGTTCAACAAAAAATCCACAGGTTTATTTAGTTAAAAAAGGCAAAGCGATACTCACATCCTTCAATTCGGGAACAGCTGATGGTGATTACATTGAGGTTTTTTCCGGGATAACTGAAAATGATAAGGTGGTAATTAAAGGCCAAGTGAATTTAAAGAATAATTCAAATGTTAAAATAAAATAAAGACAGTTGAAATGACACTTACCGAATTATCAATAAAAAGACCCTCTTTCATTATTGTAATGTTTACAATACTTATTGGTGGTGGTTTAATTAGTTACAATCAGCTGAGTTATGAATTATTACCAGACTTTTCCCCACCAATTTTAACTGTCACAACAACCTATCCAGGAGCTTCCCCTGCGACTGTTGAAAATCAGGTTTCAAAACCATTGGAGGATGCACTCAGTGGATTGGAGAATATTACAGAAGTGACCTCTTTTTCTCTAGATAACGCCTCTGTTGTTCTTATTGAGTTTAATCCTTCTGCTGATATGGACGAGGCATTACAGGATGCCCAACGAAAGATAAATAATGCCCAAAATAAATTACCTTCTGCTGCCCAAAAACCTGTCTTAGCTAAAATTGAACCTAATGCTTCGCCCGTATTACAAGTAAGTGCCATAGCTCCAAATATCAGTGATCGAGAATTTATGCTGTTGATGGAGAAGCAAATTTTACCCTCAATTAAACAAACCAAAGGTGTTGCAGATATTCAAGTTATTGGCGGTGAACGAAGAGAATTTAAGGTCGATATTGACAGAGACAAATTAAAATCTTTCGGGTTAACATTAGCAAATGTGAATCAATCTATTTCCGCTGCTAATGTAGATTTTCCCACTGGCAAGGTTAAAAATGAAAGTGAACAAATAAAAGTACGACTGTCTGGAAAATTTAAAACAATTCAGGAGTTAGGTGATCATGTTTTGATTTCGAATAATAATTCTTTGGTAAGATTAAAAGATGTTGCAAGTATCTCCGATTCACAGGAAGATCAAATAGCCATAAGTCGTTACAATGGTGAAAATGGAATTGGTCTTCGAATGATGAAGCAAAGCGATGCGAATGCTGTGAATATGTCGAAAGCGACAAAAGAGAAATTTAAAGAAATTGAAGAAAAATATAAAAAAGAAGGAGTGAAATTTACGATCGCTACGGATACATCAATTCCAACAATTAGCTCTGTAGATGCCGTTATTCACGACTTGGAATTGGCAATTATTCTCGTTGCAGCTGTGATGCTGTTATTTTTACACAGTTTACGAAATGCCTTAATCGTATTAATTTCAATTCCAGCCTCACTTATTTCAACTTTTATTGCAATGTATCTGCTTGGGTATACACTTAACTTAATGACCCTTCTCGCAATGTCTTTAGTAATTGGAATTCTTGTAGATGACTCAATCGTGGTTTTAGAAAATATATATAGACACCTTCAAATGGGTAAAAGTCGACGGAAAGCTGCCTTGGATGGTAGGAATGAGATTGGCTACACAGCACTTGCCATTACTCTTGTTGATGTTGTTGTTTTCTCACCTGTTGTTTTTATTGAAGGTATTATCTCTGATATACTTCGTCAATTTTCGATTGTTGTTGTCGTTTCTACTTTAATGTCTCTTTTGGTCTGCTTTACTTTAACGCCTTGGTTGGCATCTCGTTTTGCTAAAATAGTTGAATTAAATCCTAAAAATCCATTTCAAGCAATCTTATTATGGTTCGAACGTAGAGTTTCAATTTTTACAGAATCTTATGTAGCTATAGTTGCATGGTCACTGCGTCATAAAATGATAATGGGTCTTGGGATCTTGGTATTATTCGTAGCTAGTATGGCTACTATGGGATTGGGGATTGTTGGACAAGAATTTGTCGCTCAAGGGGATCAAGGTAAGTTTATGATTAAATTAAAGTACGATAAAAGTACGCCGTTTCAAGAAAATAATGCGACCACTTTAGAAATTGAACAGCTCATTTTGGCGCAGAAAGATGTCGTCGCCATCGTATTTTCAAATGTTGGTGGACCAAGCTCGGGGATGGGTGCGGCTTCATTCGGCGCTGAAAATAAGTCAGAAATAACTGTCCAAATGAAGGAAGGTATGCAAAATGTGTATCCAACCGAAATATATATGAATAAATTACGGGAAAAAATTGAAAATAAATACCCGGGAATAGAGGTTAAGGCATTAAATATTGGGATGGTTCAATCAGAGGAGGCACCAATTGAACTTTTTTTGTCATCAGATGATAGTGAATTATTACGTAAAGAGGCAAGGCGTTTAAAAAATGCAATTCAAGAAATCAAAGGAGCAAAAGACCCAAGTATCTCAACGGATGATGTTACCCCAGAAATTCGCGTAGAATTAGATCGTACCAAAATGGGAGCTCTTGGTCTACCAATTGCCTCTGTTGGATTGCAATTACAAAACGCGCTAACGGGAAATGATGATACTCAATTTGATGAAAAAGGTGATGAATTCAACATTCGAATAATGCTTGATAAATTCGACCGACGAAGTGTCAAAGATATTGAGGAAATGATGTTTTCTACTTCAGATGGAAGACAAATTCGTTTGACTGATTTTGCGAAAGTAGTTGTAGATAATGGGAATGCTACCTTGGAAAGAAAAAATAGAATATCAAGTGCGACTATTCGGAGTTATGTTTTGGGGACACCCTCAGGAAATGTTGCGGCTGAAATTGAGAAATACTTGGAAAAAAGTCCGTTAGATAAAAATATTCGGATGTTATGGGGAGGAGAGGTAAAAAGACAGAAAGAGTCCGTAGGCGCGTTGGGAACTGCAATGGGAGTGGGTTTAATATTGGTTTATCTTATAATGGTTGCTTTATATGACAATTTTGTTTATCCATTTGTGGTACTTTTTTCAATTCTTGTCTCGCTCATCGGTGCAATTTTAGCACTCAACTTGACCTCTTCAAGTATGGGAATTTTTACTATGCTTGGAATGTTGATGCTACTTGGATTGGTTGCTAAAAATGCGATTTTGATTGTGGATTTTGCAAATCATCTCAAAGCTCAAGGAAAAAATACGTTCGACGCTCTCCTTGAGTCTGTTCGTGAACGAATGCGTCCTATTTTGATGACAACCATCGCAATGGTAATCGGAATGATACCAATTGCAATTGCAAAAGGATCCGGTGCAGAGTGGAAAAATGGCCTGGCTTGGATTTTAATTGGTGGTTTAACGAGTTCAATGTTCTTAACAATTATCGTTGTCCCAATGATGTATTATATTGTTGACCGACTTAAGGAAAAATTAAAATTTAAAAAAAACAATTCGGACGATGACATTGTGATTAGTTCAACGAGTGTCTGAGTACACTTATTTTTTTTCCTGCATGAAAAGCATGAGCACTATAGTTTTTAGAGTTTAAATTTCTTAACAATAAGTCAAGAAGAAAAAAACACCTTTTTGGTTGAGTTCTATTGTTTATTTAAGGAATTTATTAGTTTTGTATTAAATTTAAAATTAATCATATGAAAAAAATCTTACTATTTGCCTCTTTTTTAATTTGCGTTATTTCATCAAATGCTCAAATTGTTGTTAACGGTAATTTTGAATCACCTGCAACTCCTTTGCTTCCCGGTATAGCCTATGATTCTCCTGGATGGGGACAAGGTCTTTACACCATTGAAACATCTGGCGCCTACGCTGGTGCTCAATATGGAAAGATTAAAACAATTTTTGATCCAGCAACTGCGGGTCTTTTACAATGGCCTTCTGATACCATTCCAGGCTTCATTCAACAATATGTCCCCGGAGCAATTACCAATCCTGCTTCTTGGACCTTAAATTTTGCCTACAAAAATATAGTACAAGCAGGAGATTCAGCTGCTGTTTTTCTTCAGATTTATGACACGTTAACCGCGGATCCAAACGATGATGTTGTTATGTACGCTACTGCCAATGTATATACAGGCACTACAGCCAATTGGACAATGGAATCTTTACCTGTTCAAGAATTCCAGGCCGCAGGATATACAGCAAATGCTTTCCTTATAATTGCTTCTTCTTCGATTGGATTTTTATTCAATGAGGGAAATGGATATCCAGGCAGTGAATTATGGTTAGATAATGTTCAAATAAACACAACAACAGGAGTGATTGAGCTTTCTACCAATGTAAATGTATATCCAAATCCAGCAAATGATGTATTGAATATATCAACAAACGGTGAAATTTCTGATATTGTTATTTCAACGCTTGATGGAAAGGTGGTTCACAAATCACAGGAGACTAGCATAGATGTTTCGAAACTAAATGGAGGGATGTATATTTATCAAGTTACTGTGAATGGCAAAGTAACTAAAGGAAATTTTGTTAAAAACTAAGAATTTAAATAACAAAATTGTAAAACTGTCATCAATTATTTTGATGACAGTTTTTTTTTCAATTTTTCAGAAACTCAACGGATAAAAACATCAATCTTGGTTTACCTTTAAGTTTTTAAAAATGCAAATATATGTTTTAAATACAGGGTTTTTCAAGTTAGATGGGGGTGCAATGTTCGGTGTTGTACCAAAAACAATTTGGCAAAAAACAAATCCTCCAGATGAATTAAACATGTGTACCTGGGCCATGCGCTCTCTACTTATTGAGGATGGCAATAAACTAATTTTGGTGGATACAGGTATAGGAAACAAACAAACTGATAAATTCTTCTCTCATTATTTCTTGCATGGAAATGATTCGTTAGACGGAAATCTTAAAAGATTGGGATTTTCGAAGGATATGATTACGGATGTTTTTCTTACACACCTCCATTTTGACCATTGTGGCGGTAGTATTGAATGGAATGATTCAAAATCAGGATATAGGCCAGCATTTAAAAATGCCATGTTTTGGAGCACAGAAAATCATTGGAAATGGGCAACAAAACCAAATCCGCGAGAAAAAGCATCTTTCCTTTCCGAAAATATTCTGCCTATTCAAGAGAGCGGGCAATTAAAATTTATAGAACGAAAAGGAAATTTTGCAACAAATTTTCTGTCAAATATAGATGTATTATTTGTTGATGGTCATACCGAAAGTATGATGATTCCACATTTTAAATACAAAGGAAAAACAATTGTTTTCATGGCTGACTTACTCCCGAGTGTTGGGCACATTCCTATTCCATATGTGATGGGATACGATACTCGTCCTTTATTAACGATTTCGGAAAAAGAGGTATTTTTAAATCAAGCTGCTGACGAAGAATTTATTTTGTTCTTCGAACATGACCCATCAAATGAGTGTTGCACCGTACAGCGCACCGAAAAAGGAATACGCCTTAAAGAGACTTTTGCCTTTGCTGAAATTTGATTTAGTTACTGATAGTCAACCTACTGTGCTTGGAAATTAATTTTCCTTCTGAGTCTTTTCCAGTAATATAATAGACATAATGTCCCTTAGGGGCTTTCTCTCCGTTAGGCAGCGTACCGTCCCACTTGAAGCGAACGTCTTCTGATTGGTAGATGACTTTGCCCATATTATCCAATACAACCACACTGAAATCAGTAACCCCTTCAATTGTCAATTCTAAGAAATCATTACGACCATCTCCATTTGGTGTAAATATGTTTGGAAGAAGAACGTTTAACAAACTTTCTTTTGGAATTATATTCGAGTTATTATCCGTTGAAGAGATACTGTTTTGGGCAATTACAGCGGTAATTGCACTATTGGTTGTAGGAACTTCAGACACTTTATTCTCAGACCGGGTAACTTCTTTTACAGAAATTGGAACTTCCGCCACATTGTTATTTTGATGAATATTTTTGTCTTTTTGGGTCGTATAGGTTGCCTCAGTTTTATCAGGAACATTAATTTCTTCCGTATTGACATCATTTTGACCTTCAGCTTGTAATTCTGTTTTTAATTGTTCTGGCTGAGACAAAATCTTGATCTCTAAATTTGACCTTTCGATTTTTTTATCAGAATCCTCTTTTTTGGATGATGTTGTTTGTGAAGATCCTTTCGTGGGATTTTCCAATTCGCGTTCTTGATTTTTAGTTTTAAGAAAATAAATACCAGTACCAACAGACGCTGCGATGGAAATAGCAATGAGAATTTTAGTGGACAGACCTGAACCTGTTGCTATTGAAGTAGAACCAACGGTTGGAATTTGAGAAGCAATAGATGACCAGAGCTGCGGATTTACCGGGACCTCGTGGTTAATTAACCTTTCGCCAAACAAATCTTTTATACTGTCTTTTCCTTCCATTCTAATTTTTTTAGTCGTTCCCTTAAAAAAGAGCGCGCCCGTAAATATTGTGATTTGGATGTATTTTCATTGATTCCAAGCTTTTCTCCAATTTCCTTGTGCGTGTATCCTTCAATAGCAAACATATTAAAAACAACCCTGTATCCATTTGGCATGGATTGAACTAAGTTCATGAGTTCCTCTAATTCTAAGTTTTGAAAACTCGTATCGATGTACTCTAATTGGTATTCTACTTCTGAAATAGAGGTATTGAACTTTGTCTTGTGATTTTTACGAATTGAATCAAGACAAGTATTCACTATTATACGTCTTATCCAACCCTCGAGGACACCCTCATTTTTGAAATCGGATAGCTTATTAAAAACCTTGATAAATCCGTCTTGCAAGGTGTCTTGGGCTTCATCAAAATCTCCTATGTAACGCAAACAAACAGCAAACATTTTCGGCGCAAACTTTTCAAACAACGCTTTTTGAGCTCGTGAGTCACCTTTTACACAGGCTTTTACCAAAGTGGTATCCTCAATCATTGCATCACCGGATAGACTCATTGTTTCTCATTTAGGTTGCACGTGAATATTAAAATTACAACTTTTTTATTTCACGAAAAATACATGAACCGATTATCCCCAAAAAGAAAGTTTTTTTCGTTCGTTTTTCTATTTAATTACTTAAATTTGCGAGATACGACAGGAGTAATAGAATGGACAAAATTTCATACATTGGAAATGCAGACATATCTGCGATAAGTCATTTGTATAAAGAGTATTTAGAAAGTCCAAACAATGTAGATATCGGCTGGCAAAAGTTTTTTGAAGGATTTGATTTTGCTAAAACTAATTTTGAAGAAGATGATCAAATCCCCGAAAATTACCAAAAAGAATTTCGTGTAATAAATCTTATTAACGGTTATAGATCGCGCGGGCACCTATTTACAAAAACGAATCCCGTCCGAGAAAGACGGCAATATTCGCCAACCTTGTCAATTGAAAATTTTGATCTGTCCGATGCAGATTTGGATACTGTTTTTCAAGCTGGTGAAATTATCGGAGTCGGTCCGGGTTCATTGCGTGAAATTATCAATCATTTAGAAGAAACCTATTGTCAATCCATTGGTATTGAATACGTCTACATTCGCGACCCAGAGAGAGTAGAATGGATAAAAAATAAAATTGAACTAAAAAACCGCCCGATCATTGATAAAAATCGGAAAATCGAAATTTTTAAAAAACTTAATCAAGCGTCTTCATTTGAAGCCTTTTTAGGTAAAAAATTTGTTGGTCAGAAAAGGTTTTCTATTGAAGGTGGGGAAGCATTAATACCTGCTCTTGACGTTTTGGTAAAACGTGGTTCTAATCTCGGAGTTGAATATTTCGTAATGGGAATGGCTCATCGAGGCAGATTGAATACTTTAACAAATATTTTTGAAAAACGTCCGAAAGATATTTTTTCAGAATTCGAAGGAAAAGAATTTGATTTTGAATCAACTTTTGATGGGGATGTTAAGTATCATCAGGGATTTACATCCTACCTTACTCTCGAAAATGGTAAAAAAGTTGGCTTAACTCTATCGCCAAATCCTTCTCATTTAGAGGCGGTGAATACTGTAGTTGAGGGAATTGCCCGTGCAAAAGTGGATACTGAATTGTACGACGAATCAAAAATATGTCCGGTACTTATACACGGTGACGCCGCAATTGCTGGCCAAGGTATCATTTACGAAACAATTCAGATGGCTCAGCTTGATGGATATCGTGCAGGCGGTACAATACATATTGTTGTGAATAATCAAGTTGGTTTTACAACCAATTATTTAGATGCCCGTTCTTCAACGTATTGTACAGATGTCGCAAAAACTACGCTGTGTCCGGTTTTTCACGTGAATGGAGATGATGTAGAGGCGGTTGTACAATCTATGGAAATAGCAGTTGAATATAGGCAAGCCTTTAACCGAGATATTTTTATCGATTTGTTGTGTTATCGTAAGTACGGACATAACGAAGGAGATGAACCAAAATTTACACAGCCAAGTCTATACAACATTATTTCAAAACACCCCAATCCAAGAGAAATTTATCTTAAACAATTAGAAAGTGAAGGGGTACTTCTAAATGATGAGGCGGTAAAAATCGAAAATGAGTACAATAATTATTTGGAGGCCGAATATGACATTGCTCGAAAACAGGATAAAGCTATGGTTTACGACTTTTTAAGTCGTTCCTGGAAAGGATTTCGCCATAGTAAACCATCCGATTTTGATACTTCGCCCACGACTGGTTATGAAAAAAAGAAATTATTGGATCTTGCCATTAAGTTGTCTACGCTACCAGAAGGAAAAAAATATTTTAGAAAAATCGCTAAGATTTTTGAAGATCGCATGAATGCATTTAAAACAGATAAGTTGGATTGGGGATCTGCAGAAATGTTGGCATATGCAACTTTATTGGAAGAGGGTCATCCAATTCGAATTTCAGGACAAGATGTTGAACGCGGTACGTTTTCTCACAGGCATGCAGTCGTTAAAACAGAGGATACTGAGGAAGAAATATTGACTTTGAATCATTTGTCGGAGAAACAAGCAAAATTTGAAATATATAATTCACTATTATCCGAATATGGTGTACTTGGATTTGAATACGGTTATTCGTTAGCAACTCCAAATAGCCTTACAATTTGGGAAGCACAATTTGGAGATTTCTTCAATGGGGCTCAAATAATGGTTGATCAATTTATTTCTGCAGGTGAGGATAAATGGGCTACCCAAAGTGGTATTGTATTGCTTCTTCCCCACGGTTATGAAGGACAGGGCGCTGAACATTCAAGTGGTCGTATGGAGCGTTTTTTACAACAATGCGCCGATTATAATATGCAAGTCGTAAATACTTCTACTCCGGCCAATCATTTCCACCTACTTAGGAGACAAATGAAACGTGATTTTCGTAAACCATTGATTGTTTTCTCTCCAAAAATGTTGTTACGCTATCCTTCTGCGACCTCTACGATGGATGAATTGGCAAACGGATCATTTCATGAAGTGATAGATGATTTTTCCGCAGATGTTAAGCACGTTGAAACAATTGTGCTCTGCTCCGGTAAATTTTATTACGAAATGAAAGAAAAGGCTCATTCAATGGGAATTAATTCTTACGCTTTTATTCGAGTTGAGCAGTTGTATCCTATGCCTAAAATTCAGATTGAAGCTGTCTTGAAAAAATATAAAAATGTGAAAAATATTATCTGGTCTCAGGAAGAGCCTGCCAATATGGGTGCTTGGACGTATATGGCAATGAACCTTCGACACATTCCATTAATTGGAGTTTGTCGACCAGCATCAGCGGCATCGGCAGAGGGGTCGAAAAAGTTACATGAAAAACGTCTTGAATATTTGTATAGTGAGCTTTTTAGCTATGCGAAACTACGAGTGAAATAACTATTGATAAAAGAGATAAAATGGCAGTACTTGAAATGAAAGTCCCTAGTCCTGGAGAATCAATTTCAGAGGTTGAAATTGCGGCATGGTTAGTCTCCGATGGAGATTATGTCGAGAAAGATCAAACAATTGCCGAGATTGACTCTGATAAGGCAACGCTTGAATTGCCTGCTGAAGTGAGCGGAACAATAACACTCAAAGCAGCCGATGGAGATGTTGTAAAAGTGGGACAGGTAGTCTGTTTAATTGATACCTCAGCTGCAAAACCCACTGGAAACTATGAATCCAAAACCGAGACCAGAGCAGAAGAGGTAAAAGTTTATTCTAGCCCTGTTGTGGAAACTAAATCAGTAACACCGCAATCTAAGGTTATTAATGAGGAAGTTTCCTACGCCTCTGGAGTTCCATCTCCGTCAGCATCTAAAATTATGTCTGAAAAAGGTATTTCTTCCGAAAATGTAAGGGGCTCTGGTAAGGATGGCAGAATAACAAAGCAAGATGTACTTAACGCCCTATCATCAGGGTCAATTGCTGAGCAACCAAATGAAACCAGTGGAACGAGGAGCCAAAATCGTGAAAAGATGTCGATGCTTCGTAGAAAAATTGCGGAGCGTTTGGTTTCTGTAAAGAACGAAACGGCGATGTTGACAACATTTAATGAGGTCGATATGAAACCAATAATGGATATTCGAGCGAAATTCAAGGATGATTTTGCCAAGCATCATGGTGTTAATTTAGGGTTCATGTCGTTTTTTACCAAAGCAGTTACAGAGGCCTTAAAATTATATCCAGCTGTCAATGCGCAAATTGATGGACAGGAAATGGTTTTACACAATTATGCTGATATCGGAATTGCAGTTTCTTCACCGAAAGGATTGATGGTCCCAATAGTTCGAAACGCTGAACAATTGTCTTTGGCTGAAATCGAACGAGAAATTAAAAGATTGGCAACTAAAGCAAGAGATGGAAAGATAAGTCCGGATGATATGACCGGTGGGACCTTCACAATTACGAACGGAGGAGTCTTTGGTTCCATGCTCTCTACACCGATAATTAATCCACCCCAATCAGCAATTTTAGGTATGCATAATATTGTTGAAAGACCAGTTGCGGTTAATGGTATGGTTGAGATTCGTCCGATCATGTATGTTGCACTATCATATGATCACCGAATTATCGACGGAAAAGAGTCTGTTGGTTTCTTGGTGAAAGTGAAAGAGATGCTTGAGAATCCAGAAAGTATGGTTGTTGGAGAGAAAGATTCATTAAAGCTCTTATTAGGGTTGTAAGACGCATTATCGAAAAGAGCGATTGAAGGACGAATAAGAATTCATGAGACGGGAATGTATCTTTCGTTCGTGGCAAATTTCAACAAATCTGATTTTATCAAGAGCTTTTTTCTCCACAAAGATTTATTTCTATAATTTTTTTCTTTGTTTCCAAGTCATAGTCAAGTGTTAAAACGTACATTAATTTTGCTAGTGCCGCTTCTGTAGTGATATCGGATCCACTTAGTACCCCCACTTTTTGAAAAAAGGAACTTGTTTCATATTTCCCCTGTTCCACCATACCAGATGAACACTGACTAACATTCAATACGATACCCCCTTCTTTGATGTAATTGCGAATACTAGATTGAAAAACGGCTGAACTAGGTGCATTTCCCGAGCCGAATGTTTCAAGAATAATTGCTTTAAATTTCGATATTTCAATAAGTGACTCATATGTTTCATATGGCAAGCCAGGGTATAGTTTAATCAATGCAACGTTTGTATCGATTGATTTCCAAAAAGTAGTTGTTTTTTCTGTTGATCGGTATAATTTGTCAAAATCATAATTAATGTCAACACCAGCAACTGCCAAAGGCGGATAATTTGGAGACTTGAAAGCTTCGAATTGATTTGCAGATACTTTAGAAGATCTGTTTCCACGATATAATGAATATTCAAAATAGACACATACTTCTTGTATAACAGATTGATTATATTCGTCTTTTTGGGCTGCAATTTCTATAGCAGTAATTAAATTTTCTTTACCGTCTGTTCTGATTGTTCCAATCGGTAGTTGGCTTCCTGTTAGTATAATTGGTTTTTTTGTTCCTTGAATCAAAAAACTTAATGCCGATGCTGTATACGACATAGTATCTGAACCATGCAAAATAACAAATCCATCGTAGTTTGAATAATTTTTCTCGATGATTTTCACGAGGTCAATCCAATGTTGTGGGGTAATTTCAGAGGAGTCGATGGGTTTTTCAATACTGGCTGAATGAATGATAACAGAAATTCGATTTAATTCTGGGATTTGCCCATACATATGTTTAAAGTCGAAACTTTTTAATTCACCACTAACTGGATCTTTAATCATTCCAATAGTCCCACCAGTGTATATTAGTAATATCGAACTTCGTTTTGGCATAAAGCAGGATTATATAATTTTCTAAAATTAGTTTTTTTCCATAAATGATGAACTCTAAATCCATCTATGCTCGATAATTTAATTTTTATAGAATACTCTTTAGTTAAGTTTTTATCAATAGAAAACAATAGACCTGTTATTTTTTGATTGACGATTTTTTGAAACAAAAACTTTTGTTATATTTGCACTCTCTTTTTTGGGAATAAATTCCTCCTTAGCTCAGTTGGTTAGAGCATCTGACTGTTAATCAGAGGGTCGCTGGTTCAAGTCCAGCAGGGGGAGCAAAAGCCATCATTTCTGATGGCTTTTTTTATGGATGACTTATTTTATTTATATAATTTATTCTTCTTGCATTGACCGTTATTACGTTGGGTACTCTTCCAATCCTTGGAATCGTCTTAATCAACATAATTCAAACTCAAAAGACAAGTATACTGGAAGGACCTCAGATTGGATATTAAAATCAATCTTCGAAGCCCAAAATGAAACCGTTGCAATTCAGTTCGAACGCTTCATTAAAAAACAAAAATCTAGAAAATTAATAGAGCAATTATGTGATTCACAATTCACTCCAAATGGTTATTTAGCTGAGTTGGTTAGAGTCCCGCACATGCGGGATTAATCAGAGGGTCGTCCCGTACTTACGGGATCCAACAGGGGGAGCAACTAAAACCCAGTATAGTTAAGGCTTTACTGGGTTTTTTTGTTGGGTTTTAGTTTGGGTTATAATTTCTGAAAATTAGACTAAAAACACCAAAAATTGACCTTAAAAAGCTATTTACTGGCAAATTTACTTGCAAATTTACTTGCAAATTTTAGATGCCATAATATGAATTTCTATGGCAACATTGAGCTTAGTTTTAGACAAGCGTAGACAGAAAAAAGATGGTACTTATCCATTAGTTTTTCAGGTAGTATTAAAAACAGTACCTGTTAAAATAAGCACAGGTATATCTGTAAAGGGAAGACCATTCATCTTGAAGAAATTGGAAGTTGCTCATTTATAATTTTGCAAAATTCTAAAATAGAATCATTTTTTTTACTCAAAACAAAATAAAATACTTATTTCAATTCAGGTAAATTACTAATGGAAACACCATACATAGGTATATCAGTGCCACTTAGTTTACCAACATTAAAATCAACAAATGTTGTACCCTTAACATATGAATAGTTAGTAATTTCTTTGAATGAATTTAGATTCCAACATTTAAAACCAGCGTTTTCAGTTTCCTTTTTTATATTTAAATAGATTGTATCAATTGAATTTTCCTGCCTATTATTTATAAAAAACCAATCTACACGTTTTGTGAAATTTTTTCCTGGTTTTGGGAAGGTAAAACTTAAGTTATATCTTGTCCCATTAATTTTCTCGTCAGCCAAATACTTGTAATAATGATTAAGTGTATCGCCTTTTTCTTCTGTATGATGTAATTTGTAGCCTTTTTCCATTACATAATTCTCAAATTGGCTAGCACTTTTGTCCTTAATGGTTAATAGTTCAGTCAAATTAAATCTAGGACCCTTTTCAATTTTGGATTTATTATTTGGTTTTTCTTCAATACTATTTGGTGCATTATTCCCACAAGAAAATAAAACTAAAGCTGTCATTAACACTACTATTTCCTTCATTTCTCTAATTTAATAAATACCAATTATTTAAACTCTAAAAACCACAATATAAACTCATTTCTCCTTCAAGTGATGAGACACTTCCACCACTGCTTACAATTTTCATGTAATGACCTGAATAATGTAAAATTCTGGGATCTTCTTTAATTTTAACTAATTGCCAATCATAGTTGTATTCATCAAAAATTGCAGTACCCATAGTGCATTCTTGATTGCCCCTAACTAAAAGCAGGTAATTTTTTTTCTTTTTTGAAATTATAAGCATCTGACAAAGGTTGCCAGCAATACTAAAACTTTTCATGCGCTGAACATAACCATTATTTACTTCATTTTCTAAATCATTTTGTTTACCTCTAATCTCATCCATCTCCTGTTGATACCTGGCTTCTTCTCTCCTAATATCAAAAATGAAATCTAATAATCTATTACAATCTTTTTCACTCAGCATTTGATCTGCACTGTATGAGTTTTTTAAGCAAAAGTCTATTTCCTTTTGTGACATGCCTATGGTATTTGCGCATTGTAAAAAAGTAAAGATAGGAGTGTCTCCATCTATTTCTGAAGATACATTGTCCGTGAAAGAACATTCTGAACCTGTAATTTCTATACTGTATTCATAATTTTTGTCTGAATAGATTTTACATTTTCCATTTTCATCTAAAGTTTTGGGTGTCATGTGATCACT
>Ga0194123_10001834_pt1 | contig 30025 bp, 26 predicted proteins | sample TA2MahsurfametaG_5_FD_155479 | JGI IMG/M metagenome (GOLD analysis project Ga0194123, IMG submission 155479) | Freshwater microbial communities from Lake Tanganyika, Tanzania - TA2015023 Mahale A surface | ecosystem: Environmental > Aquatic > Freshwater > Lake | place: Tanzania: Lake Tanganyika... | reverse complement strand
CCGCAATGAAGGCAACGATGAAGCAGATGGTGGCCGCCAGCAGGCAGGGAATCATCAGCACACCGAACCAACCCACATAAATGCGGTTATCGGTGCTGGTGACCCACTCACAGAATTGTGACCAGGCGCTGGAGCGGCCCCTGCGAAGAGCAGTGGTCATGGAGGAAAGACTCAACGAGTCAAAGAAGTGCGAATGCCACGGATGCGGCCCTCTCACGCTACGGATGGCCGGCGTTGTTTCCCGGAAGCAAAAATTAAGTTCGCTCAGCTACAGCAAACTTCATGAAGCAGTTCATGAAGGCTTCACAATCAGCGGCTGATTGTTCGTGGCCGGCCAACACTGCTGCTGCACCCAGCGCTGCGCCTGCTGCAGAAAACTCGACCAGTCGAGCTTTTCAGCCTCAGCGGCACGGGCCACCAACAGAGGAGCCTGCTGCTGCAACAACACCTGCAGCTCGGCTTCGGGCACGCCGGCCGCCAGGGCCAGGTAGTCGGCCATGGCTCGGCCCACCACGCGGGTGAGGTAAGCGGCGCTAAGGGCCTGGAGCGCCGCGCCCATCAACCAGGTGGCGCCATGCAGCTTCACCAAAGCGTTGAGGGCCTGGCTGCTCCACTCCACAACGCCCAGGCTCAGGGCTGCCTTGGCCAGATGCACAGCAGCAGCATTGAGCTGCTCCAGCGACCAGGGGCACTCCCAGAGCCGCGCCATTTCCTGCAGCATCAGCCCGTTGGCCGCAGCCAACACCAGCAGATCGAGGCTGGGGAGCGGCGCCACCACCACGCCGGCGGCCACCGCCCACTGGGTGCGCTGAAGCAGCTGCTGCCATTCGCGGCGGCGCAGGGTTTCGAGCTCCAGTTGCCAGCGGCTGTGCAACTCCTGCAGGCAGCGCTGCTGGGTGCGCTGCTGCTGCTGGGGCCCCAGCAGGGCGATGCGGGCCGCGAGTGGCTCCAGTTCCTGCTCCAGGGCATCAGGCTGATCCGGCGACCAGGGCCAGCAACAGCCCCTCAGACGCTCGGGCAGCTGCAGCTCCAGCGGCTGCAACCAAGCCTCCCAGGCCCCCACTGGGGGACGATCCACCAGCAGCAACACCAGCTGGCCCTCCGGCAACGCCTCCAGCCAGCGCAGATCCGCCGCCTTCAGGGGCAGATCGAGGCGATACAGCAGGGCATCGCAGTGGCGAAACGCTTCCGGCCAGCCCCACTGCTCACTGCTGGGGGGAAGCGGATGGCTGCGCAGCACCCGCAGCGGCATAGACGACACGCAACGGGCCAGCACCCGAGCCTGCAGGGCATCGCTCCAGCCGGCCGTGCCCACCAGGGCGAGGCTGAGCTGGGGTTGCTGCTGGCGCTCACGCAGCTGCTCCAGCTGCCCGCGGCGCTGCTGCTGCAGGGCGGGATCAGCGTTGGGCTCTAAACGCTCAAAGCTCTGGAGCACCAGCTCACAGCGCTGCAACCAGCCCTCCGGGCTGCTGGGGAGCTGCCGCCCGCTGGGGCGAAGCCGGCCGCTGAGCATCCACAGGCCCGTGGCGGCGGCCCCCAGGCTCACGATCGAGGAGAGGGCCCCGTGGCTGCTCTCAAGCAGCAGCGCTCCGGCGCCCAAGCCAGCCGCCAGCGGCCAAACGCGACCCAGCGGTTTGAGCAGGGCGCTCCGCAACCAGCTGGCAGCCGCATCAGCGATCGGCGAAGCCGTTGCCGTGGCCTGCGGGGTGTTCAAGGCGCCGGGGTGCTGGGGAAGCGTCGGATCTCTTTAGCTCAGCTGGTGGCTACTGCCCAGACCCAATAGCGTGGGCTCACGTGTGCAAGCCGCCCGGTCGATGGGAATCGCCAGCAGCCAGCCGGCACAGGACAACCGTCGTGCCGTGCAGCGGGTGCTGCTGATCGCCCTGGCGGTGAATGTGGCGATGACGCTGCTGAAGCTGCTGATCGGCCTGCTGAGCGGGTCGCTAGCGGTGCTGGCCGATGCCATGCACAGCGCCACCGACGGCCTCTCCAGCCTGCTGGGACTGATCACCAATGGGCTCTCCGACCCCAGGCCCGATCGCGATCACCCCTACGGCCACGACAAATACGAAGCCCTGGGAGCCCTGGCCATCGCCGGCTTCATCCTGTTCACCGCCTTCGAAATCCTGAAAACGGCGATTGAACGGATCCTGGCGGGGCTCACGCCGCTGAGGCTCGATCAACGCGACCTGCTGCTGCTGTTGATCGTGCTGGGCTTCAACGTGTTGTTGGCGGCCTATGAACGCAGCGAGGGCCGGCGGTTGGGCAGCCAGCTGATCTTGGCTGACGCCAAACACACCACCAGCGACATCTGGACCACCGTGGTGGTGCTGGTGGGCCTGAGCGGCGCCCTGCTGCTGCGGGTGAATTGGCTGGATGTGGCCCTGGCGATGCCGCTCTGCCTGCTGTTGCTAAGGGCCTGCGGCCAGGTGTTGCGCAGCAATCTGCCCTGGCTGGTGGATCAGATCGCCATTGCCCCGGAAGCCATCCATGAGGTGGCCATGGCCGTGCCGGGCGTGCTCAACGTGCACGACATCGCCAGCCGCGGCGTGCTCGGCCAGCGGGTGTTCATCGAGCTGCACATGGTGGTGGAGGCCAACGATCTGGCCACGGCCCACCGCATCACCGAACTGGTGGAAGAGCATCTGGAGGCGCGCTTCGGGGCGGTGCGCTGCACGATTCACCTCGAGCCGCGGGAATACGCCATCGCCGAAATCACCTTCCGCGGGGCCCATGGCTGAGCTGCTGGCCCCGTTCACACCGCGACTGCAGCGCCAGGCCGATCGGCTCCTGGATCAGCAGCAACAGCAAACCCACTGGCATGGCGATCTGCCCGTGCTGCTGCTCGATCGCTGCTGGCTGCGGCTGCAGGTGGTGCCGGTGGACCGGCTTGCCGCCGCGCTGCCGCCGGACAGCAGCGCCGAGGCGCCGGAACTGGTGCGCTTCCGGGCGCTGCAGCAGCAGGGCTTGAGCCGGCTCGAGGCCCAGGAAATCTGCTGGGAGGAATTCGGCCGTGAGCCCTGCTCGGAGGCCTTGCAACGGTTCTGGCAGGCCCAGGAACGGGGCAACCACGGCTGGACCTTCAGCAGCTATCTGCATCTGCTCGAGCGCTACCGCCACCACCTCCAGGCCGATGGGCCCACCCCCGTGCCGCTACTGGTGCTGGCGCGGGGGGGCAGCACAGAGCCGCACCGGCTGCAGTGGTGCTGGCCCAGCCCACCAGCCGTAGGGCACACTTGCGCCTGATTGATTCAGGTGTGCGGCGATGGCCGACGGTGACTTCCAACCCAGCTCCAACCCCCGCGGCGGCCGTGGTCCCCGCGACGGCGCCGGTCGGGAACCCGGTGGCTTCCGGATCCGTCTGAGCGACAACGAAATGCGTGCCGCCCGGGCCGTGCAGGAGGTCTTCGGGCTCCGCTCCACCGTTGCGGCCCTGGGCCTGTCGATCCGCACCGTTGCCCAGCTGCTCGAGGAGGGCAAGCTCGACGAGGCGGTGGCCCAGCACAAGGCCTCCGGCGGTGGCCGTCCCGGTGGCGAGCGCCGCGGTCCGCGGCCGGAGCGTGGCGAACGCCCCGCCAACAACCGCCCCAACCCCTTCGCCCGCCCGGCACGGCCGGCGGCGGCGGCAGCCCCTGAAGCGGTTGAGCCTGCCGACGACGCTGCGGCACCTGCCGAAGCCAGCACCGAGGCCAGCATCGACACCGAAGCCAGCGAGGGCTGATTGGTTTCGGTGGGTTCGCCGGAGAGGCCTCAAGGCAGAATCCGGCGATCCATCAGCGATTGCGCATGCCACGGGCCAGGGTTCTCTCAGGGGTGCAACCCACCGGCGCCCTGCACCTGGGCAACTGGCTCGGCGCCATTCGCAACTGGGTCGACCTGCAGGACAGCCACGACACGTTTTTCTGCGTGGTCGACCTGCATGCGATCACCGTTCCCCACAACCCGGAGCAGCTGGCGGCCGACACCTGCAGCACGGCGGCGCTCTATCTGGCCTGCGGTATTGATCCGGCCAAGGCCACGGTGTTTGTGCAGAGCCATGTGCCGGCCCACAGCGAGCTGTGCTGGCTGCTGAACTGCGTGACCCCGCTCAACTGGCTGGAGCGGATGATCCAGTTCAAGGAGAAGGCCGTGAAGCAGGGCGACCAGGTGTCGGTGGGCCTGCTGGATTACCCCGTGTTGATGGCGGCGGACATCCTTCTCTATGACGCTGATCTGGTGCCCGTGGGCGAAGACCAGAAGCAGCACCTCGAGCTGGCGCGCGACATCGCCCAGCAACGGATCAACGCTCGCTTTGCCCCGATGGATGCCGAGGGCGAGCCGGTCCCGGTGTTGAAGGTGCCGGAACCCCTGATCCTCAAGGAAGGGGCTCGGGTGATGAGTCTCACCGATGGTCGCAGCAAGATGAGCAAGAGCGACCCCAACGAGGGCTCGCGCATCAACCTGCTGGATCCGCCCGAGCTGATCACCAAGAAGGTGAAGCGCGCCAAAACCGATCCGGTGATGGGGTTGGAGTTCGGCAACCCCGAGCGCCCCGAAACCGACAACCTGCTCGGCCTCTACGCCCTGCTCAGCGGCAAAGGCCGCGAGGCGGCCGCGAGCGAATGCGCCGCCATGGGCTGGGGCACCTTCAAGCCCCTGCTGGCGGAAACCCTGGTGGAGGCGCTACGGCCGATTCAGGAGCGCTACGCCGAGCTCAGCTGCGATCCAGCGGAACTGGATCGGGTGCTGGCCCAGGGCCGCGATCGCGCCCAGGCCGTGGCCCAGGCAACCCTGGATCGCACCCGCACCGCCCTGGGCTTCCTGCCCGCCCGGCCCTGATCAATCCCAAAGAAAACATAAAAGTGGCTGATCATTGAGGCCCGGGCGGGCGGACGCAAGCCCCACCTCTCTCGCCTGTCCCAGCCAAGACTCGCCAGCTCAGGCACCCCTGAGCACACCAGAGTCTCATTTGTCTAGTTGTGCGGCCACTGGCTCGCACGGCACAGGCGCTGGCCTTCAGGCTCAGCAGACCTTGTGGAGCTGCCCTTGCGTTTGCGCCGTTCCCTGCCCTCTGGTTCCACCCCCGCCATCGCCGCCAGCACTGGGCTGCTGCTCTTGGCCATGGGCCCACTGGTGAGGCCATCGCTCGGCGGCGAACAGGTGGCAACCCTGCAGACCTGGGGAGGCTCAGCCAGCCGACACGTGTATGCGATCACGCCGCAGCGCCGGGCCCTGCTCAACACGATCCGCTACGCCGAAGGCACCTGGAAACAGGGCCCGGACGGCTACCGCACCCTCTACGGCGGCGGCCGCTTCCACAGCCTGGAGCGGCATCCCGAGCAGGTGGTGGTGAAGCGCTACACCAGTGCCGCCGCCGGGGCCTATCAGTTTTTGCCGGGCACCTGGCAGGAAGCCGCCAGCAGCCTGGCGCTCGACAGCTTCAATCCGCGCAACCAGGATCAGGCAGCTCTATACCTCGTGGATCGCCGCGGTGTGCTCGAGCAGATCGATCGTGAGGGTCTCACCCGCGAGGCCATGGCGGTGCTCGCCAAGGAGTGGGCCTCTTTCCCCAACCTGGTGGGGCTGAGCGCCTACGGCCAACCGGTAAAGCAGGCGGAAACGCTGGAGCGCTTCTACCGCAGCAACCTGCAAACCCTGGCGGCTCAGGCCTGAGGCTGAGGCCGCTGCTCAGGTGGCAGCTCCACGCCGGCGATCCGCAGCATCGAGGAGAGGTTCCAAACGCGCATCATCAGGCGATGCCAGGGGGCCATGGCATCCATATCCACCGCCATCGGCGTGGAGCAGGCCGCCCGCAGGGAGCGGGTGGCAGCGATGGCCTGGAGTGCTTCCTCCAACCGCTGGCGCAGGCTCTGCTGCTCCTTCAGCGGCAGCAGGTGGTCGGGGGTGTGCTCAAGCAGCACCAAACCCCGCTCAAACCAGAAACAGAAATCTCCAAACAACGAATCAAGCAGCTGATCGAGCAGCTCGGCAGGTTCGGCGTCGGGCTCCGGCGCGGAGGCAGGCGGTGGTGGCGTGGAATCGATCACAGCTTCAGCGTAGGGATCACGCCAAATCCCCTGCGTAGGATCGGGGTTGCTACCCCTCTGCCGTGACTGCGACTCAACCGGCCGCCCCGAACGCCTCCGGCAACGTCGCAACCACCACGAGCAGCACCCTGCATCTGCCCAAAACCAGCGAAAGCGAGCAGCTGCTGCGCATCCGCCATTCGATGAGCCACGTGATGGCCATGGCGGTGCAACGGCTGTTCCCCAAGGCCCAGGTGACCATCGGCCCCTGGACCGAAACCGGCTTCTACTACGACTTCGACAGTCCCGATCCCTTCACCGAGGCCGACCTCAAGGCGATCAAGAAGGAGATGATCAAGATCATCAACCAAAAGCTGCCGCTGGAGCGCCTCGAGGTGAGCCGCGCAGAAGCCGAAACCAGGATCAAGGGCCAGAACGAGCCCTACAAACTCGAGATCCTGGCGAGCATCCAGGAACCGATCACGCTCTACACCCTCGGCGCTGAGTGGTGGGATCTCTGTGCTGGCCCCCATGTGGCCAACACCAGCGAGCTCAACCCCAAGGCCTTTGAGCTCGAAAGCGTGGCCGGCGCCTATTGGCGCGGCGATGAGAACAACGCCCAGCTGCAGCGGATCTACGGCACCGCCTGGGAAACCCCCGAGCAGCTGGCCGAGCACAAACGCCGGATCGAGGAAGCCAAGCGCCGCGATCACCGCCGCATCGGCACCGATCTCAATCTCTTCTCCATCGAAGACGAAGCCGGCGCCGGCCTGGTGTTCTGGCACCCCCGCGGCGCGCGGATGCGCCTGCTGATCGAAAACCTCTGGCGCGAGCTGCACTTCGAAGCGGGCTACGAGCTGCTCTACACGCCGCACGTGGCCGACATCAGCCTCTGGAAAACCTCCGGCCACCTCGACTTCTACGCCGAGAGCATGTTCGGCCCCATGCAGGTGGATGAGCGGGAATACCAGCTCAAGCCGATGAACTGCCCGTTCCACGTGCTCACCTACGCCAGCACCCTGCGCAGCTACCGGGAACTACCGATCCGCTGGGCCGAGCTGGGCACCGTGTATCGCTACGAGCGGCCCGGCGTGATGCACGGCCTGATGCGGGTACGCGGCTTCACGCAAGACGACGCCCACGTGTTCTGCCTGCCGGAGCAGATCAGCGACGAGATCCTGGCAATCCTCGATCTCACCGAACAGATCCTCTCCACCTTCGATTTCCGCCACTACGAGATCAACCTCTCCACCCGGCCGGAGAAATCGATCGGTGACGACGCCGTGTGGGATCTGGCCACCCAGGGCCTGATCGAAGCGCTGGATCGCAAGGGCTGGGCCTACAAGATCGATGAGGGCGGCGGTGCCTTCTACGGCCCCAAGATCGATCTGAAGATCGAAGACGCCATCGGGCGGATGTGGCAGTGCTCCACGATCCAGCTCGATTTCAACCTGCCGGAACGCTTCAACCTCGACTACGTGGCCGCCGATGGCTCCAGGCAGCGGCCGATCATGATCCACCGCGCCATCTTCGGCTCGCTGGAACGGTTCTTCGGGATCATGACCGAGAACTACGCCGGTGATTTCCCCTTCTGGCTGGCGCCAGAGCAGGTGCGCCTGCTGCCGGTCACCGATGAGGTGCGCCCCTACGCCGAGCAGGTGTTGAGCCAGCTCAAGGCCGCTGGTGTGCGCGCCAGCATCGACCACTCCGGCGATCGCCTCGGCAAGCTGATCCGCAACGGCGAGCAGATGAAGGTCCCCGTGCTGGGGGTGATCGGCGCCAAGGAAGCCGAAATCCAGCACATCAGCCTGCGCAGCCGCCGCGAGGGCGATCTGGGCAGCGTCGGCCTCGCCGCCCTCGTGGCGGCCGCGGCGCAGGCGAATCAGGATCGGAGTGCAGGTCTGCCCCTGGGCTGATGACCACCCTCTTGGCCGGCGACATCGGCGGCACCAAAACCCTCCTGGCCACCTACCGGCTGGAGGCGGGACAGCTGTTGCAGCAGCGTGCCGAACGGTTCGTGTCCGCCGATTGGGCTGATTTCGCCGCCCTGGTGAACCACTACCTGGAGGCCGAGCCGGCCTCAGCCCGGCCCAGCCACGCCTGCTTCGCGGTAGCAGGGCCGGTGCGGGCGGGCCGCGTGCAGCTCACCAATCTGCCCTGGTTGCTGGAGGTGGAGGCACTGGCCGCTGAATGCCAGCTGGAGCAGGTGGAGCTGGTGAACGATTTCGCCGTGCTGATCTACGGCCTGCCGCATCTGCAGTCGCATCAGCAGGTGCTGCTGCGCACCGGCGCCGGCACGCCGGATCCACCAGCTCCCGTGGCGATTCTCGGAGCCGGCACCGGCCTTGGGGTAGCCATCGGTGTGCCCACGCATCAGGGGCTGCAGGCGATGGCGAGCGAGGCCTCCCACGCGGAATTCGCGCCCCGCAGCGAGGCGGAGTGGCAGCTGAAGTGCTGGCTAAAGAGCGATCTGGGGCTGGCGCGGCTGTCGATTGAGCGGGTCGTGAGTGGCACAGGCCTGGGCGATGTGATGCGCTGGCTGCTGGCCACGGACCCAGCCGGAGCAGGGCATCCCCTCGCCGCCGTCGACTCCAACGACCAGCCAGCCGCCACCGCCGAAGCTGCTAAAGCCGGTGATCCCCTGGCCCGGCGGGCCATGGACCTGTGGCTGGGGGCCTACGGCAGCACCGCGGGCGATCTGGCCCTTCAAACCCTGTGCAGCGGCGGCCTCTGGGTGGGCGGCGGCACCGCTGGAAAGCTGCTGCAGGAACTGCAATCACCCACCTTTCTGGAGCCGCTGCTAGCCAAGGGCCGCCTCAGCCCGGCGGTGGAGCAGGTGCCAGTGATGGCCCTCACCGATCCGGAGGCCGGCGTGTTCAGCGCCGCCTGCCGCGCCCGCAGCCTGATGGGCTGAGTGGGACACTGGCCCCAGCAGAACCGACCGTATGGTCCGCCCCCGCATCGGCCAGGGGGTTGTGGTGGATGTTCCCGCCACGACAGCCAACCTCGGCCCGGGCTTTGATTGCCTGGGCGCCGCTCTCGATCTCAACAATCGCTTCGAGATGCGCTGCATCGAGGGCGATGGCGAACGGTTCGAGCTGGTGATCGAGGGCAGCGAGGGAGCTCACCTGCGCGGTGGTCCGGACAACCTCGTGTATCGCGCCGCCCAGCGGGTGTGGAAGGAAGCCGGCGAGCAGCCGATCGCCATCGAGGCCCGCGTGCGCCTGGCGGTGCCACCGGCACGGGGCTTGGGCAGCAGTGCCACGGCGATCGTGGCGGGGCTGATGGGGGCCAATGCCCTGATCGGCGAGCCGTTAAGCCGCGAAAAACTGCTGGAGCTGGCGATCGACATTGAGGGCCACCCCGACAACGTGGTGCCGTCGCTGCTGGGCGGCCTCTGCATGACGGCCAAAGCCGCCTCCCACCGCTGGCGGGTGGTGCGCTGCGAGTGGTCGCCCGAGGTGCTGGCGGTGGTGGCAATCCCCGCGATCCGGCTCTCCACCAGCGAAGCGCGGCGGGTGATGCCCAAAGTGATCTCGATCGCCGATGCCGTGACCAACCTCGGCTCGCTCACGCTGCTGCTGCAGGGCCTGCGCACCGGCAGCGGTGATCTGATCGCCGATGGCATGCACGACCGTATCCATGAGCCCTATCGCTGGGGCCTGATCCAGGGGGGCCGGCAGGTGCGCGAGGCGGCGATCGAGGCCGGAGCCTGGGGCTGCGTGATCAGCGGCGCCGGGCCCAGCATCCTGGCCCTCACCAGCCGCGAGCATGCGGGGGCGGTGCGCCGGGCGATGGTGCGCGCCTGGGAGGGCCAGGGCGTCGCATCCCGCTCCGAAGCACTGCAACTCCAACAGGCCGGCAGCCGCTGGAATCCGCTGCCAGATCAGGCCTGATCGCCTCTAAGTAGAAATACCCAGCTGCTAGATTTTGCGAGTATCAAGACCTGACCCAGGGACGGATCAGGTGAGGGACATCCTTCATCGGTGATGAGGTCTTCATGGACGCCAACCTGCCCCTCATGGCCGCGTCCGCTGCCCTTTCGAGCTCTGCCTTCGGGGATGCAGCCCTGAGCGAAGGCCTCCTCACCGCTTCCAGCACCTTTCCCTGGCTCAGCCTGATCACGCTGCTGCCGGTGGCGGTGGCGCCGCTGCTGATGCTGCTGCCGGGCGACGGCACCGATCCGAAGCTGCCCCGCACCGTGGCCCTGATCACCCTGCTGGTGGATCTGGGGCTGATGCTGTTCGTTTACAGCCAGCACTACGACGGCTCGATCGCCGGCCTGCAGCTGGTGGAGCGCTTTGCCTGGGTGCCCGCCATCGGCCTGGAGTGGTCGCTGGCCACCGACGGGCTTTCGGCGCCGCTGGTGGTGCTCTCCGGCCTGGTGACCCTGCTCTCCGTGGCCGCCAGCTGGAACATCCAGAAGAAAACACGCCTCTATTTCGCCCTGCTGCTGGTGCAGGCCTCGGCCCAGGCCCTGGTGTTTCTCTCCCAAGACTTCCTGCTCTTCTTCCTGGCCTGGGAACTGGAGCTGGTGCCGGTGTATCTGTTGATCGCCATCTGGGGCGGCCACCAGCGCCAATACGCCGCCACCAAGTTCATCCTCTACACGGCCACCGCCTCCCTGCTGATCCTGGTGAGCGGTTTGGCCCTGGCTCTGAACGGCCCCTTCACCCTCAACCTCAGCGAGCTGATCGCCCGCTCCCCGGGCGGCACCTTCGGGTTGCTCTGTTATCTGGGCTTCCTGGTGGGCTTCGGCGTGAAGCTACCGATGTTCCCGCTCCACACCTGGCTACCCGATGCCCACGGTGAGGCCAATGCGCCGGTGTCGATGCTGCTAGCGGGCGTGCTGCTGAAGATGGGCGGCTATGCGCTGCTGCGGTTCAACGTGCAGATGCTGCCCGAAGCGCACCTGCAGCTGGCCCCGGCCCTGGTGGTGCTGGGCATCGTGAACATCGTGTATGGCGCCCTCAACGCCTTCGCTCAAGACAACGTGAAACGCCGCATCGCCTGCAGCTCCGTGAGCCACATGGGCTTCGTGCTGCTGGGGATCGGTGCCATCGACAGCCTCGGCATGAGCGGCGCGATGCTGCAGATGATCAGCCACGGCCTGATTGCGGCCGCCATGTTCTTCGTAACCGGTGTGTTCTACGAGCGCACCAAAACGCTCTCCATTCCCAACATGGGCGGCCTGGCCAAGGTGCTGCCGATCACCTTTGCCTTCTTCCTGGCCAGCTCCCTGGCCTCCCTGGCCCTGCCCGGCATGAGCGGCTTCGTGAGCGAAATCACGGTGTTCCTCGGCCTCACCAGCAACGCCGACTTCACCGTGGGATTCCGTGTGATCGCGATCGTGATGGCCGCGATCGGCGTGGTGCTCACCCCGGTGTATCTGCTGAGCCTGTGCCGTCGCGTGTTCTTCGGCCCCAGGATTCCGGCGCTGGCCGTGCTGGGCGACATGAAGCCGCGCGAACTGGTGATCGGCCTCACCCTGCTGGTGCCCACCCTCGCGATCGGCTTCTGGCCGCGGGTGGCGATCGATGTCTACGAGGCCTCCACCACCGCCCTCTCCAACGATCTGGCCCAACACGCCTTGGTGGCGCTTCGGCTTCCCGCCCTCGGCTAAACCGCAGCACGGGTCTGCGGAGGGTTGGAATGGGCTGATCAGGCCCGCCACCCGCCTTCCATGAGCTCCGCCACCGCCACGCTGCCGGCCATCCTGCGCGGTGAAGGCCTGCCGGTTTTTGAAGCGATCACCCCCGCTGCGGTGCGCGAGCACATCCCGCAGCTGATCCAGGACCTGGAGGCTGAGCTGAGCGCGCTGGAACAGTCGCTTGAGCAGGCCCTGGAGCGTGGAGAGCCCCTGAACTGGGCTGCAGTGATCGACCCTCTACAGCGACTTGGCGAACGGCTGCGCTGGAGCTGGGGAGTGGTGAGCCATCTCAATGGGGTTGACAACAGCCCCGAGCTGCGGGAAGCCCACGCCGAGCAGCAGGCGGCCGTGGTGCAATTCGGCAACCGAGCCGGCCAGAGCCAGGTGATCTACCGGGCCCTCGAGCAGCTCCGCAGCCAACACCTGAGCGCCAGTAGCGACAGCACACGGCTCGATGGCACCCAGCTGCGCATCCTGCAGGCCGAGCTGCGCGACATGCAACTGCGGGGCGTGGGGCTGCGCGGCGCGGAACAGGAGGCCTTCAATGCGGCCAGCCAGGAGCTGGCGGAGCTCTCCACCCGCTTCGGCAACCAGGTGCTCGATGCCACCAACGGCTGGACCCTGAGGCTGAGCGAGCCTGCCGAGGTGGCCGGGCTACCCGCCAGCCTGCTGGATCAGCTGGCCCAGGCCGCCCGCCAGGCGGGTGATGCAGGCGCCACGGCCGACGCCGGCCCCTGGCTGCTGGGACTGGATATGCCGCGCTACGCACCCTTCCTCAAATACAGCCAACGGCGTGATCTGCGCGAGCAGGTGTATCGCGCCCACGTGAGCCGTGCCTCGGGCGCCCAGGGCAGCGAGCTCAACAACTGGCCCCTGATCGAGCGCATCCTCAGCCTGCGGGGCGAGCAGGCACGCCGCCTCGGCTATACCAACTGGGCCGAGGTGAGCCTCGCCGCCAAGATGGCCGATTCCGAGCAGGCGGTGGAAGCGCTGCTGGACGACCTGCGGGCTGCGGCCTATCCGGTGGCGCAGCAGGAGCTCGAGGCCCTGAAGGCCTGCGCCGCCCGCCACGGTGCCCCGGAAGCCAGCGAGCTGCAGCCGTGGGATGTGAGCTTCTGGGCGGAGAAGCTGCGCCTGGAGAGTTTTGAGCTCGATAGCGAGGCGCTGCGGCCCTACTTCCCGCTGCCGCGAGTGCTGGATGGACTGTTCGCCCTGTGCAGCCGCTTGTTTGGGATCACGATCGTGCCCGCCGATGGGGAAGCACCGGTGTGGCACAGCGACGTGCGCTACTTCCGGATCCTGGAGGGCCCCCAGGCCCAGAGCGGCGCCGGGGAAGCGCTGGCCGCCTTCTATCTCGACCCCTACAGCCGGCCCGGCAGCAAGCGCGGCGGCGCCTGGATGGATGAGTGTCTGGTGCGCTCGCGGGCGGCGGATGGCACTCCAGTGCTGCCTGTGGCCTACCTGATCTGCAACCAGAGCCCGCCGGTGGGCGACACCCCCAGCCTGATGACCTTCGAGGAGGTGGAGACCCTCTTCCATGAGTTCGGCCACGGGCTGCAGCACATGCTCACCACCGTGGAGCGTCCCCAGGCCGCCGGCATCAACGGCGTGGAATGGGATGCGGTGGAGCTGCCCAGCCAGTTCATGGAGAACTGGTGCTACGACCGCGCGACCCTGCTGGGCATGGCGCGCCACTGGCAGAGCGGCGAGCCGCTCCCGGAGCAGGAATTCGCCAAATTGCTGGCGGCCCGCACCTTCATGGGCGGAGCGGGCACCCTGCGGCAGGTGCACTTCGCGCTGGTGGACCTGAAATTGCACAGCCGCTGGACGCCGGAGTGCGGCCAGACCCCGGAAGCGCTGCGGCGCGAGATCGCTGCCAACACCACCGTGCTGGCCCCGATCGACGACGACGCCTTCCTCTGCTCCTTCGGCCACATCTTTGCGGGTGGCTACGCCGCCGGTTACTACTCCTACAAGTGGGCGGAGGTGCTCAGCGCCGATGCCTTCGGGGCCTTTGAAGAGGTGGGCCTGGAGAACGAGGCCGAGATCTGCGCAACGGGCCGGCGCTTCCGCGACACCGTGCTCAGCCTTGGCGGCAGCCTCGATCCCAAGCAGGTGTTTGAGGCCTTCCGGGGCCGCCAGCCCAGCAGCGAAGCCCTGATCCGCCATTCGGGCCTGGTAGCCGTTTAACGGCAAACACCACAGCATGGGGAGAGCTTCAGGGCGACATGGCTCTGCTTGTGCGCAGCAGCGATCCCCTCGCCCTGGCGGAGCCCTGGCCATGCCCCGTGCCGCTCACGGGGTTTGAGGAAGCCCTCGAGCAGAGCGTGTTCCGCTCAGGCCTGAGCCGCTCCGACTGGCTGAAACGACTGGCCAACGACCTGCATCGCCCCCAGCTGCTGCCGCTGCTGTGGCTGCTGCCACGGGGCTGGAAGCTGGCACCGGCGCAGCTGCCCCCCAAACTTCAGGCCTTGGGCGGGGTGCTGGAGCGCGGCCTGCTTACCCCGGCACTGCTGGCGGCCCTGGCCGATGATCTGCCCCATCTGTTGCCGCCGCCCCGCAGCGACCAGCCCGATGCCTTGAGCCTCTGGAGCAGCCGACAGCGAGCGCCCCTTCCGGAAGACTTCACCGCGCTGCAACAGGCCGTCTCCGACAGCGCACGCGAGGACGACACCGGCAGCAGCAACAGCAACCGCCACGCCGCGGCAACGCCAACCGCAGCAGACCTGAGCGGTGGCCTGACCGGTGGCCTGGTGTGGCGCAATGTGGGCCTCAGCTTTGAACAGTCGCCGCAGGAGCGGCAGTGCAACAGCCTGGTGGCCCGGGTGCTCAACAGGCTGGCGGCGAATCGGCTCGGCGGGGATCCCTGGCGGTTTGAAGGTTGCACCAGCAGCGGCGCCTGGCTGGCGCAACTGCAACAGGAGGGCTGGCAGGCGCGGGCTCAATTGCGCTGCAGCGTGGCCAGCTTCGGGCTGGGGGCCAGCCTGCCGCTGGAGTCGGGCGGCTGGAGCCAGGTGCCGCTGGCCCTACCGATTCGCACCGGCCTGCTCGATGGCGCGGGGGATGAACGGGCCTCGCTGTTGCCGCACAGCTGCCTGGAGCTGGAGCTCAGGAACGCCAACCAACTGCTGCGCTTGCAGTATTACCAGGGCACCGAAGGGCTCTGCGGCTGGGAGGCGCTGAACGATCTGCAGCGTCCCTGGCAGAACGATCGCCAGAACGGCACGGTTCACTACCTCGGTGAGCCTTACGCCGGCGAACGGCTCCTGGAGCTGCTTGATCTGCTGGAGGTGATCGCCCTGGTACACAACTGCGAGGCCAGCGAGCGGCAACTGCTGCATGGCGGCTATGGATCCCTGGGCTTCTGCATCGACAGCTCAGCCCTGATCCAGCAGGTGATGGAGGGGCGCTGCCAGCTGTTCCCGGTGTTGATCGGGGGAATCTGGCGGGAACGTCTGCTGCGACGGCTTGATCAGCTGCAAGGCGCGGCAGGCCCATGGCACAAGCCCTACCGGCAGGCCCTGCTTGATCTCCCCCACGACGGCAGCCGGCATGGGAGTGATGCCTTGGACGCCCAGCAACGGTTGCTGGCCTGCCAGCCGCTCAGCAGCCCGTTTGCTCTGGTGCAGCAGTTGGCGACTCCAGCGCCGCCAGGATCGCCTTGATCACCGGCAGCCGGAACCGCTCAGAGAAGGGACCGCGACTGCCGTTATGGTTCATGCCCTCGATCTCTAGGCGTTGGATGCAACCGGCGGCCTGGGCCTTGTTCCAATTGGAGAGCGGCAGCAGCGGTGATCGGCCGGGGTAGGCGATGCGGCCGAAGGCGGCCACGGGATCCTTGCTGCCCACGATCGTGGTGATGCCGCTCAGCTGATCGAGCACCTGGTTGCCGCTGAACACACCGCAGAAGCTGATGATGCTCACTGGCGCCTGGGTGATACGGCGCAGATAATCCGCCACACCCATCGCCATCTCCGCACCGCCGCTGTAGCCGGTGAGCACGATGCGGCTACCGGCTCCGGGGCGGAACCCCGCTTCCGCCAGCCGCAGGCAAATCTTCAGGGCGAGCTCGTAGTTGAGGATCGGGCCGTAGCGACGATCCGACGAGATCCCCACCTTGATCACGTTGTTGGCCTGCACCATCACCGCAGCCAGCAGCTGCGTGAGGCGATTGGGATGCTGATCCTGCAGCGCAAACAGCCGCCGCCAGAACCAGGCGCTGCCGGCATCTTCCGCCAGGGCCACCGGCAGCACGGTGTAGGTTTCCAGTCCGCGCACCAGCAGGGTTTCGGCCGCCAGCTGCTGTTCGAGCAGTTCGAGAAAGGCAGACACCCGGGGCGGGTGGTCGCACTCCAGCTGATGGATGCCATCGAGATACACCACGTAGCAGCGGTGGGAGGCCGTAGCCGGTGGCGCCTGGCTGAACAAGCTGGCTGGGGCGGGCAACCCCTGCAGCCAGCCTTCCCAGAAGGCAAATTCGCTCACCAACGAATAGATCCCCGCGGCGGGGATCAACACCAGCAGCAGCAGCCCGATCAACTGCAGCAGCAGCTGAAGATCCGCCGGTGAGAGGGCGGAGCGCACCGCCAGGGCCAAATGGCCAACTCCCACCAGGTTGATGCCGAGGCCGATGGCCAGCACCAACAGCAACACCTTCAGGTTGAAGCGTTGACTCCACGGATGCAGGCGGCCGCTGTCGCTCATGGCTGCCCCAACTCCGAGGCGAGCATCGTGTAGCCCCGCTGCCAGCTCTGGCGGAACAGCAACGCCACCAGCAAAACCGCCAGCAGGTAGCCCGGCGTGGTGAGCAGCAGCGCCTGGTCCCAGGGCAGGGCGAAGCGCACATGCACAAAGGTGACCACGTTGAGGTGCATCAGCACCCAGATCACCAGGCCAATCGTTTCGCCCACATAGGGCGCAGCAACGCCAACGTAGAAGCAGGCCGGCAGCAGACAGCTGGCCATGCCATCCACAAAAGCACTGGGGTGCACGGGGTTGGAGCCGTAGAGGTTGAGAAGCACCATGTCGATGGAGCTGCCCAGCAGAAAGGCGGCGGCCAGCACCAGGGCATCAATCACAAGCCGCCAGAGGATCTGCCGGGCACCGAGGCGGTTGGCGAACAGGGCAAACACATGGGAGAGGGACATGGAAATTCCCACCACCAGCAACAACCCCAGGCCGAGATCGGCATGGATCAGCCAACCACCCAGGCCATTCAGCAGACGTTCCAGATCAAGCAGCATCGCGCTGAACCATCACGGCGTGATGCGTCAGGCGGCAGACGATCGACGCAGCTGCGGACGGTTGACAATCCAGATCACGAAGATCGACAGGACGGCGCAGTAGAAGCACCACACGGAATGGAAGGTGGCGCTGTAAGTGATCCAGGTGAGGAAAATCGACACGAAGATCAGCACCCCGAACAACTTCACCGCCTTATCGGCAACGGCAATCAGCGGCAGCACGATGAAGCCCCAATACACCAGCTCGCCCACGGGCTCAGTGTTCACGAAGTTGTGCACGATGCTGTGCAGATTGCTCACGTCGTAGAGCAGGCGACCGGTGCTGTGAACGGCGGGCTGCACGGCCGGTGGATCGAACAGCACCGGCAGGTAGAAGGCGATCCCCAGCACGGTGGCCACAATCGCCACCCAGCGCAAACGATGCTGCAAGGCGCGGGAATCGGTGCTGCGACTGATCGACCACGCGCTCCATGGAATCCAGATCATCCAGAAGCAATAGGCGAAGAACAGGAATCCCAACGCCCCCAGAGTGGTGAGCGGCTCGATGCGGCCGCTGTCGATGGCCGTCTACTCCAGGCCCTCAACCAACTGCTGCACGCCGAAGAAAAAGGGCACCAGTGCTAGCGGCACATAGTTGGGTTGTTGATTGGTTCGGGCCAGATGGGTGCTGTAAAGGCCCAGCGGCATCAGAACAGCGGATGCCGTGAAGCTGGCGGAAGCCGAAAAGCACATGAAGCAACTGTGCGTGTAACGACACTCTTAGGAGTGCAGCGCCAACACGGCAATGTTGCGGTCATGAACCGTTGCCGCTCAGGCGGCCAACACAACATCAGCCAACACCTCAATCGCCTTCGGATGCACAATCAACTGGCGGTGCGTGAACACCGGCAGCGACCGGCGTGAACCGAGCGGCAGCACAGCCCGCCAACCGGGAAACACGGTGATGTCGGTGGCGGTGAACAGGCTGTGGCACTCCAGCGGCTCCAGCAGGGCCCGGTCGCGCTGCAGATCCCGCAACAGGGCGCTGCCGATCTTCATATCGGCAATGCCAGCGAGCAGGCGGCGGGGCACCAGCTGGGCGGTGAGGGTGCCGTTCTGGGGACTGCCCAGGCAGATGAAACGGCGGGTGCGCGCCGTGCCGTGGTGTTCCTGCAGCCAGGTGCGACCCACCACACCCCCCATCGAAAAACCGAACAGATCCAGCGGTGTGGCGCTGCCGAACCGCTCCTCAATCAACGCCGCCAGCTGAGCCGCGAGCGTGCGGATCGGCACCGCCCCGAAGCGATGGGGCAGGTGAGGGGCAAACAGCTCCAGCGATGGAGAGCGCCGCAGCAGTTCAGTTTCCAGCCGCCGGAATAACCGGGGGGTGTCCCACAGACCATGCAGGAGCACCAGCGGTCGGGTCATGGCGGCCAGTGCCGTGAGCGTTGCACCGCCACGATGCCGGAGAAACCCGGCACCGGCGCTTGGCATTTGCGCAGTTCCAACCAAACCGGCACGGGGCCATAGAGCTGCTCAAGCAGCTCCAGCATCTGCTCGCTCCAGTGCTCGAGGGTGAGGCAGCGGATGCGGCTGGCCTGCCGTTGCAGCGCGATGATGGCGCGGCTGTAGTCGAGGCTCTGCTGCAGGTCGTCGTGGCTGGCGGCGGCGGCGAGGTTCCAGGCGAGGCTCAGATCCAGCTCAAACCATTGGCCGAGGGCCCGTTCGTGCTCAAGCACGCCCACATGGGCCCAGAGCCGCAGCCCCCGCACCACGATGCGATCTCCCGGGCCATGGGGCGCGCTCATAGGGGCAGATCGCGATGGCTGAAACGGCGAGCACCGCTGCCGTAATCGGCGGCGATGTGGCCATCGCCGCGCAGCAGGTAGCGATAGGTGACCAAACCCTCCAGCCCCACCGGGCCTCGGGGCGGCAGGGTTTGGGTGGAGATGCCCACCTCGGCGCCGAAGCCGTAGCGGAAGCCATCGGCAAAGCGGGTGGAGCAGTTCACATACACACCGGCACTGTCCACGCTGCGCAGGAACGTCTCGGCGGTGGAGGCGTTGGTGGTGCAGATGGCATCGGTGTGGCGGGATCCATAGCAACCGATGTGCTCCAGCGCCTGATCCAGCGACTCCACCACCCGCACCGCCAACACCAGATCGGAGTATTCGGCGCGCCAGTCGGCGTCGGCCGCGGCACCGCTCACCCCCAGGGCCTGACTGGCTGCATCACCCCTCAGCTCCACACCCGCGGCCGCAAAAGTGGGCAGCGCCGCTGCCAGGAAGGCCGGGGCCGCCTCGCGGTGCAGCAGCAGCGTTTCGATCGCATTGCAGGCGGCGGGGTAGTGGGTTTTGGCATCCACGGCAATGCGCACCGCCTGAGCCAGGTCCACCTCCCGATCCACATAGAGGTGGCAGATGCCATCGGCATGGCCGAGCACGGGGATGCGGGTGTTGTCCTGGATGAAGCGCACCAACTCATTGGAGCCACGCGGGATGATCAGATCCACCAGGCCATCGAGCTTCAGCAGGCCAAGGCTCTCTTCGCGGGAGGTGAGCAACTCCAGGGCCTGAGGCGCCACCGCACTGGAGGCCAGCCCGGCGCGCAACGCCTCGAGGATGGCGGCGCAGCTGCGGCTGGCTTCGCGGCCACCCTTAAGCAAGGCGCCGTTGCCGGAGCGGATCGCCAGCGAAGCGATCTGCATCACGGCATCGGGCCGCGCCTCGAAGATCACCCCCAACACCCCCAGGGGCACGCTGAGCCGCTCCAGCACCAGGCCAGCATCGAGCTCACGGTGCAGCTGGCGCACGCCAACGGGATCGGGCAACTGGGCCACCTGGCGCACGCCATCGATGGCGGCCGCCAACTTGCTGGCATCGAGCTTGAGCCGGGCCACCAACGCTGCGGGCAAACCATCGGCAGCTGCGGCCTCTAGATCAGCCTGGTTGGCGGCCACAATCCGATCCGCTGCGGCCTCCAGCGCAGCCGCCATGGCGGCCACCGCATCACGGCGCTGCTGATCCTCCAGGCGGCCGAGCGCCATGGCGGCTCGGCGCACAGCTGCAGCCCGTTGCAGCAGATCAGCGGAGGGATCAGGAACGCTCACAAACGCCGCAGGGCACTGGGCGCATCATCCCAGCCCAGGCAGCAGCAGGCGTTCGAGCGCCAGCCGCGCCGCCCCAAGCCGGCCCGCGCCGTTGCCCAGGGCGCAGCGTCGCAGCTGCAGGCCGGCGCGGCTTTCCGCCTGCACCCGCTGCTGCACCTCCGCCAGGGCCGCAGGCAGAAAGTGGTCGCTGGCGGCGCTGAGCCCACCACCGATCAACACCAGCTCCGGGGTGAGCACATAGATCAGCGAGCTCAAGCCGATCCCCAGCCAACGGCCGTAGGCATGCCACACCGCCAAGGCCTCAGGATCGCCTGCGGCGGCGCGGTCGCTGAGCTCCCGCGGCGGCAGCGGTGAGAGCCGGACCAGGCCCTGGATGCTGCAGAACTGCTCCAGGGAACCGCGGTTGCCGCTGTTGCAGGGGGGGCCCTGGGGATCCACACAGATCAGCCCCGGCTCCGCCGCCGCGCCGCCATGGCCACTGAACAGCTGCCCGCCCAACAGCACCCCGCCGCCCACGCCGGTGCCCAGGGTGAGCAGCAACACATCAGCGCAGCCGCGGGCAGCCCCCAGCCAGGCCTCCCCCATCAGGGCGCAATTGCCGTCGTTGGCGAGGGTTACCTGGCGCTGCAGCTGCGGCTCGAGCCAGTCGGCCAGGGGAACCTGCTCCCAACCCGGCAGGTTGATGCACACCCGCGCCACCCGCGCCGTGGCATCCATCGGCCCGGGCAGCCCCACACCCACCACGGGAGCGAGCCGCTGGGGATCGAGCTGCTGCACCGCCTCCACGATCGCCATCACCACCGCCCCGGGCAGCGGCGGCTGGGGGGTGGGCACCTCCAGCTCCGCCAGCAGCTCACCCTGCTGGCTGAAGCGACCGAGCTTGATGGCCGTGCCCCCCAGATCCACTCCGATCAGCTGGTTCATGGCTCCCCCTAGAAACGGAACAGCAACTGCAGCTGGCCCTGCCAGCGACCTTCGCTGTCCACCGAGGTCTGCACGCCGAGCCGATCACTGGCCTGATAGCGCAGGGTGGCCTGGGCTGGGATGTCGCTGCGATTGGGTGCGGCAAGCACCGAAACATTGAAGCGCTCGGTGATGTCGAGGCCGATCTCTGAGCCCAGCACCAGCTGAGAGGGCAGACGCTTGGAGGGGTTTTCGCTGGCCAGCACCTCGGCAGGGGCAAAGAAGGTGGGATAGAGGGCAAAGGTGAGCCGTTGTCCGAAGGCATCGCTCAGGCCGCTCACCAGCGGTGACAGCAGCGACTGCCCCAGCACCGTGGCCAGGGCGGCACCGGCATTGCCACCGGCCAGGCCCACCAGCGAATTGCCGCCGATCAGGGCCACCAGCCGCTCCTGGGGCAGCGGCGGCGAACTGGTGAGCCGGATGTTCTGGGCCAGACGATCGGCGGGGCCGGCCGCCTCCACCCGCACCTTCACGAGGCGCAGCTGATCGATGGAATTGGCCGGGGCGGTCGCCGCCCTGTCGTAGAAGCTCGAGCGGGTGAGCTGGTTGGCCGCCAGGGTGTCGGACACCCGGGTGCGCAGGGCGATATCCAGATAGGGGATCAGGCCGAGGCTGGGGGTGAACACCGCCACGTTGGGCGCGTCGGGATCGAGGCTGAAGTTGGTGGTGAACAGGTTGAGGCGGCCATTCAGCAGGCGCACCACCCCGCTCACCTGCATCGATGGATCGAGGGCCCCGTTGAGGGTGAGCACCCCGCCGGTGTTGAAGTTGAGCACGTTGGGCACACCCACCCGCAGATCGGGGCCGAGCCGCAGCCGCAGCCCCTGCAGCTGCAGGAAGGGCAGGTTGGGAACGGCGGCCCGCAGGTCGCGGCTGGCGGAGCTCTCCATCTGCTGGCCCATCACCACCAGGGGCTTGGAGAAATCCCAGCGCGCCTCCACCAGCTCCGGGATCGTGACCGGACGGCTGGGGTTGGCCTCGGTGGCCAGCTGCCCCGACTGCACATTGAGGCTGCCGCGGCTGATCTGCACCTCGCCGCTGAGGGCCGGGCGGCGCAGCGACCCGGCCACCCGCACCTCGCCATCGGCCTGAGCCTGCAGGCGCGGCAGCTTGAAGGGCGCCTGCTCCAGCTTCAGCAGCAAGGGGCGCGCCGTTGACTCGATCGGTTGCATCAACCCCAGCTGGCCGCCGCCGCTGATCCGGCCCTTCTCACCCACCCGAGCGGTGAGCTGCTGCAGCTCCAGCTCGCGGAAATCGAACAGCACGGTGGCGTCGAGCTCGCGCATCGTCTGCCCCGCCACCTGCAACACCCCATCGCGGAAGCGCAGGAAGCCGTTGGCCAGTGGGGCTTGCAGCGAACCCCGCACCAGCAGCTGCAGGTCGGCATTGCCCTGCTGCCACTGCAGGCCCGGGCCACCCAGCACTGAAAGGAAGGCCAGGCCATCGCCGCGGCTGGCCAGGCGCAGCTCGAGATCGTCGCGGTTGGGGTCGAGGGGCACCGTGCCCTTCAGATCCACGGCGTTGGCGGCACCGTCGCTGCGCAGCGACCAGTCGATGCTGAGGGTGTCGCGCTGCAGGGCCAGATCACCCCGCTCCAAGCGCAGCGGCTGCCCCGCCAGCTCGGCATCCTGGAGCGCCAGGCTGAGTTCGAGCTCAGGCCTGCGACCGCGACCGCCGAACTGCACCCGCCCGGCGGCGCCCAACCCACCGCGCAGGCCCTCAGGCACGGGCGCCACCAGGGCCAGCAGCGCCAGGGGCAGATGCTCGATCGAAAAACGGCCCCCGCCCCCCAGCGGGCCGCGCAGGGTGAGCCGCAGCGGGGCTGCGGTGAGGGCCTGATCGCGGTCGTCGCCCCGCAACCAGAGGTGACCAGCGGCAGCCAGATCGAGCGACAAGCGATCCAGCCGCGAACCCACCAGGGTGAGGTCGGCATTCATCAGACCCTGCAGATCGGCGGGATCGAGGTTGTTGCGCAGGGCGTTGCGGTTTTGGCGACTGAGCTCCAGCTGCTGATGGGCCTGCTGGAGCAGCAGCAGTTGCTCATCGAGGCTCAGGCCCAGGCCCGCGATCGCCAACCCCAGCAGGTCGCGGCTGGATCCACCCAGCGGCAGCGGACCGCTGCGCCAGCGCTGGGAGGCCTCCAGCAGCTCCTGAATCGATTCGGAACCAAACTGACGCGCCACCAAACGGGCCCAGAGATCGGCGCCGGGCTTGCCCTTGAGCTGGAAGCGCACGCTGTCGTCGCGCTCACCCCGCCACAGCCCCTGGGCGCTGAACTGCTGGGGACGAAACGCCCCGCTGGCCTCCAGGCTGCGGCCCGACACACCCAGCAGCTGGGGGCGCTGCACCACCACGCCACCACTGATCAGCAGGGGCTGCGGATCAAGGCGCCCGCGGCCACTGAGATCACCCTGCAGGGGCTGGAAGCGACCACTGGGCCCCAGGGCCAGCTGCACACCGGCCAGGGGAAGCCGGCGTGCCTCCCAGCTGTAGCGGCGGGCATCACCGTTGAGGGCCAGGCTGCCGCCGCCGCGCTCCAGTCGGGCCTGCCGGGGCCGCCAGTGCCGATCGAGCTGAGCCTGCACCACGCCAATCGGCGCCGGCGCCAGGGCCTGCAACTGCAGATCGGCCCCACCCCCGGCCACGGTCTGCAGGGATCCACGCCAGCTTTCGCCCAGGCGGAGCGGGCCCAGGCCGGGCTGCTGCAGGAGCAGTTGCAGATTGGGCTGGAGCTGCTGGAGCGGGCCGCGCAGCTGTCCCCAGGCATCGAGCCGACCCCGCAGCGGTGTGCCCAGCAGGGGGCTGAGCCGCTCCAGGGCAAAGGCCTGAAGGTTGAGATCGAGCTGCAGAGCCCCGGCGCGCAGGCCGCCGGCCTTCAGCTGCAGCGGCAGCCGGCCGCGGGCCTCCAGCTGCGGCGCGCGGAGGCGCTGCAGTTCCAGCAAGCCCGGGCGCCAATGGAGCTGCGCCACCCAACCGCCGAGCCAGGGGTTGGTTGGTTGGCTGAGATCAAGCTGCAGGCGGGGGCGGCTCCAGGCGCCGAGCTGGCGCAGGGAGAGCTGCAGCGGCGAGGTGCGGCCCAGCAGCCGCTGCAGCTGGGGCGACCAGGCCCGGCCCAGGCGCAGCTCACCGCTGCGCACGTGCAGCAGCGGCCACAGCTGACCGCTGGCCGTGAGCAGGCCATCGCCGCGGCGCAGCTGCAGGCCTTTCAGCTGCACACGCACCCCCGCCTGGCTGCGGATCGCCACCTGGGCCTGCAGCTGCAACTGCTGCTTGGGCCAGGCGCCTAATAGCAGCAGATCCGGGTTGCGCCAGGGCCCCTTGAGGCTGGCCTGCAAGCGCTGCCCCTGCTTGGGATCCTGTGCAGCCAGCTGCAGCTGCAACACGCCGGTGGCGGGGCGGAGGCGGCCATCGAGCCGGCCGCGCCAGGCGGCCCAACGGAAGCTGGCGGGTGCCAACAGCACCGATTGATCGGTGCAACGGAGGTTGAGCCCGCCCAGCTGCAGGGTTGGTTGGTCGCCAGGCGGCTTCCACTGCAGCTGCGAACTGCGCAGGGAGCCCGCACAACGGGGCGCACCCGGCTGGCGGCCCAGCAGCAGCTCACCATCCACCAAGCCGGAAACGCGCCCCACCAGGCCGCCATGCAGGCCCTCAGGGAGGAGCGGCAACAGGGGTGCTACCGGCACTTTTCTGGGCTGCAGTTGCAGCTGCCAGCGGCGCTGCTGCCAGTTGGCCTGCACCTGGAACGGCAAGTGCCCACCCGCCTGCGGGGTGATCCAGCCGCGCACGCCGAGATCGCGGCGCCACAGCCACAGATCGGCGCCACCGCGCACCCCGAAGGCCAGGCGCTCACCCCCGGCGCTGTGCAGCACACCGCGGCCGGCCTGCGGCACCTGAATGCGCAACCCCAGCCGGGGTGGTTCGCGGCCCGGACGCTGACTGGGCAGCTCCCAGAAAGCGCCGCGGGCATTGCGGCGCAGCTGCACGGTGGGGCGCAACACCCGGATCTGCAGCACCCAGGCCCGCTGCAACAGGCTCGCCAGGGGATCGAAGCTGAGCTCCACCCCTGCGGCATCAGTGGTGGAGCGGTTGTTGCCCCCCGCCCGGAAACGACTCGGCCCCGCCGCCAACCCAAGCGGCCGCAAGCCGGCATAAGGCCCCAGCTGCAGGGGCTGCCCCATGGCCGAGCTCACCACCCGCTCCAGCCAGGGGCGGCGCTGCAAATAGATCCGCTCGGTGAGCTGATCGAGCGACGACCATCCAGCGGCGAGCGCCAGGGCTACGCCCGCACCCGCTACAGGGATGACGCCAACAGGGCGGCCTGATCGGCGAGGGGATCGTGGGATCCGGCGGCCCGTGAGTCTCAGAAGCTGAGCAGGCCGCAATATAAAGGTGATCTTTCGCCTCGCCGAGCCCCCATGCGCGCTGATCCCCTGCTGCTCACCGCCGGCGAGTGGCTGGGAGTTGCATCCGCGGTGCTGCTGGTGCTCACGCTGGTGGCCTTCGTGGTGCGCTGGGGCATCCGCTTCCGCCTGGTGGGGGTAACGAGCTTCACGGTGCTGTTGTCCCTCTCCTGCCTGGCCTTTGCCGTGAGTTATGCCCCCCGCCAGCTGGTGGAGGGGGCGGTGAGCGTGCCGGTGGTGTTCGACAACGGCTCCGATCTGGTGGTGGCCGCGGCTCCGGCTGATCTGCCCCGCGCCGCCTTCGGGCCCTCGGTGGAGCAGGTTGCGCTCAACCTGCGCGGCAGCGGCCGCGGCACCCAGCTGGTGGAAGTGCGGCTGCGGCGCGTTGAGGCCACCGGCGATGGTGCCGACACACCGGTGGTGCTCGCCAGCGCCGTGCGCAACCTGGCCGATGGCAGCGTCACCGTGAAGGGTTGAGCGGTTGAGCGCCTCGCCCTATCCGCTGCCGCGCCACTTCCAGCGGGAGGAGGGCGTGCTCAAACAGCAGGGGGTGAACAGCTGGGCGGAGCTCGCCGCCCTCAGCGATGGCGAGCTCAGGCAACTGGCCAGCCGTGGTGGGGCGCTGGAGCGTCAATTGCGCAAGTTGCGAGGCCAGGCTCAGCTGGTGGCCGAGCTGGCGCTGCTGCCCCATGAGGCCGCCTTGCTGCTCTATGCCGGCATTGCCAGCAGCCAGGGGCTGGCCCAGGCCTCGCCCCAACAACTGCTCACCCAGCTGGGGCGGCTGGAGCGCTCGCTCACCGGCATGGCACCGGCCCGGGTGGATGCCGCCACCGTGCGCGACTGGATTCAGCGGGCCCAGCGGCTCACCGGTCGCTCGCGGAACTGACCCTCACTCCCTCCCAGGGGCAGCCGGCATCCCTGGAATACAGATTGATTCCATCCAGCCAGTGCCTGCTGGTGCCGCCATGACCCATCTGCGCCACTGCGGCCCTGGGTTGGCCCTTGCGCTGCTCACCCTGCTCACGGCCGCCGCGCCGGCCCGGGCCAATTCACCGCTGCTGGAATCGGTGAAGAACAACCCACAACGGGCCAAAACCCTCTGCGCACAGCTCAAGGAGCTCAACGCCCAGGGGATCTCCTATACCGCGCCCCAGGCCGTGGCCCAGATCGCCTCCCAGCAGGGCCTGAGCAGCACCGACGCCGAAATCGTCTCCACCTACGTGGTGGGTTTGTATTGCCCCGACGTGCGCTGACGTGAGCGCCTCGGTGAGCGACAGCTGGATCGAGGCCGCCGATGGTCTCTCGCTGCGCTGCCGCCTCTGGAAACCGGCCGGGACGGGCCCCTGGCCCGTGCTGCTGATGCGCCAGCCCTATGGCCGCGCCATCGCCTCCACCATCACCTACGCCCACCCCCAGTGGTATGCAAGCAAGGGCTATGCCGTGGTGGTGCAGGACGTGCGCGGCCGCGGCGAGTCGGAAGGCGACTTTCTCGGCTTCCGCCAGGAACCGGCCGATGGCAGCAGCACCCTGGCCTGGCTGCGCAGCCAACGCTGGTGCAACGGCCGCATCGGCAGCTATGGGTTCTCCTATCAGGGGCTGAGCCAGCTGCTGCTCAGCGACCCGAGCCAGCTGCCGGATGCCCTGGTGCCGGCGATGGCCGGGCTGGATGAACGGCTGCACTGGGCGAGCGAGGGCGGCTGCCACTGGTGGGCTCTGGGTTTGGGGTGGGGTCTGCAGCTGGCGGCCCAGGAAGCGCAGCGCCGTGGCGATGCCGAAGCCTGGGCCGCGATCCGGGCCAGCCTGGAGAGCAACCGCTTTCTCAGCGATGGCCTGGCGCTGCTGGTGCGCCACGACCCCCACGGCATGGCGGCGGGATGGTTCCGCCTGGATCCGGCCACAGCCCAGGGCTGGCGGGTGCATCAACCACCGGCGGAACTTTGGCAGCAGCCGATGCTGATGATCGGTGGCTGGCACGACCCCCACCTGAAGGGGGTGCTGGATCTGTGGCAGCGCAGCCACGCCGCCGGCGCCAATCCGCAGCTGCGGGTGGGGGCCTGGAGCCACCTGCACTGGCGCGGCGGCATCGATCGGCTGCAGCTGGCCTTCTTTGATCGCCACCTGCGCGACCGCGACGGCGCCGAACCCCTGCCAGCCGAGCCCTGCTGGCTAGAGGATCTGGGAAGCAACAACTGGCTGCCCCGCTCACCGCAGCAGGCCAGCCAGCAGCGTTGGGGGCTGAGCAGCGCAGGCCTGGCCGCGGTGGACAGCCACGAGGGGCGGTTGGAGCTAGAGAGCTCAGGCTGCGGCAGCGTCACCGTGGTGCACGACCCCTGGAGGCCCCTGCCAGGCCGCGGCGGCCATCTGGGCTTGGATGCAGGCTGTGTGGAGCGGGGCGATCTCGATCAGCGCTGCGATGTGGCCTGCTTCAGCAGCCGCCCCTGCGAGCAGACGATGGAGTTGATCGGCCAGCCGCTGCTGCAGCTCAGCGCTGCCGCGGATCAGCCGGGCTTCGATCTCTGCGTGGCCCTGTCGGTGGTGAAACCAGATGGCGCGGTGATCCAGTGCAGCACCGGTGTGGCGCGCCAGCTGGGCAGCCACTGCTTGCAGCAGGCCAGCCGGGAGGTGCGCCTGCAACCGCTGCTGCTCACCCTGCAGCCCGGAGAACAGCTGCGCCTCTCGATCGGTTTGGCCGCCTGGCCGCAGATCGCCGTGAACCCCGGGGATGGCTCGCTGCCCCGGGGTCCTGCTTCAGCGCAGCATCGCGTGATCAGCGCAACGCTCGAACTCGATCAAGCCAGCCTCAGCATCGAGCCAATGCTTGGGGCAAACTGAGGCCCACTTTGTTCGGCTGCGATGTTGCGCCCGCTGCGCCCCGCTCTGGTCTCCCTGCTGGCGGCTTCATTGCTGGGAGGGCTGCAGCTGCCCACGGCAGCCCAGGCGCAGGCCGGTCCCGCTGCGGCCGGTAGCACCCCAGCCCTCACGGTGGATCAGGCCCGCGCCGCGGCACTGCGCGTGCTGGAGGCAGTGAAGCAGGGCGATGCCAATGCCCGCTTCGCGCAGTTCTCGCCCTCGCTGCAGGCGGTCACCAGTCCGTCGATGATCGCGGCCACGATGCGCAGCCAGCCGAAGGTGCTGAGCTACGAGCTGTTGAGCGTGCGCAGCGGCACCAACAACAGCACCGTGGAGGCCGAACTGAAAACCAAGGCCGGCAGCCGGGTGGTGTTCATGGTGTTGGGCCGGGACGGCCGCATTGAGCGCTACTACTTCGATCGCACCGACGACGCCACCAGCTCCGTGGCGCTGCAGTTCGTGCAAGCGATCAGCACCGGCAACTTCATCACCGCCCAGAGCTTCCTCAACCCATCGGTGCAGAAGGAACTCACCCCCGCCTCATTGCAGAGCAAGTGGTTTGACCTGCAACGCGAAACCGGCAGCTTCGTGAAGGTGGGCCGGGCGGTGGAAGCCGAAAGCACCCCTGAAACACATCTGGTGCTGGTGAATGTGCAGTTCAACCGCCTCAGCGACAACCTCTACGTGATCCTCAACAGCGAGAACCAGATCACCGGCGTTGACTTCCCCGAAACACCGGCCCCTCCCAAGCCGGTTCGCTGACCGAAAAACGGCCTTAAGCTCCCAGCCACGCTTTTGCACTCAGGCCTGTGCTGGCTCAGCTCGACTGGATGGTGGACGATGCCCAGCGCTTGGCGGAGTGCCGGCACCATCACCCCTATGCGGTGCTGGGGCCCCAGCCCCTGGAGAGCGGCGGCTGGGCGGTTCGGGTGTGGATGCCCGAGGCCGAACGGGTTGAGCTGATGACCGGCGGCACGGCCATTCCGATGGCCACCCCGCACCACCCGTGGATCTTCGAGGCCGAGGTGACCCACGATCCCGGCAGCGGCTACCAGGTGCACGTGCTGCGTGGCGGCATCGAGCACGTGGCCCACGATCCCTGGGCCTTCCGCGAGGAGTGGATGGGCGAGATGGATCGCCATCTGTTCGCCGAGGGCAACCACCACCACATCTGGGAGCGCATGGGCGCCCATGTGGTGAGCCGCAATGGCGTGGCAGGGGTGATGTTCTGCCTATGGGCCCCCAATGCCCGCAGCGTCTCCGTGCTGGGCAACTTCAACGGCTGGGATGGCCGCCATCACCCGATGCAAGCGCGCCTGGGCGGCTGCTGGGAGTTGTTCATCCCGGGGCTCAAGCCCGGTGAAATCTACAAATACGAGATCCGCACCCAGGCCGGCCACTGCTATCAGAAAGCGGATCCCTATGGCTTCCGCCATGAGGTGCGCCCCAACAACGGCTCGGTGGTTGAAGCCCTGGCCGGCTACCAGTGGGGCGACAGCGCCTGGATGCAGGAGCGCGACAGCAGCAATCCGCTCGATCAGCCGATCGCTGTCTATGAGATGCATCTGGGCAGCTGGATGCACGCCGCCGCCGATCAGCCCTACATCGGACCCGACGGCACCCCCCGCCCGCCGGTGCCGGCAGCCGACCTCAAGCCCGGTGCGCGTCTGCTCACCTACCCCGAACTCGCCGATCGGGTGATCCCCTACGTGAAGGCGCGGGGCTTCACCCACATCGAGCTGATGCCGATCTCGGAGCATCCCTTCGATGGCTCCTGGGGCTATCAGGTCACGGGGTGGTATGCCCCCACCAGCCGCTTCGGCAAC
>Ga0194123_10001831_pt1 | contig 30043 bp, 34 predicted proteins | sample TA2MahsurfametaG_5_FD_155479 | JGI IMG/M metagenome (GOLD analysis project Ga0194123, IMG submission 155479) | Freshwater microbial communities from Lake Tanganyika, Tanzania - TA2015023 Mahale A surface | ecosystem: Environmental > Aquatic > Freshwater > Lake | place: Tanzania: Lake Tanganyika... | reverse complement strand
ATGCATGGGACGTGAGGTCTCGGTTGGGCGGTGACACCTCAACCGGTAGCGACCTCACACCTCATTGGCTACTGAACAACCTGCTGAGACAGAACAGCTAAGCCATGGCTCAATGGCATACCAGCGAATTTCTCTCTTGCAAGTTGAACCATTCTGGATATGAGAAGCTCACTCATCAACAATCCACGCTGGCTGCAGTGGAAACTTTCGAGGTGCAAAGCGCGTAGTATGCTTGTCTTGTTCTTCCCCTGCATCTGCTCTAGTGATCGCGACAGTCGTGCATGCGGTGGTTAACGATATTGTTAGTTACTTTTCCCGCCTCAAGGCAAGGCTCCGATCTGAATTCTTTGGGTACGGCCTTCAAGGTCTGGACCTTCGCTTGATTCATGCAATTGCGCCCGCTGCAAGGCGGGGAACAGGGTTTTACGTTGAACTGGGTGCGAATGATGGCCTGACGCAGTCCAACACTTATCTTCTTCAGCGCCGCTTTGGATGGAGCGGACTTTTGATCGAACCTTCTCAGGCTCGCTATCTCGAGTGTATTCGCAATCGAAGCTTCGGGAACCGCCCTTCATTCCGCTGTGTTGCGTGCGTCAATCCCGAGTTTGAAGAGCCATTTTTATCCATGCAATATTCTGATCTGATGAGTGTCTCATTGGATCTTGATCTCAGCTTTGACGATGCCGTGGGCCATGCCGCTCGAGGCCGTACGTTCCTGCATAGTTTAGAACAAAGCCATCGATTCGGAGCGGTTGCTTGCACATTGACTGCTTTGCTTGAGGAGGTTTCGGCCCCACGCGACTTTGATCTTCTCAGCCTCGATGTCGAAGGTAATGAGCTCAGTGTTCTGCGAGGTCTCGATTTCAGTCGCTACAAGCCGCGTTGGATTCTTGTTGAGGTAAGGTCTCGGGAAATCTCGGATTACTTAGAGGTTCGAGGTTATCATTTGGCCAAAGTGCTTTCTGATTATGGCACGTATCGTGATCTCTTGTTTGAAGCGTTGTGACTAGCACGGCGATTGCGGTCTTTGCTTACCGACGCCCTGAGCATTTGATGCGTGTGCTGGATGCGCTTGCTGCTCAATCCAATGGGTGTTTCTTGTCCGTCTGGCTGTTTCTAGACGGGCCCCGATCCCCTGCTGATGATGCTGCCATCGCCGCTACACGACAGGTCGCAGACAACTTTCGGGATCGCTTGTCGCTAACGTTCTTTCCTTCTGACCGGAATCAGGGCCTCTATTCTTCCCTAACCAAGGGAATCGGCGCAGTTCTAGCCAGGTTTGAGCAGGTGATCGTATTGGAAGATGATGTCGTTGCATCTCCTTACTTTCTTGATTACATGCTTCAGGCGTTGGCCTGTTACTCCTCAGACCCGATGGTGGCCTCGGTGCATGGATACGTTCCTCCGATGGCTCTCAGTCTGCCTGAAACTTTCTTCCTGCGTGGTGCTGATTGCTGGGGTTGGGCTACCTGGCGTGATCGCTGGGCTTTGTTTCGCCACGACGCAGGTGCTATGGCTGCTGAAATCCGGAGCCGGGGATTGTCCCGCCCTTTTAATCTTGGCGGCCGTGTTCCCAATCTGCGTATGCTTGACGATCGAGCGGCTGGTCGCTCGAATAGCTGGGCCATCTGCTGGCACGCCAGCTGTTTTCTAGCCGATCGCTACACACTCCATCCTCGTCGTTCTCTCGTTCGCAACATCGGGCTTGACCACTCCGGGGAGCATTGCGTTCCCTCCGCAGATCTGGAAGCTGTTCTAACCCAGCGACCACTGCATGTTAAGCGTCAGATTGTGGCAGAGAATCCCCTGATTGTTGAAGCCTTCTCCCGCCAGATAGCACCCCCTGCCTTGCCGCTGCGCGCCATGCGACGCGTGCAACATTTTCTCAGCCGCAAGTTGTCATCAGGAGGTCGTGTCTTGTGAGCTCCATGGCTCGATCTGTGCGGCCGCCTTGGTTGCAGTATCTACGCAGCACCTTCGGACCCATCGTCCGCCGCGTCATCCCTAGCCGTCTGGCGCTGCAGGGGCCCTATCCCTCCTATGCGGCGGCGATGGCAGAGGCGACGGGCTACGACTCGCCGCTGGTGCCCCAGCAGGTGGAGGAGGCCACTCGTGCCGTGCTGGAGGGCCGCGCCGCCTATGAGCGCGACGGCACCGCCTTCGCCAGCAGGCCCAGCCTGCCGATTCACGCCGCTCTCGCCTCCCTGCTGGCACCGGGCTGCACGGTGGGCGATTTCGGCGGCGGCCTCGGTGGCCTGTTCATCAATGCCCCTGAGCTCTTCCCGGTGGATGCCCGCCGACTGGTGATCGAGCAGGCCTCGATGGTGGATGCTGGCCGGCGCCTGGCGGCGGAGCACAAGCTGGCGATTGAGTTTCTCGATGGCGCCGATCTTGCGGCTGTGCCGCCCCTGGATGTGCTGGTGCTCTCCTCGGTGCTGCAGTACCTCCCCGATCCCTGGCCTCTCCTGCAGACCCTCCTCCGCCAGGTGCGGCCGGCCGCGGTGCTCCTCGATCGCACCGCCGTGCGCCGCGGGCCGAGCCGCTGGTATCTGCAGACCAATCCAGGCTTTTACCGCGAGCCCCTCACCTATCCGGTGCAGGTGCTGGAGAAGCGGCGCCTGCTGGCGGCCTTTGCCGGCTATCTGCCCGTGAGGCGCTGGCACAATGGTTTTGATCCCGGTTGGCCCGAGCACCTCGGCATGCTGCTGCTCCCGAGCCCGATGCCGCAGCCAGGCCCATGAGCGGGGCTCCCGTGGCGCCGCAGCGCTCTGCAGTCGGTGGCCTCGATCGCCCCGCCCGCGGGCGGGCCCTCAAGCGTGGGCTGATCACCCTGCTGCCCTGTCTCGGGTTCGGCGACCGGCCGATTCACCTGCTCGGCCATCCCTATGCCCTGGCCCGCACGGCCCTGCGCGACGCCCTGGCACGGCTGGCGCCCTTGCTGCCGCCTGGACCCCTGCTCGATGTGGGCTGCGGCACGATGCCCTACCGCGCCCTGTTTGCCGGCGCCCAGCCCTACGAGGGCCTGGAGATCGACCAGCCGCGCAATCGCGCCAACCCCCGCGTGCATCACTTCTACGACGGGCAGACCTTTCCGCTTGCCAGCGAGGGCTATGCGGCGATTCTCTGCTCCCAGGTGCTGGAGCACTCCTTCGCGCCGGATCGGCTGCTGGCGGAGTGTCAGCGGGTGCTGCGGCCCGGCGGAGCCCTGCTGCTCACGATCCCCTTCTTCTGGCCGGAGCATGAGCAGCCCTGGGATTCGCAGCGCTTCACCCGCTTCGGGCTGAAGCGGCGGCTGGAGATCGCGGGCTTCCGGCTGGAGCGGATCGAGCGCCTCAACCCAGGTCTGTGCGCCCTGCTGCAGCTGGCGATCGAGTGGAATGAATCCCTGCAGCGTCGCCTCGCTGCCCGGCTGCCGGCCGGCCTGCCGAGGTTACCCTTGCAGCTGCTCTGGCGGCTTGCGATGGCGCTGCCCTACAGCGTCCTGAACCTCGTCGGTCTGCTGGCGCGCTCCCTGGCCGGCGATGACCTGGGCAGGCCTCCAGCTGCTGATCAAGGAGGCCCCTGGGGCGCTGAGCTTTATCTCGATCTCGTGGTGCTGGCGGTGAAAACAGATTTTTTGTGCCCTCCGGATCCCTAGGGATGTCCGCAGACACGATCGGCCATGACGACGCCAGGCACCACCCCATCAAAATGAAACAGGCTATGGGCCACGGACCATGGGCATGAATTGTTTGATCACAGGTGGACTCGGTTTCATTGGCAGCCACCTCGCCCGCCGCCTCGTCCAGCAAGGCCACCGCGTGACGGTGATCGACAGCCTGATCCCTCAATACGGGGGAAATTTGTTCAATGTCGCCGATATCCGAGACCAGATCACCATCAACATCAGTGATGTGCGTGATCCATTCGCCACCCGCGAATTGCTGAAGGGTGTGCATTGGGTATTCAACCTCGCTGGCCAGACGAGTCATGCAGATTCGATGACCGATCCTTTCACCGACCTTGACATCAACGCCAAGGCACAGCTGTCTCTGCTCGAGGCTGTGCGTGATGTCAGCCCCGAGGCGATCGTGGTGTTCGCTTCAACGCGCCAACTCTACGGACGGCCCCAATATCTGCCCGTTGACGAGACACACCCGATCCGACCGGTTGATGTCAACGGCGTCAACAAACTAGCTGGCGAGCAGTTTCATCTCCTTTATCACGATGTCTATGGCATCCGCAGCTGCGCCCTGCGGCTGACCAATACCTATGGCCCTGCCATGCGCATCAAGGATGCCCGCCAGACGTTTCTTGGTATTTGGGTGCGTAACGTTCTCACCGATGTGCCCATTCAGGTCTTTGGTGACGGCCGCCAGTTGCGCGACTTCAACTTTGTGGACGACGTGGTTGAGGCGCTGATGCGTGCCGCCAGCAGCGAGGCCTGCCATGGCCAGGTGTTCAACCTGGGCAGCCCGGAAGTGGTGTCCCTGGCAGAACTTGCCGCTCGGCTCATGCCCCTCCAGGCCGGAGCCAGCTGGGAGCTGGTGCCCTTCCCAGAAGAACGCAAGCGCATCGATATCGGTGACTACTACAGCGACCACGCCCTGGCGTATCAACTGCTGGGCTGGAAGCCGCAGGTGGATCTCGACGCTGGGCTGGCACGTACCGTCGACTACTACCGCCACCACCTGGCCCACTATCTGTGACCGATCCAATCGTCACGCCCATCGCGGCCAACGACTTCCGCCGCGAACCGGAGGAACTGCTGCTGGCTGAACTGGCCGCAGCCGAGCGTGTCCTTCGCTCCGGATGGTGGATCCTGGGCGCGGAAGTGGAGGGCTTCGAACAGCAATGGGCCCGGCACTGCGCTGCCCCCCATGCCGTGGGCGTGGCCAATGGCCTCGATGCCATCGAGATCGGACTACGCGCCCTCGGCGTGGGCCCCGGCGATGAGGTGATCACTACCCCCGTTACCGCCTATGCCACTACCCTGGCGATTCAGCGCTGCGGGGCCATGCCGGTGTTCGCCGACATCGAGTCGGCCACGGGCTGCCTCTCGGCCGATTCGGTCGCGACCTGCATCAGCCCTTCTACCAAGGCCGTGCTGCTGGTCCATCTCTATGGCCGGGCCGCCGATCTCGATGGGCTGCTCGCCGTGTGCGACCGCCATGGACTGGCCCTGATTGAAGACTGCGCTCAGGCCCATGGGGCCCTGCATCGGGACCGGCCGGTAGGCAGCATTGGCCGCTTCGCGGCCTGGAGCTTTTATCCCACCAAGAACCTTGGCGCCATCGGTGATGGCGGGGCGCTGACGACGGCCGATCCTGACTTGGCGCGCACGGCCCGATGCCTGCGCAATTACGGCCAGAGCGATCGCTACCACCACGACCTGGCCGGCCTGAACAGCAGGCTCGATGAGTTGCAGGCAGCCCTCCTAAAGGTGAGGCTGCCCTGGCTCAAGACCTGGACCCACCGGCGCCGGCACATTGCCGCGCGTTACCGCCAGAGCATCGACCATCCGCTGCTGCAACCCCTGGAGGAGCCGAAGGATCCGGCCTCCCACGTGCATCACCTTGAGGTGCTGAGGTCCCCGCAGCGGGCGTGGGTTCAGGCCCAGCTGGCTGAGCGCGGCGTCATGACCCTCGTGCACTACCCCGTGCCTTGCACGCAGCAGAAGGCACTGGGTATCCACCGCATCGCCCCTGGGGGCATTCCCCATGCTCTGGAGCACTGTCGCACCTGCTTCAGCCTGCCGATCCACCCGTTCCTCCGAGACGAGGAAGTGAACCGCGTGATTGAAGCCTGCAATCAGCTCCCTGTCGCCCCGATCGGATGACTGGGCCCATCCTCTGCACCCTGTTTGACAGCGCTTACCTTCCCCAGGGGCTGGCCCTTGTCCGCAGCCTGGAGCGCCATGCAACAGGGATGCGGCTCTGGGTGCTGGCCATGGATGACCCATGCCACCGTTTACTCACGTCCCTGGGGCACCCTGCTGTGCGGGTGTTGTGTCTGGACGACATCGAAAATGAAGCGCTGCGCCAGGCTCGGCGCCAGCGCTCCTGGGGGGAGTACTGCTGGACCCTGACCCCATTCCTGACAGCCTGGGTGCAGGAACACGACCCTGACGCGGAAACGGTCACCTACATCGATGCCGATTGCTGGCTGGTCGGTCCGATCAGCCCGCTGCTGGAGCGCTTCCAAGCCTCGGGAGCCCACTGCATGATCACGCCCCATGCCTACAGCCCCCGGCGCGACCGCACGGCCAGCGCCGGCACCTACTGCGTGCAATTCATGCCCTTTAGGCGTACGCACCAGGGGGCACTGATGCTGCGCTGGTGGCAGCAGCGTTGCCTGGAGCGCTGCACCAGTGATCTAGGCGACGGGCTATTTGGAGATCAGGGCTATCTGGAGGATTGGCCCTGCCGATTCGGACCGGATGTGTATGTGCTCGATCAACCGGCTCTCACCCTGGCGCCCTGGAATATCGAACGGTTCTGGATCCAGGCCCGCAGCCAGCCCTGTCTTTATCACTTCCAGGGGTTTCGCCTGTACCGTTTCGCGGGCCTGCTAATCATCCGCCTGACGGCAGGGGTGCCGATGCCAGCAGGCTCCTTGCACCTGCTCTTTTCGCCCTACGTGGGCGACATCCTCGTGATGCTGAGCCAGCTGCCTGGGTCCGCGCTGAAACCGCGGCCCCTGCCATCGGCGCTTCAGGATCCCCGCGGAGCCCTGCTGCTGCTGCCACGACTCCTTTTCCGCCACTGGGCCGTAAGGTGTCGGCGTCTTCCTCCAGCCCTGCGTGGGGCCGACCGTGGCTGAGCTGATCGATCAGATTCGACCGGTTTTCCGACGACTTCGAGATCGTTACCAGACCGCACGACCAGCTCGGCCCAGTGGCCATGGCTTTCTCTTCGTTGGCTCTCAGCAGCGCTTCAAGCACTCCCGAGACGAACTGGGCACGATCGAGGTTCTGAAACGTCTCGCCCCCCGACTGCGCCACTTCCTCAATGTCGGGGCCAACGCGGGCTACTACTGCCTGCTGGCGGAGACCCTTCACCTTGATGCGGTGGCCTTCGAGCCCGAGCCGGCCGCCTTCCGTCTGTTGCAGCGCAACCTGGGCCTCAACCGTTCCAGTTGTGTCGCCGTTCCAGTGGCGGTCGCGGCCCGCCCCGGGCGCGCCAGTTTCTTTGGAACGGGCACGGCCGGGTCGCTCCTGGAGGGGCTTTCCGGCACTCCGCGCTGGGATCGCCGCACGGTGACCACCGTTCGCCTGGATGACTTCTTTGCTCAGGGTGGCATCACCCCAGCGTCCACGGACAGTATCTGGCTGCTCGATTGCGAGGGGTCTGAACCTGAGGCTCTGCAGGGGGGGAGACAGTTGCTAGAGCTAACCCATCCTCTGTTGCTGCTGGAACTAGTGGCAGAACGCAGTTTTCAGGCCTGGCAGCAGTGCCTTGAAGATCTGCGGATCGCTGGTTACAGCCATCTGTTGGCCTGCTCCTCGCTGGTGGAGGGCCCAGCCCGGTGGCGCGCTCTTACCCCCGATGCCGCAGACGACCCTGCCTTCCACGATAATGTGCTGGTCGTGGCCGAAGCCCACCACCAGAACTTTCTGGGCAGACTGCCGGCCGGTGGACCTGCCCTCCAAGCATCGCCATGAGACGGAGGATCGGGCTCTGGGTACGCAGGGCTTATCAAAGTCTCGAAGACATTGGCCTCCAGCCTCTGAGGCTGGAGGCCCTTTGGGTCCTGCCCCCCTACTGCAGGGATCTATTTGGCTTTCTCAGATTGCGGAGCGCTCGCCCCGTTACCACGGGCTCGGCCCTCACCCTGGCCCCTCTGCTCTCCGACCGCTATGCGCGTGCAGGCGCGGCCAGATCGGGGTACTTCCTCCAGGATCTGTTGGTCAGCAGCCCTGTCCTGTCACACCATCTGTTCGCCATCTCGACATCGGCTCACGAATCGATGACTTCGAAGCGCAGATTGCCGCATCACGCCCCATCGAGGTGCTCGATATCCGCCCCCTCGAACAACCCCCCACGAGCAATCAGCGCTTCCTCCAGGGCGACTCCTCAATCCTCCGAAAGTCCTTCAACAGCAATACGACCTGGTGGGCTCCCTGCATGAACTCGAGCATGTTGGGCTTAGACGCTACGGAGACCCGATTGTTATGGACGGCTTTGAACGGGCTCTGGCCCATGCCGCCGCGTTTGTGGCACCTGGAGGCAATCTGATGCTGTCGCCGCCGGTGGGGCAGATGGAGCACAATCTGGTGCAATTCAATGGCCAGCGGCTATTTGCCCATACCAGGCTCGCCGAGCTCCTGGAACGCCTGGTGCCGGCCTCCATCGTGACATGGGGCTTTGTGATCGACGAAGCCCGAACCCCGCGTCAGCATTTCGGGGATCCGGCCCCCTTGTTGGAGAGCTTCCGTGGCAACGGGCTGTGTGGCGTGGAGCTGCGCAGGGGATGAGATTGACCCTCTCAATCTGCATCGTGGTGCGTAATGCAGCGGCGGATCTGGCATTAACTCTTGCGTCACTCGATCGTCAATTGATCTGGCTTAGCCAATTGTCAACCGAGGTTGTAATTATTGACGGATGCTCTAACGATGCGAGCGCAGAAATAGCCCAGAACTGGGCTGACCGCTGCATACTCCCTGTTTGCTTCCTGAGTCAGCCACCTCAGGGTATCTATCCCGCTATGAACCTTGCCTGGCGTCAGGCCCAGGGAGATTGGCTTGTCTTTATCAACTCGGGTGATTTGCTCTTGGATGCTGAGCCACTGGCTGCCGCCCTGGCCGCCGCGAATGTTGCCAACTTCAAAAGCATCCAGTTCCAGGCGGCCGTGTTCATGCCCGGGTCATGGCTCGGTATGTGGATTCCAGGCAGGCCTCCGGCCTGCCACCAGTCCTTGGTGTATCGACGAGAGCTGCATAGTCACTGCGGGCCTTATGACGTTCGGCTCAGCATCTGTGCTGATACGTTGTTTGACCAGCACATCCGCTCCCACGGGCGTCTGTGGCGTCCCGACGTGCTAGCTGCAACCCAGGTCAGCCCTGCGAATGCATCCCGGACTCCAGGCTTGATCCGCCAGGACCTCATCACGATCCAAGCCCTTGGACTGTCCTTCAGGCCATTCCCCAGGCCTTGGCTCTCGCTGTTAATCCTTTCTATGGAGCGCTGGATTGGCTGCAGTGTCTCGGTGTGGCTGCGTCTTGGTGTTCTCCGTCTGATCGGTAAGGCCAGGATGGTCTCCCTTGGCTGATCTCGTTCTGCTGCTCCAAGGAGGGCTCGGCAACCAGTTGCTGCAATTGGTGCTGGCCGAGGCGCTGGCGCAGGCCTCAGGGGTTCGCTTTGTGGCCTCTACGGTGTTGCTTGAGTCGAGGAGCCGCAGGCTCCGTGGTCTCACCCGCCGTTGTCTGAGTCCTCTGGTGATGGAGCGGCTGTTACTGAAGCCTGAGCCGTGGCACCGGTATGCAGTTCCACGCTTAGTTGCAAGGTTTGGATCACCTCTCATGGTCCAGGTTTTGACTGATCGTTTTCTGGTCGAGACAGCACCAGTCTCTTCGCTGTTGGATCAGCTGGGTTGGGTGCGGCTCATACACACCCATGCCACGCATCCCGCACTGTTTGGGGAAGAGTTCCAAACTTCCTGGCTCACCACCCTTGAATCCCTGCGCTCCTACGGGCTAACATCTCCTGTGCAGGTTGCCCTTCATGTTCGCCGCGCAGATTATCTAAACCCCCGCAGTGGATTCATCGCACTTGGGGAGGCATATTACCGTTCGGCACTGGCTCACGGGTTGGCAACTTTACCGGGGGGAGCCCCCCCGACTGCAGTCCATGTGTGTACTGACGATCCAGAATGGTGCCGCATGCATTTGCAGAACCCCGCCTGGCGTCTCGTGTTTACTGCCGGCACACCTGAGCAGGATCTCGCCACCATGGCGCACGCGCGGATCCTCATCACCAGCAACAGTAGCCTCTCCGCGATCGCGGGCCATCTAGCTCAGTTGCGAGATCCTCGCAGTTTGGTAATTACACCAGGCCAGTGGCTGCGCAACCCTGAGGGTCGATTGGGCGATTTGCGTAAGCCAGAATGGCATGTGGTGCTTGCTTGAGGATGAACCGGTGCGTGGACGGACGGCTGGCGCCGCTTATAATGCTGTTGTTTGTTCCCAAGAATGCCTTTCATATTTAAGCCGAGCCCAAACTGGTTGATTGGCTTCTCAGTGATCCTGGGCATCTGCCTATCCTCCATTTTCTTTGACGCTTATATCTATGATGTCTTGGCTTATCATGGTCCATTTTCGGCCATTACAGCTGGTATTTCACGATTAAATTCTTATCGCATGAGTCAATTCATGCACTCGCGTTTCGTTGGCTTTCCCCCGCTGTGGCGATGGGCTCTTGCACCCGGATTTGCATTGGGCATGCCTCGATTCCTGCTCTTGCCGAACCTCTTTGCCCTACTTGTTCTTGTTTGGTGCGCGAGGCGGTCATTATCACTTCCATGGTCATGGACAGCGGCGGCAACATTGATCTTTCCCATTAGTTTATTCGGCTTTCGTTCTGCCTACCAAGACTTTTTTGTAGCGGCTTTGATTAGCTCAGGCGTGTTGTGCCTGATTTCTTCTCTTCAGCTGCGATCAACCCGGATTTCTGTTCAGGCTGTTCTGCTTCTCTTGTTGCCAGCGCTCACCAAATATCAAGGTCTCTTTCAGGCGGCTCTCGCTCTCATTCTTGCGATTGCTGCCTGCCTGCTCCTGGATTGGCGACGCCGCAATCCCTTGGGGCCTTGGTGGAAGGGGCAACTTCCGGTCTATCTGGCTGGCCTGTTGCTCCTTGCTCTTCATCCAATTCACAATCTGATCACACTACATAACCCCTTCTTCCCAATTGCCACTTCGCTGTTTGCTGGACCAGAACCCAGCTACGCCGCCGCTCCCACATACACCAAAGCATTGGTGCCATTTCATGCCCTTCTCAATCATTTCTTCTCGGCAACTGAATTGGACTGGATCGCACGTGGTGTGGTGCCTAGTTACACGATTGATCAGGCTCGAGCTCAGACCCAATATGGTGGTGTTATAGATCCGAGGGCCTATGTCGGTTTAGTGCGCACAGGAGGAGCTTTTGGTCCCACCTATCTTCTGGTGATTGGGGCTTACATTATTTCTATAGCCCAAGCCTGGAAAAAAGATCGACTTTCTTGCCACAGCGATCCAATTGCTTTTGCTGTTTTACTGGGTTTTCCATACATTTTTCTTGCTGCATTCCTGCCTCAGAGTCATGAACTTCGCTATTATTTAGCTTTATTGATTCTTCCTGGTTTATTTGCTCTTGGCTGGGGGCGGAAGCATTGGCCCCATCAGCTGGTTGTTGCGGTTGTTCTGAGTATGTTAGCTATTTCGTTCACGTTAAATTTTACTCAGCCCATTTATTCCACCTTAAGTGCTTTATCCAAGGGTCATGGTCTGGACTATGCAATTCACTATCCATCGCGTGACCTGCCTACGCCACGGGAATGCCTTGCTAAGGCTAATAAAAGCCATCACACTTTAGATGGAAGGACTCGCACGAACCTTTCTTTTACTACCGCTGAGGCTTTCGCCTGTCGCCTGATGTTATCGAATGCCTACGAAATCGTCGAGGGTGATTCTCATTAGGGCTTAGCTCTTTAGATCGACTGATTTCGCCGATAGCCAACCAACAGCAGGTTTGAGCGCATCCCAATGAAGCGTGTGCCCAACAATTTAAAATGATAATGCTTTCCTGCTGCTGCTCGGGCCAACTTCAGAAGCTCAGCTCCCCACAGCAGGTGAAGATTGCTTTCTGAGGCGTAAAATATGATGTTCATCCTGGCACAGTTTGGAAGGATAAGGACTCTCATTCACCCTGGACCGACTTCCGGGGTCCACGTCACCTCAGCTGAGAGCTTCCCATCATGATATTTTTGATACATCTTTGGCGTTTGGCAGTTGCAGTCATCTTCAACTACCCCAGTCTTATCCTGTTTATCGAGTCCTGAAAAACCAAACAAGCTGTGCTGTAACCAATGTGCCTTTTTCAGGAGTCCCGAATAACTCTTCGAAAGTATATCTGTGATCAAAATAACTCTATATTTCAACATTTTCTCCAAGCCCCTTTCCAAATTACATTAGATACTGAGGGCCGGGGACCCGAAGCATAGTTTATAACGTGTCAACCTGTTTCCGTAGATTCTACTCAGGCATCTATATGCCACTCTTTTTTAATTTATCAATTTAATAGATAATATGACGTGGTCTTTGATTTATTTAAGATTGAACTTGGAATCTTTTGTTAATATCTTGATATGTTCTCGTGTATCCGATTGCCATTATTTCCTGAAGATCTTAATTAGCCTTCGGGGTTTACACGCCAGAAGCATTATGCTAATTCGTAAGCTTTGCGACCATTCCGAAAACTTTCCGAGATCTAATCTATGCTGTGATAGCATTTTACATTTATTCATCCACGCCTAAGTGTACTGACGTTTAGTTGCCTATCCATGTTTTACCTCACTTTTGGGCACATTTTGCGTTCTCGCAGAAATTCAATATTATTATTCGCTCTTATTGTTATTTCTTTGGCTACCTGGGCTGTTTCCTGGCGCTCTTGTATGGCTCCCTGGGTAACCGAGTGCTTCACGCATGGTGGATGGGGAGATTATAAGCTACACTATTACTCTTGGATCGCATATGTAAATAATAGTTCCTTTATTCCACCCTCAATTAATTCTTTTACGTGGCCATATGAGACCAGCTTGATGTATACTGACTCTATGCCCCTCTTTGCAATATTTTTTAAGCCCTTTGCGTGTATCACAGGATTTAAGTCGTGGCAATATTTTAGCTTTGCATCTTTGATCAATAGTTTGTTGATAGCAATCTGTCTTCTAAATATTAGTCTTCATCTACAATGGAAGGTATCAACAACGATCTCTGCTGGTTTTTTTCTTATTACCAATCCTATCTCATACATAAGACTATTTCTTGGACATGAGTCGCTCCAGATTCATTCTCCCCTTGTTATCGCAATTACTCTACTTATTTTGAATTCGAGAAGAATCTGGATGTGGTACTTACTTATTTTCGTTTCAGTCGGTATAAATCCATACATAGCGATGATGGTGTTCATTGCTTCCTCGCTTGCAAATGTTACCAGCTATAGGTGTATAATTCGTCCAATCTCTCATTGTTATGCTCTTATTGTCCATATTTTATTAGCGGTAATTATATTTTCTGTAGGAGCAATGTTATTCGGCTATTCTCATGATTCTTCTTTTTCTGGCTCAGATATATGGGGTGCAAACATGCTTTCTTTTCTTGATCCTCAGAACTATTCCTCCTTTATTTCACCTATACGGAAAAGGGAGCCTTTCGAGACCGAGGGCTTTAGTTACCTGGGTGTAGGCGGTTGTTTGCTTGCATTCTATGCTTTAACACTTATTTCTAAGCCCAGAAGAGCTTCACATATAGTACCCCTCACGTGGTACTTGTACTGTTTATTAATGCTTCTATTTTCATTCGGATATCAATGGAACATTGCTGATCTTCCCTTAGACACATCATCCACTATTTTGCGAATACCAGGAATAGGTAATTTATACTCTATATTCCGTTCTTCTGGCAGATTTACCTGGCCTTCCGTATATACAATACTTCTATCTTCGCTGCATATTCTCGACAAATATAGGCATAGGCAACCTCTTGTGCTTCTTACTCTCCTCCAACTCCTTGAAATAAATTTCAGAGTATTGGTTAGAGTTGGTGATAATTTCAATCATAGGATATATTCTCAAAAAGATCCTATTCCTGCTTGGGTCAAGCGTAATTCATCAATTTCCAAAGCCTTATCTAATGCTGACCTTGTATTTGTTGGTCAGCATAAGAATCATTCTGACCCCATTCCAGGTTATGCCTTTTTAAAACTTAATCATTCCGTAGTAGCAAACGGATCTGCTCCCGAATTTACTCGACTTCCTAATAGTTATATATCCTCAAATTCCAATAGCAATCTAGTAAATCAAAACTATTCTTCTCTAGTTAGCTACATTAACACTAAATCTCGCCCCTCCATTGTTTTACTCCAGCTTTCAGAGGAGGAAATGAATTCTGCTATGATTATCTGTCGTCGATTCAAATGCAAACTATCTCGTATTTCATCAAATACACTCGGTCTTCAATTCTAGTTCTTATATCGCAGTTCGATCGTATCCGAGATGTCGGCATTATTCCTTATTTACTCTCCAACCTCTGATTTCCGCTAACTGCCAGTGGTCACAGACTCCTTTTATATTGTTACTAATTGTTTTAATATGCTTCATCCTATTAATCAGACACATTTTTCGCTCTTTGCACTCGCCTGCCTCCACTTTCTTCGCCTCTCGGACACATTTTCGATCAAGCTGTTTTGGTATCGACGCAAAGCCCTCATCGTTAACCTTTTGTGGCGGTTACTTCATCTACAAAGGTAACTCCTACTGATGAGTTTGCCCCGCATGCATCCTCCTGCAATCAGTCTCAGGGTAGCTACGGATTTGATCAGCAGCCACAATTCCATCTGATGTGCACTCCGGATTCTCGCCATGGTGGATGAGTCTCCATAATCGGCCAGACATAGTAGATAATTCGCCCGTTAACAAACCTTTTTTACGTCGGTACCCATTATCTTAATGCTTAAGGCTGGCAGCAAGCTTATCGCTCTAATAGAACGATCATTTAGTTTTCGAAAACGCCCTATCATTGTTTGCGTCAGCAGTAATATGTGATGAGGGCACATGAAGTAAACGCCTTACTCAGCTTGAGAAGTTGAAAGGCTTGTTTTTAACGTCACTGGCGTAGGCCGAGCTGCATAAACGATGTACAAGGATGTCACGCCAGAGACTTCTAAGTGCGAATGCGTCTCCGTGGGGCGTCACTGAGGTGGGTACCTTTTATTGGACAGGGCTGGCCCCTGACATCGTTAAGTCCTGCGGGAGGAACAGGGTTCGGTCTCAATGTAGATCTCATGGGGAGTTTTGCCTCCGAGGGAGCTATGCGGCCTTACATGGCAGTGCCTCTACAGGAAGCGGGCCAGGCTGATTTCTGCATCCCAGCCATCGTTGTATGCGTCCAGGTACACCTCCTCGTATTTGACGGTGCGCCACAGCCTCTTCACCAGGATGTTGCCGTAGCAGCGCTTCAGGCCTGACCAGCTGATCTTGATTCCCTCTCCCTGCAGCCTGCCCACGAACTCAGCAGAGGTGAGCTGACAGCCCTGTTCGGAGTGGAAGATCTCTGGTCCGCGGCCGCCTCCCAGCGCCATCTCCAGAGCATCGAGACAGAACTCCGTGTCAAGAGTGTTGGAGAGCTTCAAGCTGAGAACATTTTTTTGAGAACAGATCCACGATCGCTACCAGGTAGAGGAACCCTTTCTGCAGCGGGATGTAGGTGCTGTTGGTGACTCACACCTGATCCACAGCCGTGGTAAGCCTGAGGTCCACCAGACAGGGAATGCGCTCCGATGCGACTCCTGGAACCGTCGTGCTTGGCTTCTGCTAGATCGCTCGTAAACCCCATACGCCGCTTGAGGTTTCACACCCGATCGCGGCTGATCGGGATTCCTTCTCTGGTCAGGTTGTCCAACATCCTGCGGTTGCCGCTGTAGGGCTCATCCAGGAAGAGAGCATCGATCCTCGCCATGATCCTCAGGGTCGATGCTCTCACCGGCGTGGGCCGGTAGTAGAGCGTGGACCGGGACAGGACCAGCAGTGCACATGGCAGCTGATGCTCAGCTCAGGGTGCTCATGATCGAGCAGCTTGCGCAGTTCACGGGCGTCAGAGCAACTGATACATTTTGTGAGCCACTCCAGCTCCATCTGCAGTCGCCCTATCTGCTGGAACAGCTCAGCCTCTCTGGCCTGTCTGAGGACTCTCATTAAGCCTGGACCGACTTTCGGATCCTCGTCATATAAACGCTCAGGTTAACTCTCGGCACCGCTGCTCCTTGTCCAAAATCGCGAAGGCTAACTTCAGGTTTTTCAGGAGTCCCTAATTCAAAACAGATGAATAACACAGCTAAAATATACACAGAAGAGTGACACTTAAACCCAGATTCGCATATGCTAATTACAAGACGCCGAGTGCATTTTGCCATTGATACGCAAGATGCTTAGTTTCAAGAGACATAAACCTGCTTTTACAATCTCTGTCTTAGAAATCTTGGAAACGCCTGCCTTTCTTTCCTCAAAATGAAACGGGAATTCGGAGACCTTTAGGCGCGAATCAGACAGGATGGCAGTACAGGCAAGGAAGTATGAGTATCCTTCATTATCTATTTTTCTGTCCAAGAGTAATTTTATGGATTCTGCCGAAAACGCTCTGTATGATGAGGTGGCCTCAGAAATGCGAGATCCAAGCATTTTTTTTGCAAGCAAATTAGCTAGTTTAGACAGATATCGTCTATAGCCTATATATCCTATTGTAGAGCCATCAGCAAAACGCGAAGCAACTACGTAATCGTAGTTATGAATCAATGAAACAAAATTATTAATATATTTCGGATTATGCGAAAAATCTGCGTCCATTGTGATCAGCAGATCGTATTTATGGCTGTCTGCGTACAGCAGTGCAAATCTATGTGCAGAACCAACACCCATTTTTTTTGGTCTATGTAATACGCGGAGCCTTGAATTAACTAATGCCATCTGGTCAAGGATGACACCTGTACCATCTGGCGAACAATCATCTACGACTAATATGTCAATATCTTGGCTATAGTCATGAATTTCGGTAATCAAAGCTTTGATATTATCCGACTCATTATACGTAGCCGTGAATACAAGAATTTTCAATGGACTGTACAGGTGTTAGGCTAAAATGTTCTTGACAGATGTGTAAATAAGACTTTGTTTATAATGATTTCATTTATTTGAGGTTGGCTCAATTAATATTATAAAGGGATAGTGGGTGAAATGTCAAGTCTTGTTGATTACTTGTAAGCCTTAAGCAGGTTCGGTGAAGCACTGTAGTGTTAAAGTGAGAAGGCTATTAGACTCCTATGAATTTTAAAAAAATTGATTCCTGTCGCATAAACCACACAAATGACCTTCACAAGGTCTTAGACCTTGGCAATCATTATATGTCAGGTATTTTTCCCAATGATTTGTCCAAGACCATCACGAAAGGTCCTCTAGAACTGTTCTTATCGGAATCTTCTGGCTTACTTCAACTAGGTCATAACTATGATCTTGATGAAATGTATGGTGATACATATGGTTATCGGTCAGGCTTAAATTCATCAATGATCTCTCACCTTCGAGATAAAGCCAATTTTCTAGCTTCAATTGCTAAAGCAGATCGCCCGCAAATGGCCGTTCTTGATATTGGATCTAATGATGGGACCCTTTTAAATATGTTTGGGAGTAGCTATAACCGAATCGGCGTAGATCCAAGCTCATTAAAGTACAGTCAGTACTATGACCAAGCTATTTACAGATATCCATCTTTTTTTAATTCAACGCTAGCATCGCAACTACTAGATGTTCATGGAAGGTTTGATATAATATCTTCAATTGCTATGTTCTATGACTTAGAAGACCCTCATGATTTTGTATCTGGCATCTCCAGCATTCTTTCTCCCGACGGAATCTGGCATTTTGAACAAAGCTACTTACCTAGCATGATTCAATTGAACTCCTATGATACTATTTGCCATGAACATCTCGAATATTATTCGTTAGAAGTTGTTGAAAATCTTTTAGCCCAGCATAATCTAAAAGTTCTTACTGTTGAATTAAACACTATTAATGGCGGCAGCTTTGCTATCACCGCATGTCATCATGATTCTAATCTACGACCTGACAGCGACGCTATTAATTGCCTACGGGCATACGAGTCCTCGTTTAAATTAAGAGATTATTCAACTTATGCAAAATTTTTCAACAGAATAGAATCCGCTAAAAGATCACTTCGACAGCTAGTGACCGAACTCAGAGATAAAGGCAAAACTATTTATGGCTATGGCGCAAGTACCAAAGGTAATACAATTCTGCAATATTGTCAATTAAGTCGGCAAGATATACCACTAATAGTAGATGTTAATCCTGACAAATTTGGTCACTACACGCCTGGCACCAATATTCCTATAGTTTCAGAACTGAATGTTCAGGATTCACCTCCTGATTATTTCCTTGTTCTTCCTTGGCATTTTAAAGACAATATTCTCGCCCGTGAAACACGTTACAAATCACAAGGTGGGAAGTTTATCTTTCCTCTTCCTGCTATTGATATTGTATGAAAGCTATACTAACAGGTTGGGGAGGACAAGACTGCTCCTGTTTAACTGAGATATTGGTTTCCCTCAATTATCAGTTCATTCTGATTTCAAGACATTCAATTTCATATCTTTATTCAGGTCTTGACGAATCCTCCATATCCACATTATCAGTTCTCCTTTGTCATCACCCTTTTCAGAGTACTTCGTTTTGGAATTGTCTTTTCCTAGAGTATCGCCCTGAGTTAATATTTGACTTCGCTGCTGTTAATACATCTACAAAGTATATGCATAAGGTCGACAACTCATACTTCTATAGCGCTAATTTAGAACACTTTAATAGAATAGTATCCGCATTTGAGGCCTATACGAGTGATGACCCCAGACCTCATTTTGTGACATGCGGGTCCTCACTTATTTTTGGTAGAAATAAGCATAATGCAGTGGTCGACGAATCAACACTAATGACACCAGAATGCGGATATGGATTAGCAAAAGCAACTATCCGACAAATTTGCTCCGATATGAGGCAGATTGGTAGAAATGTTTCCTATACTATACTATTCAATCACGAAAGTCGTTTCCGAAAAAAATCCTTCCTTGTGCAGCGGCTAATTCATCACTATTATTGTATATCGCGAGGGTCAACAAGTCCACATTCCTTCGGCCAGCTTAACACTCGTCTTGATATAGGTTGTGCTCATGAGTTTGTAGAAGGAATTTTTTTGATAGCTTCATCACCAATTGCGGATGAGTACGTGATAGCTACTGGTATACCTACTGAACTCGACTCTATAGCCTCTACAATAGCAAATCAATTCGGTATTGCTAATCATAGAGATTATATTGATGAATATACCTTGGAGCGCAAACCGAATGAGGCTAATGTCTTACTTGGATGTACCGCAAAAATTTCTAGTAGATTAGGATGGAGACCAACCAAAACAGTTATTGATATTATTCCTTCTCTTGTTCAATCTTGGTGTTCTTATGCAGGAGTTTAGAAGTATTTCTTTTAAACCTATTCTACTAGTGAGCATTATCCTGCTTGTATTTCTATTTTTCATCCCTTCATTCGCAAATATTGGTCCTACGTGGGATGAATACCTGTACTATCAGGGCGTGCGAGACAGTTTTAATCTCGCCAAAGACTATATTATCCATCATAACAGTGTAGATTTCGATATCTTTGGTGATCTTGAGTACTTTACACATTTTCCACGTATTATTCCTTATATCTTGTCTAAGACGCTCTCCACCTTTCAGACAACCCAGATCTTATTATTATCTGACATTCAACTTTTTATACTAAATACCTTTATTTATTATAATCACTTATCAAGTATTCTTTTTTCAATCTCAACATCTGTAGTGCTTTATTTTTCTTCATTATTCTTTCTTGATCGAAAGCGTTCATTTTTAGTTGCTTTTGCCCTTTTACTCTACCCTGCTTGGATTGGAAATTCCTTTTTCAATAATGCTGATATTCCTCTTGCGTTTTTTTATACCACTTTTAGCCTATTAAGCCTTCGGCATCCCCCACGTTCATCTTTTTTAGCTAGCCATAATGTCTTGAAATATGTTTTTCTATCAAAAACTTATCATATCAATAGGGCTTTAATTATCGGTCTTATGCTTGCTACGCGACCGAGCTCACTATTCTTCATCTTATTTTCCGAAATTCTTCTATTAGTTGCTAGAATCATTCTACGCATCACTGAAAGAAGGTCACTGTCATCATATTTATCACTTGGCTTACTTTATTCTGGATTGCCTCTTTTTATATACATTATATTTACTCCTGCATCATGGTACGGCCCGATTCCACATTTAATTAAGTCAATTACATATATTACAACACGCCAGGAAGGTTCTTCCGCCACAGTATTCTTCTATATAGTAAATACAATACTTACAGCTACACCTCTATTCTTTGCTTTTGGTCTTGTATCTTTTGCAGTTGCCTTTCTAGTCAACCTTACCAGCTTTAGGAAACCTCCAATCCATTCTCCGACTTCATCATATTCAATATACAATCACATAGTCTTTATATTACAATTTTTACTTGCGCCTACACTTTTGGTGATTTCCGGCAGATCACTTTATAACGATTTAAGACATATATTATTTATCTTTCCACCATTATCATTGATCTCAGTTCTTGGACTTCTCTACTTGTACCGCTTTATTTCGTCCGCCAAAAATATTTACTTACTGCGTCTTCATGTCTTGATTTCTCTGTCCTTGATATTCATACTTTTAACTGAAAATATTCTACTCTTTCCATTTAACTATGTTTATAACTCTGAGACTGCCCGCCTTCATTCAGTTGCCCAATCTTCCATTTCATCATTATCCAATAATAAGTATCTCCGTCTTGATTATGCAGGCATATCGCTAAATAGTCTTTTCGGTGCTTGTATCAAATCGACCTTTTGCAATACTTTTCTCAAAAGCGAGGATGTTCGCATCTCACAGTATAAGCAGGACGCGTCTTTTAGAGATTCTTATAACAAAGATATTTTTAATGCATCGACAAAACTTCTTACGCGGCCACCTCTTCCTTATTTAGATTCTAGTGTCAATTCTCAGCTGGATTCTACTTTGCCATCTGATACTTCTCTCTTCTTTGTAACATTTGATGGTGATGCATCTTCCCTAGTATCTAATTCTGGCTGTACTCAGCTAGTTTCTGTTACACGAAATATCCTTATCCCATTTCAGAAGGTACCAATAGCATCTATACTTACTTGCAAAGACAGATTACATGTCGATAGTTCGAAACTTGTTTCTCATTCACAAAGACCTCATAAAGTCCAGTAATTCAATATATTAGGTGATTTGAAGCACTGGCCTTGGGTTAGTTCTTTCTCCTACTCCATAGGTAGTAATAACGCTAATATTGACCTCACCTCTGAGGTTATTCACTCTGCTCACTTCTTAGGGCCTCCTGAATAAGAGCAGATCAATTGCGCTGCAGTGGATCTGAGCCATTACTGGCGGTAAAATGTCTGCGAATGGGCCCAAATGTGCCCAAAAGCAGCCCGACGTTTCCCACATGTACCTGCGTGAGCATTGTCACCAGCTCTCGTTTGCAGACTTCTTCCTGCCGTTTGGCGGCAAACTCTCTGGTGACAACCGCTGGATCAAGCTGGCCGAGCTGATCCCATGGGATGAACTAGAAGATGACTATGCCGCCCAGTTCTGCAAGGGGTTTGGTGCTCCGGCAAAGCCCTTTCGTATGGCGCTTGGGGCCTTAATCATCAAGACCCGCATGGGGCTCACGGATGAGGAACTGGTAGAGCAGATCAAAGAAAATCCGTACCTGCAATTCTTCATCGGCCTGGAAGCGTTTCAGTATTCGGCCCCGTTTGATCCGTCGATGATGGTGTACTTCCGGAAACGCCTGCCTGAATCAGTCGTGAATGACTGCAACGAACGCATCGTGTGCCATGGCCTGAGGGTAATCAACTCTTCCGGAGCTGATGATCATGACGACAGCAGCGATGGAGGTTCATCTGCCACCGCTGTTGATCAGCAGGTTGGTGCCACAGCGAATCAGCCCAATCAGGGGTCACTGCTGATTGACGCGACATGTGTACCGCCGGATATTCGTCACCCAACCGATCTCTCACTGCTAAATGAAGCCCTAGAGCTGACCGAGACACTGATCGCTACGATGCGTCTGCAGGTCAGAGACCCCTTTGGCCACAAGCCACGCACACACCGCAAGCAAGCCAGGTAACAGTTTCTGGCTGTGGCCAAGAAGAAGCTCCCCCGAATCAATAAGATCTGCAAAGCGATCAAGCAACAGCTTGGCCATCTCAAGCGCAATTTGGCCAGCATCGACGCCTTAACCAGCTGTGGCGCAAGCCTTCTGGCGGCAGGACGCTATGCTTATCAGAAGCTCTTGGTTGTCAGCGAACTGGTTCGACAGCAGAACATTCTGTATCATTCAGACAGCAGAAGCATCCCAGATCGCATCGTCAGCCTCTACCAGGCGCACATCCGACCAATTGTTCGCTGCAAGGCGAGATGCAACGTTGAGTTTGGCGCCAAGATCTCGATGTCTGTCACCGGCGAATGATTCACCTTTCTGGATCGCTTGAGCTTCAACCTATACAACGAAGGTGAGGATCTGAAAAGTCAGGCCCGAGCTTATCGCCGCCGATATGGCTCCTACCCGAAGGTGATCTGCCCCGATCAGATTTACCGTACAAGAGCGAATCGGGCTTTCTGCCAGCGCCACAGCATCCGCTTGAGCTGCCCACGTCTTGGTCGCCCCAAGAATGATCCAGAGCTGGTGGCGGCAGAGAAGCAGCAGTTCATCGATGATCAAAGGCAGCGCAATGCTGTTGAAGGCAAGATCGGTCAAGGCAAACGCCGCTACGGATTAGGCTTGATCCACGAGAAGCTTGCAAGAACACTGGGGTCATCGATCGCGATGAACATCCTGGTGATGAACCTCCAAAAGCTTCTGGAGCTTCTTTTTGTCTTTTCCGTTTTCATCTGGCAGCGCCTGGCCACCTCACTCGGCGTCCAGATAGCCCAAAAGAGCGAACTGCACTACCACTGGGTTGGCGTGTGAGGATCACTCAGCGGCTACCCAGCCGATGCAGTTTTGCGGCCTTTGGTCCGGGGCTGCTTTTCTCAGGAGGCCCTACTTAAGTTCAACTCTTTTCATCAATTTTCCTTTTGAGAATATTTGAATTTCCACCATCCTTTGTTTACATCTGCGAGCAACTTCAATATGATGATTTTGGCGTTCATCATTGCAAACAGCGCTCAAATTGATCTAGTTGCTGTAAACAGCACCTTCTTCTTGAATTACTCTGCCAAAGTAGTGATCATGTCTGACAACGTATACAGAGGTTAATGATGGGGCTTGGCCAGAAAAACCAGTCCACCTCAAGGCCATATTCGGCCCTCCAGGGGCGTACGTCCCTGGACGCAGCTCAACCTGGATTTGCAGCATGACTACGACCACCCACTCTCATAAGCACTGGGCCGATAAAGGGGATCTCGTCAAATGGAGCCCAGTGTTTATAGCAGAGACGATATAACTTATGAGGAAGTCAACGCTAACGCATAGCCCCGTGTGGAAATCAAGGGGATGGCTGCGGTCGAGGGTTGTGATGAAAATAGCCCTTTTTGCCCCCCCCCCTCCTTGATGACTCGCCAAGGAATTTGTATTGTTGCTCCCTAGTGCCAACGTGTTCAATCACGGCATGGGAATGCACCAGATCAAAGCTGCATTCCGCAAATGGTAATTACCTGCCATTACCACGTACATAATGGAGGCCCGGATATATCTGTTCGAGCTCACTGTGATTGCCAGAGCCTAGCGCCGTGATGCATTCTGAAGGTGGCCGAAGCTTCTCAATCATGTTCGAAGCCTAGTGCTCCTCGCCTGAAGCGCCATCGTCGACTACAGCCTCATGTAATTGTGGTTGGCACTGACTGATGAATGTGATAACGAATTCACATCCTTCCTGTTCTAATAGCTTCTCACAAGCCATGGACCGATACCAAAGCTCACATTTTGATAAAAAGCGCTCTTTCGTGCATGTTTTATAGGAGTCAACTTGTCAACTAACCTGGGCCAAGTAGTTCAGATAGCGTGTTTCGTAGCGATTATTTGTGATTTCCTTTAGCACAAGGCCGGTGACAAGCAGGGCTGCTGCCAGTAACATCAATCCAGTGCCTACAATCAGTGACGGAAACCTCGGCACTAGGCCAGTTGCCCAGTAGTGCTTAATCACGGGGGTGAGCATCACGGCTGAGATCATTGCTATCATTATGCTGAGCATGCCATACAGCCGTAATGGGTATTCTCGGTGCAACATTCGGATGGCCAACCAAAGAATCTTGCTGCCATCCTGAAGCGTATTCAATTTGCTTACGCTTCCTTCTCTCTCACGGATTGCAACCGGTAGGCAGCTTGTTGGCAGGCGCATGCGGGCACAATAAATTTCCAATTCAGCTTCGATTTCAAATTCCAGGCTGATGCAAGGAAACGTTTTCACGAGACGCCTCGACAGCACGCGGAGTCCGCTGAACACGTCATCGTTGCGAACATCGAATAAACTCCGGAAGAATTTTGTAAAGAGTTGGTTGCCTGTGTCGTGACCACGCCGTTGTTTGATCTCCTGGAGGCGGCGTGAGCCCACCACCATGTCACAACCATTCCCCACGCGATCGATCGCTTCCTCCAGGATCTCGGTTCCATATGTGTTGTCGCCATCGATCATCACGTAGATATCCGCTTCCACATCTCGAAACAGCCTACGCATCGCGTTGCCCTTGCCCCGTTTTCCCTCGAACAGCACGTCTGCCTTTGCTTCCAGAGCGGCCGCACCCGTGCCATCATTGCTGGCGTTGTCGCACACCACAATTCGGGCGTCCGGCAACGCTTGGCGTACGTCGGCTATGACCCGACCGATAGACCCGGCCTCGTTGTGGCAGGGAATCACGACGGCTACTTGCGCCACAATGCTGAACCGAGCACGTTTGATTGTAGTTTGACAGGGTCAGACTCTGCTTACTGTGACGGCTCCCATCACACACGCCGCCGTCACCATCATCACGCCCTATCGGGATGCAGCGCAGTTCTTGCCTGGCTTTGCTGCCATGCTGCAACGGCAGCGCTTCACGAACTGGCACTGCCTGTTGATCGATGACCGCTCGACGGATGAAGGGCCTTCCTTGGTTTCTGAATTGGCAGCCCGTGATCCCCGGTTTCGGGCCCTACGGCTTGCCGGCCCTAAATGCAGTCCTGGCCCTGCGGCTGCTCGCAGCTTTGGGCTTCAGAAGGTGACCTCTCCTCTCGTCGCCTTCTGCGATGCGGACGATCTTTGGCACCCCGATAAGCTTCTGCGACAGCTCGCCTTTCAACAAGAGCATCAGCTCGATTTTTCGGTGAGCGGCTATGGCCGATTCCACGATGGCACGAGCCCCGTCCTGAAGAGTTGGCGTTGCCCACCCGAAAGCCTTACTTATGTGCAACTTGTGGGAGGCAATCCTCTGCCCATGCTCACTATTTTAGTCCGAACAGAGCTTGTGCGCTCAGGCTTTCCAGCCTGCTCCCATGAAGACTTCGCGCTCTGGCTGACCGTGTTTCGCAGCCATCCTCTCTTGCGCTACGGCTGTTTGCCCGAGGGACTGGCCTTCTATCGTTTGCACTCCGGCAATCTCACCCGTCAACGCCGACGCATGTTGTCTTGGGCGGATGGGGTGTTTCGCACGCATGGTCTGTCCCGTTGGAAACGCTTTCTTGCACTATTCCGCTGGATCACCTATCAGCTTCAACAACTCTGCAATGAGAGCAGCATCAACACTCCAAGTGGGCAGGATCTGTCTCAGTTGATGGAACAGCCCCCCGTGCGCCTGCGATAAGGCGGATCGTTTTAATCGTGATTAGAGCATCAAGCAGCAGACCCGCATTGCGGAGGTAATACAAGTCGTAGCTGAGCTTCATGCGACTATCTTTAAGACTTGCTCCGTAGGGATAGCACACTTGAGCCCATCCGCTTAGGCCGGGCCTTATCCAGTGACGGATTCGATAGTGGGGAATGGTTGTTTCTAATGCATACTCGATTTCAGGCCGTTCCGGGCGTGGTCCAATTAAACTCATGTCCCCGTTTAACACGCACATCAGTTGTGGTAGTTCGTCAATTCTAAGAACGCGTAATACGGCTCCTACCCGTGTGATGCGTGGATCCGATCTTGATGCCCACTGTGCCCCTTTGGCTTCCGCGTCCAAACTCATTGTGCGCAGTTTCCAGATTCGAAAGTGTTGTCCATAAAGACCGGTGCGCACTTGGCTGTAGAAGACTGGACCTTGATCTTCTATCCAGATCAAAAGTGCACAGATTGCAATGACTGGACTGCTGATTATTAGCAGAAATGCCGACCCCAATACATCCCCGAGCCTCTTGATGCGCCAACCAAACCGCCCAGGCTGGATTGCGAAACCCTCGGCCTGCACAAACCATTGTTCTGACAGCAGTTCTGGGGGCACCCTTTGCAGGTAGCGTTCTGCCCAGCTGACGAGTGAATAAATCCCAAACCCTTTCGCACGAAGTTGCAGCAGTTTCTGTAGGGTGCCTTCGTCAAGGCTACTTTGTTCGCTGATCGCCAATGCCGTCCTTTGCTCCAATAGCCCCGGCTGAAGGTCTGCTATGTGATCGGCTGTGATTAATTGAACGTTAGCAAATCTGTTGTGATCGTAACCTTTGAGTTCTTTCTTTATTACCTGGCGTTCCATGTTGTTGCACAACAACAACCAGCGACCGGTCGCCGCTGTAAGCTTCTGTCTAATCCATTGTCCTAGCGTCGATCCTAATGCCAAACTCCCTAGTAGCGGGATCAAAAAGCCGCGGAACCGCGTTTCCGCCTCCCTAACCTGGAACAGCCACGAGTGGCCAAGCACAAGTGCTATAATTATTGTAGCCACAACAAGGCTTGCGGCAAAAAAAGTGGGCATCATTGTCTGACGCTGTTTTTGCTCTGGCTCAGAATATCGACCTAGCAAATATGAAAGACATACCCACAATCCAAGCAGAATCAAGAGGCTTTCATTAACGCCTACCCATTCTTGCAACCTCAACCAATAGGTGACGTTGTATCCGATGTAGACAAGCAGTCCATCCCAAAGCACCATTCCTATCAGCGTCAACCGCTGACGCAACCAGGGTGCTCTCCAGAGCATCATTCCTCCCATTCCAAACGGGACTCTACGTCCGTCGCCCCCTTAACCTCTTTCTAGGTAAGTCGTGCCCATGGTCCGTTCCATCTGCTGCATCGGCGCCGGCTACGTAGGCGGACCGACCATGGCAGTGATTGCCGATCGTTGTCCGGAAATCCAGGTGACGGTGGTCGATCTGAATCAGTCAAGGATCACAGCTTGGAACGATCCCGACCTCGCCAAGCTGCCCGTTTACGAGCCAGGGCTGGATGCGGTTGTGGGACGCTGCCGTGGTCGCAATCTGCACTTCACCACGGCCGTAGAGCCTTCTATCGCTGCCGCTGACATGGTGTTTCTGTCAGTGAACACCCCCACCAAGACCAAGGGCGTTGGAGCGGGCCAGGCCAGTGACCTCCGTTGGATCGAGGCCTCAGCCCGTCAGGTGGCGGCTTGCGCCCAAGGCCACACGATCGTGGTGGAGAAGAGCACTCTGCCGGTCCGCACCGCCGAAACCGTGAAGGCGATTTTGCAGGCGGCCCAGGGGGAGCTGGCGGGATCCGGTCAACTCAAAACATTTTCCGTGCTGTCCAATCCGGAGTTCTTGGCTGAGGGTACGGCCATCCCCGATTTGGAGCAGCCCGATCGGGTACTGATTGGTGGGGAGGACCCGGTGGCAATTGAGGCCTTGGCCTCGGTGTATGGCCAATGGGTTCCCAAGGACCGCATCCTGCGCACCAATTTGTGGAGTTCAGAACTGTCCAAGCTCACGGCTAATGCCTTTCTGGCGCAGCGCATCAGCTCGATCAATTCAATTGCTGCCCTCTGCGAGGCCACCGGTGCGGATGTCCAGGAGGTCGCCCATGCGATCGGGGCCGATAGTCGCATCGGTGCCAAATTCCTCAAAGCTGGCCCTGGGTTTGGTGGCAGTTGCTTTCAAAAAGACATCCTCAATTTGGTGTACCTCTGCGGTCATTACGGCCTGCAGGAGGTGGCCGCCTATTGGCAGAGCGTCGTTACGCTGAATGCTTGGCAACAACACCGCATCGCGCGATTGGTGGTGCAGCGGTTGTTTGGCACCGTGACGGGCAAACGCATTGCCGTGCTGGGATTTGCCTTCAAGGCCGATACCAACGACACCCGTGAGGCGCCGGCCATTCGCATTTGCCAAGACCTTCTTGAGGAGGGGGCCCAGCTGGCGATTTACGACCCCAAGGTAGGAGAAGCCCAGATCGCCTTCGAACTTGGGGTACAGCCCCAAGCTACAACCCTGACCGGAGACCATGTCGGAGTCCTGAGTGGTGATGGGGTATGGCAGGTGGTTACCAGTCCGGCTGACGCCATGTCCCAAGCCGATGCCGTGCTGATCCTCACCGAGTGGAACAGTTTTACGCAGTTGGATTGGCAGCAGCTCTCACCGCTGATGCGCAGACCGGCCTGGGTTTTTGACGCACGTTCGATCGTGGATTGCGCCGCTGCCCAGGCAGCTGGTTTGCAGGTGTGGCGAGTGGGGATGGGGTGAAGGAACAATTCAGCCCTGTTTTAGTAACCGGAGTCGCTGGCTTTATTGGTGCCGCCGTGGCGGCCAGGCTGTTGAACGACGGCCAGCGCGTCCTTGGACTCGACAACCTCAATTCCTACTACTCCCCTGCTCTAAAGCGTGCGCGGCTGGCGCGCCTGCAAGGCTTGCCGGGGGCGGCCGAGCGGTTTGCCTTCCTGCCCAATGACCTCAATGATGGCGCCGCCATCACGGAGCTATTTGCCCGTGAGCGACCGCGGTCGGTGGTGCATCTGGCTGCCCAGGCTGGAGTGCGGTATTCGCTCGAGAATCCCACCGTTTATATCCAGAGCAACCTGGTGGGATTCGGCCATGTGTTGGAGGGCTGCCGCAACAATGGCGTAGAGCATCTGGTGTATGCCTCCAGCAGTTCGGTGTACGGCGGCAATGGCCATCTGCCGTTCAGTGAACAGCACCCTGTGAATCACCCGGTGAGCCTCTATGCCGCAACGAAAAAGGCCAGTGAATTAATGGCCCACACCTATAGCCACCTTTACGGGCTGCCGGCTACGGGTCTGCGTTTTTTCACGGTGTACGGCCCCTGGGGTCGGCCAGATATGGCGCCGATGCTGTTTGCCAGGGCTATCCTGCTTGGGGAGCCGATTCGGGTGTTTAATCAGGGCCAGATGCGTCGCGATTTCACCTACATCGACGACATCGTGGAAGGGGTGGTGCGTTGCCTCAACAAGCCTGCCACCGCCGATCCCCACTTTGATCCACACAATCCCAATCCCGCCACGGCGGCGGCACCCCATCGACTGTTCAACATGGGCAATGCGCAGCCCGTGCCATTGTTGCGCTTCATCAAAGAGCTGGAGCAGCATCTCGGCCGGGAGGCAATCAAACGCTTCGAATCCATGCAACCCGGTGATGTGGTGCAGACAGCCGCTGACACTACAGCCTTGGCCAACTGGATTGGTTTCTCTCCGGCTACCCCCCTTGAATCTGGTTTGAAACGCTTTGCCGCCTGGGCCAAGGACCATCCGTTGCTGATGGCATGAAGAAAAGAGGCCCGCTCTTCGTTTCGATTCGCTCATGGTGTTAACTAATGCGTTGCTTGCGTTGACTCTGGTGAGTGCACAATAAAAAGCCCCGCCATGTGCGGGGCCAAGCAAGCCATACGATCAAGCCAGATTCAGGCTGAACCCACACCCACGTAGGAGCCATAGAAGAAGAGGCCCACCACAAAAATCACCGCCATGCCGCCGGCGGTCGCCACCAGCCACAGGGGCAACACGCCTTCGGTCCAGCGGGAGCGCCAGGCAACGGCCGGGCGGCCGTCGGGGAGGCGGTCAGGAATCCGGCCGTCAGGTAGTTCGCGTTTTTTGTTGCTCATCGCAGGGGCTGCCGATCAGTTGAAGAAGTAGCTGGTAAACAACACGCCAATGGTGAACACGAACAGCAGGCCCAGATACAGGCTGGTGCGGTTGAGCTCAACCGGAAGGTTGTTGGGATTGGGATTGCGTTGCATGGCGGTCGACGAGCTCAGCGACGGATGAACTGCATGGCTCCCAGGGCGCCCAAGAAGAACACCGTGGG
>Ga0194123_10001830_pt1 | contig 30044 bp, 32 predicted proteins | sample TA2MahsurfametaG_5_FD_155479 | JGI IMG/M metagenome (GOLD analysis project Ga0194123, IMG submission 155479) | Freshwater microbial communities from Lake Tanganyika, Tanzania - TA2015023 Mahale A surface | ecosystem: Environmental > Aquatic > Freshwater > Lake | place: Tanzania: Lake Tanganyika... | reverse complement strand
ACGGCGTAATCAATCTTCTCCTGCGTCATTTCCTGATTGTCGCGCATGATGAGCGCATTGGCCGCCGCCACATCCTGCCCGCGCAAATACTGCGTCCAACCCTGCATGGTGGCATCCACAAAGCGCTGGATCAGATCAGGCTTTTCATCCACAAGCCTGCGCGAGATATCAATCGTCGTCTGATAATTCGGGAAGCCTGCATCGGCGAAAAGCAGCACGCGCGGATCAGCACCACCAAGCCGTGCCGCGAAGGGCTCGGAGGAGACAAAGCATTGCTGAATGGCCTGCTTATCCGCGAGGAAAGGCTGGATATTGAAGGTATAGGGGCGGATTTGGCTATCGGTGAAGCCGAAGCGGCGGCGCAGGAAAGGCCAATAGGTCACGCGTCCGCCAGCCCCCACCAGAATGGGCCGGCCACGCATTTGCTCAAGGCTCGTGAAGCCGGCTTCGGCATGGAACATGAAGCCTTGCGGGTCCTTCTGCATGATGGCGCCAATCGCCATGAAGGGCACGTTTTCGCGCACATAATTCAGCGCCTGAAAGCCCGACGACATGATCATGTCCACCCGGCCCGCGAGCAATAGCTGCGCCGGGTTCTGCTGCGGGCCACCCATGCGGAGCTCACATTCAATGCCGGCACGGCGATAGAGTCCATTGGCCAGCGCCAGATAATAGCCGCCATGTTCCGCCTGGGCACGCCAATTGGTCTGGAAGGAGAGTTTTTCCAGCGTCTGCGCCAGCGGCACCCGCGCGCCGGCCACCGCTGAAAGCACAAGGGCCGTGCCACCTGTCAGCAATGCGCGGCGTTCAATCCGATACCTGGTTCTCATGGGGGGGTTCTCCTCGCTGGGGGCAGCTTGAGCCGTCTCAATGCCTCAGGTAGATGGGGGCAGCAAGGCATATGCCAATGCTTTGGGCGGTTCTTGGGGGCAAATCCCGCCCGCATCGCATTTTTTTCGTGCACTGGGCGCCACCGATGCGATCATTTGGCCCGCTTATCCAACCGGCGGCGGCTTTACCCAGCCGAGTCGCCAAGGACCGCTGTTTCCCCACGGCCGGCTTCTGCCCTATCCTGCCCCCGGCCAGAAGCCTCCGGGAGGGCGCAAGCCTCATGACCACCATCGCGGTGCCGCCGCGACAGACAAGCTTGCTGCTTGGCATTTTCTTTATGTGTGCGGCCTGTACGCTATTTCCGATCATGAATGGCATAGTTCAGGTACTGAGCCGCACCTATCCTTCGGAACAAATCATCTGGGCGCGCACGACAGGCCATTTGCTGATTGTGCTGGCGCTGATTGTGCCGCGCTATGGGTTGGTCGTGCTGCAAAGCCGCAAACCCTGGGTACAGATATCGCGGTCCTTGCTGTTGTTGGCATCCACCACCTTCTTCTTTTTCTCGGTCAAGGATGTGCCGCTGGCCAAGGCTTCCTCCATTTCCTTCATATCACCGTTTTTTGTGACGCTGCTGGCGCTGCCGATGCTGGGTGAGCAGATCGGATGGAAGCGTCTGGCCGCCGTGACGGTCGGCTTCCTTGGTGTGCTCGTGGTGATCAGGCCGGGGTCTGAGGTTTTCCAGCCCGCGGCACTTGGCATTGTGGCCAGCGCCTTTTGTTATGCCATCTACCAAATTCTGACTCGGCAAGTGGCGGGGCTCGATCGGCCAGAAACATCGGTGATGTATAGCGGGCTTTTTGGCGCCTTAGTGATGTGCTGCGTCATCCCTTTCGTCTATGTGCCTTTAAATAATTGGGCGGATATCTTTTGGCATTTGACGCTGGGCGTTTTGGGCGCGGCCGGCCATTGGTGCGTGGCAAAGGCCATGACTTATGGCGCGGCCAATGTCATCGCCCCGTTCCAGTATTGGCAAATGATCGGCGCCATTGCGGTGGGCTATGTCATTACCGGGCTTTGGCCGGATCAATGGACCTGGCTTGGGGCCAGCATCATCATCGGTGCGGGGCTTTACATCGCCATTACAGAAACCAGGGCACGCAAGGCGTGAACCCCCCTTGCCAATGGCGCCACTTCGGCGAAGCATAAGCCGGACCAGCAAAGGGGCACCGCATGGCGCGCAACAAGACCTATTCGGATTTCGATGCGGCGGTCGCGGATGTTCCGGATGGCGCGGTCATTGCCATTGGCGGCTTCGCCGGCCCCGGCACGCCGTATAATTTGATTGCCGCCTTGGCGCAGCGCGGCGCCAAGCGCCTGACCTGCATCGCCAATACCACCGGTGGCGCACATAAGCCGCGCATGCCCGATATCGGCATGCTGGTGGAAAATGGCCAGGTCGCCAAGGTGATCTGCTCCTTCACCGCCGCGACGCGCGCTTCCGATGTGCTACCTTTCACGAAATACTATGAATCCGGAGAAGTGGAGGCGGAAATCGTCCCGCAAGGCACGCTGGCCGAGCGGCTGCGCGCTGCAGGCGCCGGCATTCCCGCCTTTTATACGCCAACAGCGGTGGGCACTGAATTGGCGGAGGGTCGCGAAACACGCGACATCAATGGCCGGCGCTATTTGCTGGAATATGCGCTACAGGTGGACTTCGCCTTTATTCGTGCGGCGCGGGCAGATGCGGCGGGCAATCTACGTTTTTATCGCAGCCAGCGCAATTTCAATCCCTTGATGGCAATGGCAGCAAAAACCACGATTGTGGAGGTGGAAGAAGATATTCTCCCCGCCGGCGCGATCGATGCGGATGATGTGCATACGCCTGGCCTTGTGGTGCATCGGCTGATCCGCGTACCGCCTCCCCCCATGGGACTTTGGACCCGCAAGCGGGAGGCCGCAAAATGAGCTGGACACGCATGCAAATGGCCGAAAGGCTGGTGCGCGAATTTCAGGATGGTTGGGTGGTCAATCTTGGTGTCGGCATGCCGACCATGATTGCCGATGTACCCATGGGTGATCGCGATATCATCTTTCATGCTGAAAACGGCGTGATTGGTTATGGCGCCGTCTGCGCGCCGGGTACGGAAGATCTCAATCTGGTCAATGCCGGTGGGCAGAATGTTGTGCTGAACCCAGGCGCTTCCATTGTGCATCACGCGGATAGTTTTGGGCTGATCCGTGGTGGGCGGATAGATATGACAGTGATGGGTGCCTATGAAGTCGCGGCTAATGGTGATTTCGCTAATTGGAAACTGAAAGACGCCAAGGGTGGCGGCATTGGCGGGGCAATGGATTTGGCCGCCTGTGCCCAGCGTATTTTCATCATGCTGGAACACCGCACGCGTGATGGCGCTTCCCGATTGCTGCCGCGTTGCAGCCTGCCGATCACTGCCGCCGGCGTGGTGACGCTGGTAGTGACGGATCTTGGGCTATTCGCACCCAGGGGTGAGGGCTTCGCGTTGCGCGATCTTGCCCCCGACGTAACGCTGGAAGAAGTGCGCGCTGCCACCGCCTGCCCCATCATCGCTTGAGGAAACACAATGGCTTTACTGATTGATTACTATGTCTCGCTGAATTCGCCCTGGACCCATTTGGGTGCGGCGCGCATTGAAGCCCTGGCGGCACAGCATGGGGCGGAAACCCGCATCTGGCCGGTGGATTTCGGCACCATCTTTGCCGGTTCCGGCGGCTTGCCGCTACCCAAACGTTCACCGCAGCGCCAGGCCTATCGCTTGCAGGAGTTGCAGCGCTGGCGCGATGCGCTGGGTATTCCGATCAATATTCATCCGAAGCATTTCCCAGCCATTGAATTGCCGGGCGCGGCCAGTGTGATTGCGCTCCGCGAAACGCAAGGCCATGCGCCGGCCATTCGCCTGGCGCATCGCATCCTGAAAGCGCTTTGGCAGGAAGAACAGGATACGGGCGACACGGCGACCCTCGCGGCGCTGATGCGCGACTGCGGCCTAGATGCGGATGCGCTGCTGCGTCTGGCGGAAGACCCGCGCTGGCTGGAACAGCGCAAGGCCGATAGCGCTGCGGCGTTGGAACGCGGTATTTTTGGCGCGCCCTGCTATGTAATTGGTGAGGATATGTTTTGGGGCCAGGACAGGCTTGAATTTGTCGCCAAGCGCTTGAGCAAAGGCGCTTGATGTTCAGCGGTAAATCTATCGCAAGGCTGGAAGATGCGCGGTTTCTGACTGGGCGCGGGCGTTATGTTTCGGACATCATTCCACCGGATGCGCTGCATGCCGTGGTGCTGCGATCACCCCATGCCCATGCGGTATTACATGGGATCACCACGACAGCAGCGCGCGCCATGCCAGGTGTGGTGGGTGTTTTCACTGCCGCCGATCTTGCTGCTGATGATCTGGCGCCTTTGCCCTGCACCGCAGTGGTCGCGAGTGTGGCGCCCATGGTTGTGCCGCCACGACCTGTGCTGGCAACGGATCGCGTGCGGCATTTGGGTGAGGCTGTTGCCCTGATTATCGCAACTAGTGCTACCACCGCTCGTGACGCGGCGGAGGCGATTGAGGTCAGCTACGATCCCTTGCCCGCCGTGATTGATAGCGCGCCTGCGCTTGGCGCAGAGGCGCCGCAAATCTGGCCGCAAGCGCCAGGCAATAAGGCATTTCGTTTTTTGAAAGGCGATCGCGCTGCCACCGATGCGGCTTTCGCGCAGGCCGATCATGTTGTTAATCTGGATCTGTTCAATAACCGCGTTCATGCCGTGCCGATTGAACCGCGTGCGGCGCTGGCGCGCTTTGATGATGAGCGGTTTGAACTGATTTTCACCGGAATGGGCGTGCATGGCATTCGCCGGCAACTCGCGACCGTATTTCGCTTGCCGGAAAATGCCTTTCATCTTGTCTGCCCCGATGTAGGCGGTGGCTTTGGCGCCAAGAATTTCCTCTTTGCAGAATATGTGCTGGCGCTTTGGGCCGCGCGGCGACTTGGCCGCGCCATTGCCTGGCAAGCAGAACCGAGCGAGGAATTCGCTGCCGCCGTGCATGGCCGCGATTTGCGCGCCAAGGCCAGATTGGCGCTGGCTGCTGATGGTCGCTTTCTGGGCCTGGACATCAGCAGCATCGCCGATATGGGCGCCTATCTTTCCGCGGTTGGCCCGCATTGCCCGACCAATGCTTTCTCCACCGCCATGGGCGGCGTTTATGCCATCGCTGCCATGCATCTGGAAGTGCGTGGCGCCTTCACCAATAGCCTGCCGGTGGATGCCTATCGCGGCGCCGGCAAGCCAGAGGCGAATTACATCATCGAAAGGCTGGTGGATAAAGCGGCCCGCCAATTAGGGCGCGATCCTGCTACCTTGCGCGCCATGAATATGCTGCCCAATGCGCCGCATCGCACCGCTATGGGCATGGCCGTGGATGGCGGGCGCTTTGCCGCCAATCTTGCGGTACTTGCCAAGGTTTCCGATGCGGCAGGCTTCGCGGCGCGGCGCGCGGAGGCAGCACAGCGCGGCATGCTGCTTGGCCGCGGTATTGCCTGTTTTTTGGAAACCGCGCGCGGTGCGCCGGGTGAATGGGCCTCGGTTTCGGTTGACGCTTCCGGCCATGCGCAAGCGGCGATTGGCACGCATAATAATGGGCAAGGCCATGAAACCAGCTATGCGCAAATCGTCGCCGACCGGCTTGGTCTGACGCCGGCAGAAGTACGCGTGCAGCAGGCCGATACGGATTTGCTGCCCAATGGCAATGGGCATGGCGGCGCGCGGTCTCTGCATCTTGGCGGTGGTGCGCTGGTGCTGGCGCTTGATGCCTTGATGGAAAAGGCACGCCTGATTGCCGCGCATTTGCTGCAAGCCGATCCCGCTGCGCTTGCTTTCGCAGATGGGCGCTTCACCATGCCGGATGGCGAGCGCTTCATCACCTTGGCGGAAATCGCGCGTGCCGCCGACAATTCCACCAGCCTGCCGGAAGACATGACGCCCGGGCTTGCCGCTTCTGGTCACAATACCTCCGACCTCGTGACCTTCCCTAATGGGAGCCAGGTCGCGGAAATTGAGATTGACCCGGAAACCGGGTATGCGCGACTCACACGCTATGTCGCGGTGGATGATTACGGACGCCTAATAAATCCAAGCCTCACGCAGGGGCAGGTCCAGGGCGGGCTGGTGCAGGGCATTGGCCAAGCCATGCTGGAAGACATTATTTATGATCGTGAGTCAGGCCAATTGCTGACTGGTTCCTTAATGGATTACGCGCTGCCTCGTGCGGATGATGTGCCAGCGATCGAAGTACAGTTGGAAGGCACGCCGACCAAATCCAATCCACTCGGCGTCAAGGGCTCTGGTCAAGCGGGCGCCATCGCCGCGCCGCAGACAGTGATGAACGCCATTGCGGATGCGTTGGCGCTGCGGGGCACCACTGCGCCCGATATGCCCGCAACGCCCGAGAAGATTTGGCGCGCGCTTCAGAACGCCCCCTCCCCTGAAAGGAATTGATGCCATGACCTATCAAGTCACGCGAGACTTCATCGGCTACGGCGCCAATCCGCCCGATCCGCAATGGCCAGGCGACGCGAAGCTCGCCGTGAATTTTGTCATCAATTATGAGGAAGGCAGCGAGCCGTCCTTCGAACTTGGTGATAGCGTCACGGAAAATGGGCTGACGGAGGCGCATGGCCTCAATCAGGTGAAGTCCGGCCGCGATTTGGCGGCCGAGGGCATGTTCGAATATGGCAGCCGCGTTGGCTTTTGGCGCCTGCATCGGCTGTTTCAGGAACGCAATCTGCCGGTGACGATTTTCGGCTGCGCGCTGGCATTGGAACGCAACCCTGAGGCAGCAGCCGCCATCAAGGCCGCGGGCTATGATGTCTGTTCCCATGGTTGGCGTTGGGTGAAGCATTTTGAGCTTTCGGAGGAAGAAGAACGCGACCATATCCGCAAGGCGATTGACAGCCAGCAAAAGACTGTCGGACATCGGCCGGATGGCTGGTATTGCCGCTATGGACCTTCCGTGAATACGCGACGTTTGGTCGTGGAAGAGGGCGGCTTTCTATACGACAGCGATTATTACGGCGATGAATTGCCAATCTGGACGCGCGTGAACGACAAACCACATTTGATCGTGCCCTATTCGCTCACGAATAATGACGGCAAATATGCCGGCGGGATCGGCACCTCGGATCAATGGTTTTGCTATATCCGCGACGCGTTCGACATGCTCTACGAAGAAGGTCGCAAGGGGCAGCCCAAGATGATGTCGGTTGGGCTGCATATGCGCCTGATTGGCCACCCGGCGCGCGCGGTCGCGCTGCAAAGGCTGCTGGATTACATGGCGCAAAAGCGCGATGTCTGGATCACGCGCCGCATTGATATTGCCCGGCATTGGATGGCGGTGCATCCGGCGAGGTGATGCCGCCATTACCGGTCGCCTGAATCGAGACTTCCAAGCTATTGGAGAGCAATACCGCTATGACCCTACCCCTGCTTTTCACGCCTTGGACCAAGCGCGGTGTTACGCTGAAAAATCGCGTGGTGGTCGCGCCGATGCATCAATATGCGGCGGATCGTGGCTTCATCACGGATTGGCATTTGATGAATGCCGGGCGTTTTGCCGCAGGTGGCGCTGGCATGGTCATGGTGGAAAGTACCAAGGTTGAACGGCGCGGCTGCGGCACGCTTGGTGATACCGGGCTTTGGGATGATGCTTTCATCCCAGGCATGAAACGTGTGGCGGATTTGATTCGCGCCAATGGTTCAGTGCCGGCAATCCAGATTGGCCATTCCGGCCGCAAGGCACGCCGTTTTCGTCCCTGGGAAGGTGGCGCGCCACTCGTGCAAAGCCCTGCGATTATGGATTGGGAAGCTTGGGAACTTGTCGCACCAAGTGCCGAGATTGGCGACGCGGGTGACCCCATGCCGCGTGCGCTCACGCGCGATGAGATTCCACAGCTAGTGCAGCATTGGGCTGATGCTGCGCGGCGCGCCGATGCTGCGGGTTTTGATCTGCTCGAAATCCACGCGGCGCATGGATATCTCATCCATCAATTCCTCTCGCCTTCCGCCAATCGACGCAATGATGATTATGGTAGTTCCGAGCGTAACCGCATGCGCTTTGCGCTTGATGTCGTAGAGGCAGTGCGCGCAGTGTGGCCCACGCATAAACCACTATTCATGCGTTTCTCGGTTGAAGATGATGCGGGCTGGGATGTGGAACAAAGCATTCGCCTCGCCGCACTTGTCGGCGCCGCTGGCGTTGATGTGGTGGATTGTTCATCGGGCGGCATTACCGGCGGCCTACCGAAAGCGGCGCGGCCTCGCTATGGCTATCAGGTGCCTTATGCGCGGCGCTTGCGCCACGAGGCCCCAATCGCCACCATGGCGGTTGGCCTCATTGTGCATGCCGATCAGGCCGAGGCAATTCTGCAAGCCGGCGATGCTGATCTTGTCGCGATTGGGCGAGAAATTCTCTACAACCCGAATTGGCCAACCGATGCCGCGCACAAGCTTGGCGTGGATGGGGCTTTCGATGCCATGCCACCGGCGCAGAGCTATTGGCTCGAAAAACGTGCGAAATCGGTGAAGGATATGGAGCCTTCAACCTATCGGCGGGGCTTGCATCAGGCGTGATCGGGACCACGGCATGAGCAGCGCTCACGGCCTCACGCTCGCACTTTTTCTGTTGGCGGGTTCGCAAACCTTGGCGACCATGGCGGTTTATGCGCTGCCCGTATTGGTCGCCTATGCCGCGCCGGATTTTGGCATGGCGCGCGCCAATATCGGCTATCAGGTGGGCTTGGTGTATCTCTGTGCGGTTTTCGCTTCCGCTTACGGGCCGCGCGGGCTTGCGATATGGGGGCCGGCGCGCACTACACAAATCGCGCTGCTGGCGGCAGCGATCGGCGTTGCCATGCTGAGTTTTGCTGAGCTTGCCGTTGCGGTGCCAGCGACGATTTTGATTGGGCTCGCTTATGGCTTGACCAATCCGGCTGCGTCGCAATTGCTAGGCAGGCTTGCGCCGCCATCACGCCGCAATATGGTTTTCGGTTTGAAGCAAATGGGCGTACCCTTTGGCGTTGCCTTGGCAGGCTTGATGCTGCCTGGCACGGCAGAATTCCTGGGTTGGCGTAACGCCATGCTGATTTCGGCGGCGATGTTGCTGATGATGGTGATTGGGCTGCAATTGAAGCGCGCGGATTGGGATCAGGATCGCGGCGCAGTTGCTGTACAAGCAGGACCATTACTGCTTTTGAAATCGCCCGCACTGGGCGTGATTGGTCTTGCGGCTGCCTGTTATGCCTTGGTGCAGATTGGCCTTGGGGCGCATATGGTTGCGATGCTGATTGGTGATTATGGCTGGGATTCAGTTTCGGCTGGCGCCCTCGTGGGGCTCTGTCAGGTGGTGGGCGGGCTTTCGCGCATTGGCTGGGCATTGGTGGCCGATACTCGCATGGGCGGTCAGCGCGCACTGATGCTGATCGGCGCTCTATCCGGAATCTTTCTCATGATGTTGCCTTTGGTTGGCGGTACGCAGACCCTGCTTCTGGTGCTGCTGTTTATTGCGATTGGCGCCAGCACCGCCGGGTGGAATGGCGTTTTGGTCGCAGAAAGCGTGCGCCTTGCACCGCCAGGTACAGCAGGCGCTGCATCCGGTGCGGTGATTTCGCTGAGCTTCGCCGGCGCCGTGCTCGGCCCACCATTGATCGCCGTGCTTGGTCAGGAATTACACGGCTATCGCTACGCTTTCGCGATATTGGCAACGCTGCCGCTTGCCGGTGCAGCACTGTGCTGGTACGGGCGCCATGCGTGCAGGGGAGATTTCACATGACACGCGATATGCTTGGCTATGGCGGCACATGGCCCGATATGGCCTGGCCGAATGGCGCGCGGCTTGCCGTTTCCGTCGCTCTCAATTTTGAAGAAGGCGCCGAGCAGCAGGTAGGTGATGGTGACCCGCAATGCGAACGCATGGGCGAGGTGATGAGCGTCGTTGCCCCGGGTGTGCGCGATATGGGGCAGGAGCAGATCTTTGCCTATGGCACGCGCGCCGGCTTTTGGCGCATGTTGGATGCTCTGGACCGTCACGCCATTCCCGCAACCTTCCTGATGTGCGGTCGCGCGGTTGAACGGGCGCCCTCACTCGCCGCCGAGGTTACAAGGCGGGGCCATGAAGCCGCGGCGCATGGCTGGCTTTGGCGCCCGCAGGCCGATTACACATCGCGTGAGGCAGAGGCTGTTGATCTCGATCTTTGCATCGCTGCCATCGCCAAGGCGTGTGGCATAGCGCCACAAGGTTTCTTCTGCCGCGGTTCAGAGAGCATCTGGACGCGCGACTTGCTGCAGGAACGCGGCTTTGTCTGGGTATCCAACGCTTTCGATGATGATGTGCCCTATGGTGATCCTGCGTATCCAGGACTTTCGGTGCTGCCCTATGCGCTGGATACCAACGACATGAAATTCTTTCATCCCAATGGCTTTGTGCGCGCCAGTGAGATGGTGGAGTATGTGAACGACGCGCTGGATGTGCTGCTCGCCGAAGCAAGCCAGGGCAAGCCGCGCCTACTCAATATCGGTTATCATCTGCGCATTGCTGGGCGACCCGCGCGGTTCCCTGCGTTTGAAAAAGTGCTCACAAGGCTCGCCCAATTGGGTGAACAGATTTGGGTGGCGCGGCGGATGGATATTGCGAAAGCCTGGCGTGCTGCGACCCGCGTGTGAACGCAGGCCGCAGCGGTAAAAACACCCCGTCAGCCAGGAGGAACCGTACGGGTCATGGCCGGCATGGCCGCAACCTTCGCATACCAGGCTTCAAGCTTGGGATGCCCAGGCCGCCATGGCTCATTCGCATAACGGAAATCCATGTAGCCCAAGGCGCAGGCAATAGTGATTTCCCCAATAGTCGTGAGCATGCCAAGGCTATCTGCTTCCGCTTCCAGCACCCCGAGCGCAGCCTTCACCTTACCCTGCTGTAGCGTGATGTAGGATTGCCGTCCCTCATCCTGTGGCAGCGCAATTTCGCGCCTGCGCGGTTGCGTTGCATCCAAAATGCCATCGCCAAGCGCTTCCTGACGCAGCCCCTTCCAGCGCGCTGGGCCTGGGGGCGGAAACATCTTCGGCCCATCACCGACACTATCCAGATATTCGCAAATCACCGGGCTGTCATAAAGCGCAGTGCCATCATCCAGCACCAAGGTCGGCACTTTCGAAAGCGGATTGACCTTCAGCAGCGCCGGATCGGTGGTGCCAACCGCCCAAAGCTCCATCTGCTTGTCAATGCCGCGCTGGATCGCAAGCACAACGCATTTCCGCACATAGGGGCTATTGGGTGAATAGGCGAGTTTCATGCTTCGTTTCCTTCCTTTGTCTCAGTGCAAATTCATCATGCCGGCGGGGTGCCGAGTGCATTCATCACCGCACCGCGCTTTTCCATCCACCAGCCATGCTGCGCCGGCCAGTAGCCGAAAACCTCCTCGGTCGTGCCGGGTTCCAGCACGGCGCGCGCATGCAAAGGCCAATTCGGATTATTCATGCCTTCACGACCAATAGCGATCAGATCGGCATCACCTGCCGCCAAAGCCGCTTCTGCCTGATGCGGGCCGATAATCAGCCCAACAGCCATGGATTTTATGCCAAGTTCACGCCGAATTTGCGCAGCATAGGGAATCTGAAAACCGTAGCCGCGCGGCACCCGCTTGCTGCCAGTGGCGCTGCCACCGATACCGCCCGATGAACAATCCATCACATCCACGCCAAGCTTTTGGCATTCGCGCGCATAAACTACGCTATCTTCCATTTCCCAGCCACCATCAGCGCCATCCACTGCAGAAATACGCACGAAAAGCGGCAGGTTTTCCGGCCAGGCTTCACGTACCGCGCGCACAATCTCAAGCGGGAAGCGCATGCGCCCGGCAAGGTCGCCGCCAAATTCATCATTGCGCGTATTGCACAAAGGCGAAAGGAATTGATGCAGCAGGTAGCCATGCGCGCAATGCACCTCAATCGCCTCATAGCCGGCGGCCAAGGCGCGGCGTGCGGCCGTGGCAAAAGCTTCATGAATATCGGCCATGCCTTCCTTGGTAAGTGCTTCGGGCTGCACATGGCCTTCACCAATCGCCGTTGAAGTTGGCCCTACCAAGGGCCAGCGCTTTTCGCCCTTGGCGATTTCCGGCGCGCCTAAGGGTCCATTGCCTTCAAAGGCGCGCTGCGACGAACCCTTGCGCCCCGCATGGCCAAGCTGCATCGCCGGTACCGCCCCTTGGGACTTGATGAAGCGCGCGAGGCGCTGCACCGGTTCAATATGCGCATCAGACCAAAGCCCAAGATCACCATGGGTGATGCGACCCTCACGCATCACGGAAGTCACCTCAGTGAAGACCAGCCCGAAGCCACCAACCGCAAAGCGGCCAAGCTGGACCATATGCCAATCATTCGCCAAGCCCTCGATCGCTGAATATTGGCAAAGCGGCGGCATCACCACGCGGTTTGGAATCGTCACGCTACGAATGGTGAGCGGCGAGAAAAGCAGGGAACCCATGAGGCGTCTCCGATTAGGCGAATACTGCACGCAGCGTGATACAGCTTGGCGCGCGCGTCCAGATCATCCGACCTTGGCGATATTTTCGGGCGAGAAAGGCAATTGTCGCGGCCGCGCGCCGAGGGCGGCGTGGATGCCCCCGGCAATGGCGGCGATAGTTGGGGCGAGGCTTGCCTCTCCTGCGCCCAGGAAGGACGCTTCGGGCCGATTGATCAGCGCAACATCCACCTTGGGCACTTCCGAAAATCGCAGGATCGGGAGGCTTTCCCATGAATCGGAAGTCACGCGCCGCCGATCAAAACGCACCTCTTCGACCAGCGCGATAGAGGTGTCGTGAGTGGCACCGCCAGAAAAATATCTGCGATATTGATTGCTGCCACAGGCGTCAGGTCACGCATCAGCACAAAGCCGCGCCCCGGTTATAGGGTTTCAATCACCACCGGCACGCCAAGCGCCGCTGAAAGCGGTTCAGCCACAAAGCGCGCCGCAACATCCGCCGCACCACTAAGGCCAAAGGGAACAATGATGCACACGGCCCTATTGGGCCAGGGCGGCTGGCTTTGCGCTTGAGCTACTGGCGCAGCCAAAATCCCTCCCCCTGCCGATAAAATCGCGCGACGCTTCATTTTCCCCATGCCTTCTTGCTTGGCGTATATAGGTATCCTCCAACTGCAACCCGGATCAGGGAAAAGGTCAAGCGGTCAGCGGCATTATACCTCGCCAGGGGCAACGATATGGGTAGTGATCTGCATCACATCTTCCAGCCCGGCGATGCAGGTATCGCCTGGCTTCAGATAGAGCTCCGCCGCATTCGGATGGCCAATCGCGGTGCCGCGCGGGGCGCCGGTCGCGATAACATCACCCACCTCAAACGGCATGAAACGCGAAAAATGTGCGATGATGCTTTCAATGCGATGGATATATTCATCCGTATTCACGCGCAACCGCTGCTGGCCATTCACATGGCAAGTCAGCCACAAATCATATGGGTCAGCAATTTCTGCGAGCGGCACCGCATAGGGTCCAACCGGTGTGAAGCGCGGCATGTTTTTGGAGACCCAGAACTTCGTGCCAAGCTGCACTTCCTGCTTCTGGATTTCGCGTGCCGTCAAATCATTCAATACCGTGATCGCACCCACATAATCGCGCGCGTTTTCGCGGCCGACCTGAAAGGCGCGGCGCGTGATAATGAAGGCCAATTCGGGTTCATAATCGAAGGTGGTGATGCCTTCCGGCCGTGCGACGCGCGCACCATCCCCCACCAGGGTCTCCGTCAGCTTCACAAAGCTTGTCGGTTTCTGCGGGTCTTCCTTCAACATGCCTTGCGCGACCAATTCCGCGCGATGCACCTTGCTGTTCTTGCCCACACAAAAAATCTTGCCAGGATCAAGAACGGGCGGCAATAAATGGCATTGCGCTGCCGGCAGCATGATCCCTCCCGCCGCGACAAAGGCGCGCAATTCCGCAATCGGCAGCGTCAGTACGCGGCGCATATTCCAATCCGCACCATGGGTTGCCGTCAGGTCGCGTATCATCGCGCCCTCTGCCGCGCCAAGCCTTGGGTGCAGATCGCCGGGGGCGAGGAAACTTGCCAATCTGATCATGGGATTTTCTACTCCAGAGTAATGCCGCGCTCTCGCACAACCTGCTGCCATTTGGTAATGTCAGCATCAATGAAGCGTGCAAATGCATCAGGGGCCGTTGGTTCAGGCTCCGCAGCCAAAGCGGCCAGGCGTTGGCGCGTGGTATCTGTCGTGATGCCTTGCGCGGCTTCGGTGGCGATTTTTGCCGTAACGGCAGTGGGCATGCCGCGTGGGCCGAACAGCCCAAACCATCCGATGGCGGAATAGCCCGGCAGGCCGCTTTCATTCACCGTTGGTATGCCGGGCAATAATGCGGACCGGCGCTCTGCCGTCATAGCCAGGCTTTGCACCTGGCCCGATGCAACAGCAGCGGCGACCGTCTGCGGTGGTGCGAACATCAATTGAATGCGCCCGCCAATCAGATCATTCAGCGCAGGCCCCGTGCCACGATATGGCACATGCAGCATTTCAATGCCGGCCATGGAGGCAAAAAGCTCAGCCGCCAAATGGCTCGCCGCGCCAGTGCCGGAACTGCCAAAACCGAAAGCACCCGGCCTTTGTTTGGCGAGCGTGATCAAACCCGCGACATCCTTCACGCCAAGGCTTGGATGTACCGCCACCACATAGGCCGGCGCGGCCAATAGCGTGACAGGCGTCAAGGCCGCATCAACCTTGAAGGCATCATGCGCGCCCGCAAGCCCCATGATACCGCCGGTGGAGGTCACCATCAGCGTATGCCCATCTGCTGCGCTGCGCAGCAATTGCTGCATGCCAATGCGCCCCGCACCACCGCTGCGATTTTCAACAACGACAGGTTGTTTGAAGCTTTCCTAAAAATGCTGGGCCAGAATCCGCGCCAGTACATCCGTGCCGCCGCCTGGTGGAAAGGGCACGATGATGGAAATGCCGCGCATCGGGAAAGCGTCCTGCGCCGAGGCAACACGCGCCCGCAAGGGTGCGGCCAATAGGGCATGCAGAACGCGGCGGGGAATCATATCAAGCCTCCTGGTGCGGTGGAGATTATGCGGCCTTCTCTCGCTTTGGCAAAGATGTTTCCTACATCGGATTTACTGGGCAGCGCAGGCCATGAATGACCCACGGGCCTAGCCAAGGCGGAGCACTTCGCCCTATCAGACGACAGTTTCATCACGGAGACATACGACCTTGCCCCAGGCCCTGCCCGCCATCATCGCAGCCTTGCTTTTGCTGGTAGGTGCGCTTGGGCTGGCGTTGAATTACGGCACCACTCACGCGCTGCTTTGGGCGCTTGGTGCTGCACTTGGCTTCGCACTGTATCGTGGCGCCTTCAGCTTTGCCGGTGGTTTTCGCCAGGCATTGGCTGAGGGGCGCGGTGCGGGGCTGCGCGCACAAATGCTCATGCTTGGCATTCTCGTTGTCATCATGCTGCCCGCCATTCATGCCGGAACACTCGCCGGTGCGCCAGTACGCGGCATTGTATTTCCCGCTGGTGTTGCCGTGATCATCGGCGCGTTCATCTTCGGCATCGGCATGCAGTTGGGTGGCGGCTGCGCTTCCGGCACGCTCTATGCCGCGGGCGGTGGCAATACGCGCATGTTGCTGACGCTGGTGTTTTTCATCATCGGTGCAACCATCGCGGCTTATGATTCCGAAAGATGGGCCGATCTGCCGACGCTTGCTACGACACCCCTGCCAGAGCTGATCGGGTTATGGCCGACAATCCTCGGCAGCCTCACCGTTTTCCTCTGCGTGGTGCTGCTTTCGCGCGTGATCGAACAACGCCGCCATGGTCGTGTTGAACCAATTTTCAGCGCGCCATCAGCAGCATCACCACGGCTTTGGCCCTGGGCCATGGCCGCCATCATTCTTGCTGTTCTGAACATCATGACACTCTGGGCTGCTGGCCGGCCTTGGGTGATCACCGCGTCTTTCCCACTCTGGGGGTCGCGCGCCGTCGCGGAATTCGGCTGGGACGAACCGGCCTTCTGGGCCTTTTGGGAAGACCCGACACGCACGGAAGCTTTTCTCCGCCCACTGCTCGCTGAGCGCAGCAGTGTCATGAATTTCGGCCTGATGCTTGGCGCGTTCTTCGCCGCAGCGCTTGCCGCGCGCATAAAGCCGCAATGGCGCCTGCCCTGGCGGCATGGCTGCGCTTCCGTGCTGGGCGGGCTCCTGCTTGGCTATGGCGCTGTCATGGCCTCGGGCTGCAATATCAGCGCCTATTTCGCAGGGATCGCTTCCGGCAGCCTGCATGGCTGGCTTTGGATACTGCCGGGCATCGCCGGCAATTGGGCCGGGCTGAATTTGCGCTCGTTATTCCACCTGGATCGCTGAGAAAGAATTTCCAAATTTGACCGCTCAGGCAGCAAGCCCTTTATCCCATCTAATCCACTGATAGTATGAAAATTTTGGCTTGCGCCCGGAAAATACAGTTGTCATATCAATCATCAAAGGGGCTCTGAATGGCCCTTCATTAGAGAATTTCTTGCTGCGCCACTCCCTCCCCTGGCGTGGCATGGAGGTATTGATGATCGCTCGCAGAACCTGCCTCGCGCTATTTGCGCTGCCCTTCGCCACCGCGGCGCGGGCGGATGAGGCGCTGAACACCGCGCTCCGGGATGCAGTCGGCGACAAGCCTGTGACCGATGGCGGCATTCTGCTCCGCGTGCCCACGCTTGCCGAAAACGGCGGCCAGGTACCGCTTGGGATTGTGGTGGAAAGTCCGATGACAGCGCAGGACTACATCACCGCCATTCATGTTTTTGCCTCACGCAACCCGACGCCGGGTGTGGCAACCTTCCGGCTGACACCGATGCTTGCCCGCGCTGAAGTGCAAACGCGCATTCGCTTGGCTGAAGATCAGCGGCTGATCGTGCTGGCGGAAACCAGCACTGGCCGCGTTCTGCGTGTCAGCGCGGAATTGCGAGTTGGCGCCGGGGGGTGCCTTTCATGAACGCGCTGCCATCCCAACCCCGCATTCGCATCCCGCGCAGCGCCCGCGCTGGTGAGGTGATTGAAATCCGCACCCTGATCCAACACCCGATGGAAACCGGGCTGCGCCATGAAGCGGGCCGCGCCTTGCCGCGCGATATGCTGACACGGCTGATGGTGCGGCTGAATGGCGAAACGGTTTTGGCCGCTGATTTCCAGAATGGCACCGCGACCAACCCCTATCACGTGTTTTTCGTGCGGTTGGACAAGCCAGGCCATTTTGAATTCATTTGGACCGATGAAAAAGGCTGTCAGGCGCGCGCCGAAGCGCGCGTCGCGGTGGCGTAGCGCCGTTTCACGAAACCGGTTCCGGCTTTTGCGCATTGGGGTAGAAAAGCTGTTCCCCATTGATGCGATAGGATGCAATCGTGGCCTGCCCGGCGGCTGACAGCAGCCAATCAATCAAGCGCTGCCCATCGGCGGCCTTCATATGCGGATGGCGCTGCGCATTCACCAGCATGATGCCGTATTGATTGAACAACCGCGTATCACCTTGGACCAAAATACGCTGATCCTGCCGATTGCGAAAACTCAGCCAGGTGCCGCGATCGGCCAGAATATAGGCGCCCTGCGCGGCGGCGGTATTCAAGGTCGGTCCCATGCCCTGGCCCACTTCGCGATACCATTGGGCGCGCCCGCTTGCGGGATCAATGCCGGCCAATTGCCAGAGGCGAAGCTCCGCCGCATGGGTGCCACTGCGATCACCTCGGCTGAAAAAGGGCGCGCGCGCGGCGGCAATGCGGCGCAGCGCTTCCGCCGTATCACCAAGCCCAGCGATGCGCGCAGGATCGGCCGCGGGGCCGGTGATCACGAAATCATTGAACATTACATGCCGCCGCGGCCCGCCGAAACCTTCAGCGACAAAGCGTTCTTCCGCTGCACGATCATGCACGAAAACAACATCCGCATCACCACGCCGCCCGACATCCAAGGCCTGCCCGGTGCCCAAGGCCACCACACGCACGGCAATGCCGGCCTCGCGCGTGAAAATCGGCAGGATATGGCCAAATAGCCCGGATTGTTTCGTGCTTGTGGTGGAAGCGACCGTAATGCTGCGCTCCTGTGCCAGGACCGGCAGCGCAAAAGCTGCGATCAGCACAGGCAAAATGCCGCGTCGGAAAATACCCATCATATTGCTTCCCCTTCCTTCAAACGCTTCACCAAACCAATTCGCCACGCAAAAAGGCGCGCGCGATCGCTGAGGCGGGTTGCTGGAAAAATGCCTCAGCTTGCGCCTGTTCCAGCACGCTGCCGCGATGCAAAAAGATGATATCGCCCGCCAGACGCCGCGCCTGCCCCAGGTCATGCGTTGTCATCACAATCTTCGTACCGCGGGCGGCGAGCTTCAGCACAATCTCCTCCACCGCGCGGGTGGCGGCGGGATCAAGGCTAGCGGAGGGTTCATCCAGAAACAGCAATTCCGGCTGCAAGGCCGCAGCGCGCGCCAAGGCAAGGCGCTGTTGCTGACCCACAGAAAGCTTGCGCGCGGGATCCGCCGCGCGATCAGCAAGACCAACCAGCGCCAAAGCTTCCGCCGCACGCGCTTCGCGTTCGCCCCGCGCCACATTAGCCAAAACCATGGGGTAAAGCGTATTGGCCAGCACGGATCGCCGCAGCAGCACCGGGCGCTGAAACACCATCGCCTGGCGCCGCGCGGCTTGCTCGGGCGGGCGGGACCAAAACACACGCCCGGCCGAAGGCTTCAGCAAACCATGCAACAGCCGCAGCAAAACGCTTTTGCCGGCGCCATTGGCACCAATCAGCAGCGTCGGTGCGCCTGCCGTCATCGTCAGCGAGATATCGCGCAGGATCTCGACACCACCGGCGGAAAAACCCAAGCCTTCAGTGCATAGCGGCAGGATGGAATCAGGGACGCGCATGTCAGCCGGCCCAGCGCGCGGCAATGCCGCGCACACCTTGTGCGAGTGCGTTCACGCCAAGCACAATCGCCATCAGCACAACCCCAAGCGCGAGCGCCAGCGGCAAATCGCCCTTGCTGGTTTCAAGCGCAATCGCAGTGGTCATCACGCGGGTGAAGCCTTCAATATTGCCGCCCACCACCATCACCGCGCCGACTTCCGCTGCCGCGCGGCCAAACCCCGCTAGCAGCACTGTCGGCAGCATGAAGCGGCCATCCCACAATAAGGTCGGCACCGCACGCCACGGCCCCGCCCCGAAGGACCGAAGCTGTTCGGCATATTCCTCCCACATGCTTTCCAACACTTGCCGCGTAAGCGCAGCCAGGATGGGCGTGATCAGCACCGCCTGCGCGATGATCATGGCTGAGGGCGTGAACAGTAGCCCGAAAGACCCCAAGGGCCCGGACCGAGACAACAACAAATAGATCAGCAACCCTGCCACCACCGGCGGCAACCCCATCAGCGCATTGATGAGCGAAATCACGCTGCCCCGCCCCGGAAACCGCGCCACCGCCAAAAGCGCCCCCATCGGCAGGCCGATCAGCGCCGCCAGCACCAGGGCCGAAAGGCTCACCCGCAAGGATAGCGTCACAATGGCCAGCACCGCCGGATCCAGGGATAGGATCAGGCCAAGGGCTGTTTTGAATGCGCTGGAAAGATCCCCCACCCTATCCTCACGGTAAGAGGTTTATATGCGGATGGCTAAAACCAGCATCAATACCGCGCGCGGTTTGATTGATTGCCCTTTTTTGCCTAATTTCGCCAGTGAATGCCTGATGTGCTGACACTCAAGGAAGCCGCACGCTTCCTCCGCCTTTCCGAACGTTCGCTTTATGAGCTCGCACGCGCGCAAAAGCTCCCGGCGGCGCAGCTTGGTGGGAAATGGCTTTTCCCGCGCCGGCAGCTGGAACGCTGGCTCGCGGCCCAGGCCGATGCCGGCGCCGCACAACGCCTCGACCCGCCGCCCATCCTGGCCGGCAGCCATGACCCTTTGCTCGATTGGGCCGCGCGGCAATCCGGCTGCGGGCTCGCCTTGCGCGGCGGCGGTAGTTTGGATGGGCTGATCGCGCTTGCCGCCAATGAGGCCTTGGTCGCCGCAAGCCATTTGCTCGACCCGGACAGCAATCGCTTTAATGAGCTCGCGGCGCGGGAGTTTCTGGCCGGGCGCGGGTTTGTCGGCATTACTTGGGCGTGGCGAGAACAAGGCCTGATCCTACCGCCGGGCAATCTCGCCGCGCTGACGAGCATTACGGACCTGGCGCGGCCTGGCTTTCGTATTGCCGGGCGGCAGCCGCGCGCAGGCAGCCATGTCTTACTCACGCATTTGCTCTCAGAAGCGGGGCTGCGGCTGGATCAGATCGGCTTCCTGCCCAACCCTGCTCTTTCGGAAGATGAGGTCGCGGCGAGTGTCGCCGAAGGTCGCGCCGATGCGGGTTTTGGCATTCGTGCCGAGGCCGCAACGCGCGGCCTGACCTTCCTGCCGCTGTTTCGTGAGCGTTTCGATCTGGTGATGGATCACCGCCATTACTTCAGCGATCCCGTACAGAAACTACTGGCCTTCACGCGGGGCGAGGTTTTCGCCGCACGCGCCGCACGGCTCGGCGGCTATGATCTTGCCGCGCTTGGTGCCGTTGCCTTCAATGCGTAACGCTTTGCCTATTCCAGCGTAATCCCGGCATAGCCTGCCGCAGCCATATCATTCGCCCAGGCGCGATAGGCCGGCGCACTGCCGGTATAGCGCGCCACAACGCGCTTTTGTTTACCCGCGACATTCAGATTCACGCCGGTCATCCAGGAATCGACCTCCATGGAAAGCAGGCCCTTGGCCAATTCCAAGACGTGATCCATCCATTTTTCCATCGCTGCTTCATTGGCTTCCACGCGCGTGATGCCTTTGGCTTGCGCATAGGCCAGCAAATTGCTCACCCATTCTACATTGAATTCGATGGAGCGTGGAATATTGCCAAGCGCGGTATGCGGGCCCAGCAGCATGAACATATTCGGCATATCCTTTTGCAACATGCCGACCAGCGATGTGGCGCCATCCTGCCAGATTTCCTTCAGCGTCACGCCGCCGGCACCGCGGAATTCAATCCGATCAAAGGCACCGCGCAAAGCATCAAAGCCCGTGGCATAAACAATGATATCGAATTCATATTCGGCTTCGCTGGTCTTGATGCCCGTTGGTGTAATGCGCTCGATCGGTGTTGCCTTGCTGTCCACCAGCGTCACATTCGGCTGATTGTAGCATTCGAAATAGAAAGTCTCCAAAGGCACGCGCCTGGTGCCGAAGCCGTGATTCTTCGGTATCAGCATCTCCGCCACTTTTGCGTCCTTCACGCGCTGGCGGATCTTGTTCGCGACAAAGCGTGAGACTTCGTCATTCGCCGCACGATTGGTCAGCAAATCCTTGAAATTGCCCACCCAAATCCCAAAACCCTTTTCGGAATAGAGTTTTTCCAGAAAAGCCTCCCGTTCCTCGGCCGAGACATCGAAGGTATTGCGTGGATCGGGCGTGTGCAGGAAGCAGGAAAAGGTTACCTGGCAGCGCTTGAAAATCTCATCATAACAGGCGTGGATTTCCGCCATTTCCTCGGCGCTGATCTTGCCATTATGCAGCGGCGCGCACCAATTGGCCGTGCGCTGAAACACCACAAGCTGCTTCGCGGTTTTCGCCACTTCCTGTATGGTCTGCACGCCCGATGCTCCCGTGCCAATCACCGCCACACGCTTGCCTGTGAAATCCACCGTTTCCTTCGGCCACATCCCCGTATGGAAGGATTGGCCCTTGAAATCCGCAATCCCCGGAAATTGCGGCATGGTGGGCGCGGAAAGCGCGCCAATCGCCGTAATCAGGAAGCGGCTTTTATGCGCACTCCCATCTTCCAATTCCACCGTCCAATGGCGCGCAGCCTCATCCCAGCACGCGGCCTTCACGCGGGCAGAGAATTGGATATCGCGGCGTAAATCATACTTATCGGCAACCAAGTTCAGATAGCGTTCGGTTTCCGGCTGCGGCGCGAAATGTTCTGTCCAATGCCATTCCTTCAGCAAATCCTTGTCAAAGGAATAGCCGTAGGAATAGCTCTCTGAATCAAAGCGACAGCCCGGATAGCGGTTCCAATACCAAGTGCCGCCCACACCCGTGCCGGCTTCAAACACCCGTGCCTTCATGCCCAATTGGCGGAGCCGGATCAGCTGATAAAGCCCGGACATACCCGCGCCAATGACGATGGCATCGTAGTCGAGCCCCTTGTCGCTGCCCTTTGCCCGTGTCGCTTCCATCACTGCGCTCATGCCCATTAATCCCTATTCCCTGGTGCGGCGAACCCATTCTGACCCAGATGCCGGAAAAGCCAAGCGCCATCATGACAAGGCTGGCCCGCACCACCTTGATCTACCGCAGAGATACGCAAGACCGCGCGAATGCCGCTCGCTGAAGCTGGGCGAAATAATTAATATGCCATCGTGCGGTGTCTAGCAGGGGCATTAACCGAAGGGACGCACCATGTCCTGAAAGACCCGGAAGATCGTCGAAGTGTGGCTCGCGAGCGAAATCAACTGCTACGCCTGCGCCGAAATCGACTGAATAGCCCGCCCGGGGCGCTGATGGATGCTCCAGGTCATTATGTCTGTCCCCCGTCAGCACCTATGGTGTCCGTCGTCAAATCATTTGAGACCAATTGGCGGTCTTTGTGCCGGAGTATCTGGCTCATCTGGGTTTAAGGTTAGGCTGCCTTTTGGTGATGCATCAAGCGGCGGTGCTGGATGGTTCTGCGCTTGATGCGCACACGGTCCAGCAGGATGGCCTGCCCCCAGCCGAAATAGGCATCGGCGGGGGTCAGGTTGCTCAGGCTTTCGTGGTAGCGCTGGTGGTTGTATCGCTCGACAAACGCGGCGATCTCAGCCTCCAGCGCACCCAACAGGTAGTAATTCTCGAGCAGGATGCGGTTCTTCATGGTCTGGTGCCAGCGTTCGATCTTGCCCTGCGTCTGAGGATGCGCGGGCTTGCCACTTCCTGGCGGGTGGATGAATCGGATCGTCGGCGCTGGATCATCGAATTGCGTCAGAGCGTCAAGTTTCACGACTGTACCCCCTTGATGCCGATGCGGCCATCTGGAATTTCGATTCGATTTTGTATAATCAGGCGTTACAATTTGCACCAGCGCGCTCAGCTCTTGTGCGGGGTCGGATTACCTCGATTGGCGGTTATGAAAAGCTGGGTTCCCATACCATCGCCATCATAACACGCGGGATTGATGCGTCGCTGCCATTTCAATTGGCCTTCATCTGGTTCGCCTCCTCCAGCCACTGGCAGACATTGGGTGGCGATTGGCAGCGTTTTGCGCTCAATCCGTCGGGGACTGGGCCTTATAAGGTCACCAATGTCACGCCGCGCCAGCGCGCTGATCTTGAAGCCAATCGAGATTATTGGGACCCCAACCGTATTCCCAAGGCACCGCGCACCGTTTTATTGCTGATCCCTGATGGGTCTGCGCGTGTTGCGGCGCTCCGCAGCGGGCAGATAGATCTGCTGGAAAGCCTGCCACCCGACACCATTCCATCCCTGCGCGCCGCACGTTTTCAGGTGGCGCAAAACGCCTATCCGCATATTTTGGCCTGGCGCTTGAACGTCACGGAAGGAAGCCCTTTTGCTGATAGTCGGGTGCGGCAAGCCGCCAATCTGGCCATAGACCGCGATGGGATCGTGGCATTGCTCTCCGGCGCGGCACTTGCGGCGCGCGGCAAGGTAACGCCGGATGATCCCTGGTTTGGCAATCCATCCTTCAAGCTCCGCCATGACCCCGCAGAAGCACGACGCTTGATGACTGAAGCCGGCTATTCGGCCATGCGTCGCTGTGCGTTGAATGTCATCATGCCGATATCCGGTGGCGGACAGATGGTGCCCCAACCGATGAATAAAGCGATGCAGGCTGGCCTGAAGGAATGTTTTTTCGACGTCACTTTCCAGCCCATGGATTTTGTGACCTCCATCAATATGCTGCGTACTGGTGCGCGTGATGCCTCTTCGCGCAGCGGGCATGCGCTGAACATCGCCATTCCCTCAATGGAACCGAATACCGGTTGGTTCATCTATGACGGAGAACTTGGGCCGCCGCGCGGCGTCAATTGGGGGCTTTACAATTCACCCGCGGTCAATGCCCAGCTTGGGGTGGTGCGCAATCCCTTTGATCCAGCGGAGCAGACTCGTGCTATGGCAAGGCTGCGTGAAATCCTGATTGAGGAGGCATCCTTGCTAGCCGTTGTGCATGACCTCAATCCGCGCGCCTTAAGCGCGCGCTGCCGCGGTTTGGTGCAGGCGCGGAATGGGTTTCAGGATTATACGCAGATTGCGGTGAGCTGAACACTGACCTTCGCTATTCCGCAATCACGCTGACATGCGCTGCAACAACGCGCCAACCCTCTGGCGTGCGCATCCAGACCTGGCTTTGGCGGCCGATCTTTCCCGCCAATGATGGGCGTCGAAACATGGTCCAGGCAGTGGCCATATCATGCCCGTAAGTGGTGATGACGGTGCGTTCCAGGCTGCGCTCCAATCCAGTCGCAGGGCGCCCCGCACGAAAGGAAGCGATTTCCGCATAGCCATAGAGATTTTCAGCAGCACCATAGCGGATCGTATTCGGACTATCAAGGAAAAGCCGATCCAGCGTTTCGACATCATTGCAGACAAGTGCCTTTTCATATTCAAGGAAGGCGGCTTCGACTTCGGCTTTTGCCGCAGGGTTATTGATATCCATGTCATTCTCCTCAATGCGCGACTTTGGCTCGGACAATGCCCTGGCATTCCAACCAATGCGCCGCACGCAAGGCGAGCGCTTCTTTGCCCGGGGCTGCGATGATCTGCACACCAATCGGCATGCCTTGCGCCGGCCACACGGGCACGGCGACAACAGGTAGCCCGATGAAAGAAATGGGCTGGGTGAAGATGCCAAGATTGGGTCGCACCGGCAACGTTTGTCCATCCAGCACAAAGGTCTTTTGGTCCACAAGTGGTGCCGAAGTGGGTGTGGCGGGCGCCAGGATCAGGTCGGTTTCCTGAAACAACTCTATCACTTTCGCCTGATACCAACGGCGAAATTTCTGCGCCTTCACATACCAATCGCCGGGCAGCATGGCGCCGGCAATGAGCCTGTCCCGCACTTCGGGGTCAAAATCCTGCGGCCTTTCACGAATGCGATCCCGATGCAGGGATGATCCTTCGATCATGGTAATGATGAAGGCGGCGGCGCGCGCGCGATGCGCTTCGGGAAGCTCAATACTTGCTTCGGCGCCAAGGGCGCGCGCAATAGTGTCAACGGCAGCAAAGGCTTGGGTGTCACCCATTCTGGTGAAATAGCCGCCGGCCCGCTTGATGCGGAGTCCCGTTAGGCCGCCTTCAAGGCTCGGCGTCACGGGCTCCGCGGTGCCGTTGGTACAAACCGGATCAAGCGGGTCCGCGCCGCGCATCGCATCATATGCCAGCGCAAGATCCTTCACACTCCGCGCCAAAGGCCCGACATGATCAAGGCTGGCGATGAAGGGAAAGGTGCCGGCGCGTGACAGCCCACCATAGCTGGGCTTCAGGCCAAACAGGCCACACAGCGAAGCGGGGACACGGATCGACCCGTTCGTATCTGACCCGAGGGTGATTGCCGCAAGCCCCGCTGCCGCAGCACCACCAGAACCCCCTGATGATCCACCGGTCATGCGTTCAGTATCATGCGGATTGCGCGCATGGCCATCATGCGCGTTGCGTCCGGTAAAATCATAAGCGTATTCGCCCATATTGAGCGCGCCGAGTAACACAGCACCGGCCGCTTCCATCCGCGCAACCAGCGTCGCGTCTGCAGATGCAGGCGCGTAATCACGGTTTATCTTTGCGCCAGCGCGGGTAACCAAGCCCGAGACATTAAATAGATTTTTGACCGCGAAGGGCGCACCAGCAAGTGGCGGTAGCTTTTGGCCTTGCGCATAGGCCGCGTCAATCGCATCAGCCTTCGCCAAGGCGCGATTTGCCGTAATATCGGTGAAGGCACACAACCCGTCACTAAGCGCGGCAATCAGCGACAGATGCTGTTCTGCCACCTGCCGCGCTGTCGCCACACCATTGCGCACCGCCTTGGCAATCTCGTGCGCGGGTTCATGGGTCCATTGGCTCATATGCGCATGACCTTAGCCGTAAAGACGGGGGCGGGCTCCGCCTCATCATGCAAGGGGAAGTCAAGCACAAGTTGCACCAGCCGAAAGGCGAGCGCGATATTGGCTTCGACCTGCGGAGCGTATTCCGGTGTCAGCGGCAAACTGAGCGCCTCTGCCATGGTTTCAGCATAGGCTTTCACGTCCAAGCTTGTGGCATCATTCATGCAATAACCTTTTCGTGGCAAGGAAGGCTCCGCTACCTTATTAGCGCTATCCTTCTCGGGCGACAGCTTCAAGTCGGGTTGCAAACATCATGCCAGGGTGATTGCTTGCTGCCGCGTCGTGCAAAGACTTTGCGAGCAAGATTGCTGATTGGTCAGAGAGGGACTACGTCGTGCCGAAAAACTACCACCTCGCCGCCAGCGCCGATGCGTGCCACTGGGGTGATTTTGATGCCAGCCGCCCGGCCCAAATCACGATTGCGAGCGGCGATGGAATCACGATTGATACCGTAACTGGCGCGCACAGAAAACGTACCGCCCAAGCCTTTCCATACGCCACCGGAGCTTTTCGATATTCACCAGAAGAACGACCGTTTTGCCGGCGCGCCGCATATCCTGACCGAGCACGTGGCTGTGGAAGGTGCTGAGCCTGGCCATGTGCTGCAAGTGGATATCCTGGATATCAAGCTCCGCCAGGATTGGGGTTTCAACCTGATCCGCCCCTTGAGTGGCACGCTGCCGGATGAGTTTCCGGAAGGGCGCATTCTGAACATTCCCCTGGACGCTGAGAAGATGATTGGCCGTCTGCCCTTCGGTATGAATATGCCGCTAAAGCCTTTTTTGCCGCGTTATGGGTGTAGCGCCGCCGAAACATTGGGGGCACTGCACCTCGGTCATTCCGCGCAGTTTTGGTGGCAATATCGACAATTAGCGACTTGTGGCGGGCACAACGCTTTATTTGCCCGTTCATGTTCCTGGCCAAAATTTCCTGTGGTGATGGCCATGGCGCGCAGGGCGATGGAGAGGTTTGTCTGACAGCCATTGAAACCGCGCTGCAGGGTGGGTTCCGCCTTATTCTGAGCAAGGATATGTCGCTGAAGCAGCCGCGGGCTAAAACATCCACGCTCATGATCAGCATGGGCTTTGATACCAGCCTAGATCGCGCCATGGAAACAGCGTTGCGGGAAATGATGGATTATATCGTGGAAACGCGAAACATCTCGTGCACGGATGCTTATACGCTCTGTTCTGTTGGTGTGGATTTTCACGTGTCTCAGACGGTGAACACCTCAAAGGGTGTTCCTGCTTTGTTCTCTAAGGCGTTGTTTGCGTGATGGGTGAAGACGGGACCTGCCACTTTGGTGAGTATAACCTCTTGTGCTCAAGCGAAGGCGGCCCAACTGCACCTCAGAGGTATAATTTTTGAGCGGGCCCTGCACATGACTTGTTCGATTGCTCTAAAGCCGGGTTCCGCGGCCTCGTTTTGCGCAGCGGGAGCCTTGTTTGCGTGCGGGCTGCGCGCTTTTACTGACGCATGACTAAGGGCCTCAAATCCCATTGGTGGTGGGATCATTCCACCAAGAATTTTGCTGAAATGGATATGGCAAATCTTGTTGCCATCCTGCCCGTAGCCGCCACTGAACAGCATGGACCACATTCGCCGGTGCGCGTGGGTGCCGCGATCAATCAGGGCATTATTGATCAGGCTGTTGGCCTAATGCCGGATGATCTGCCGGTGCTTGTGCTACCCATGATGCCGGTCGGCGAATCAAATGAGCATCGCGCTTTCCCTGGAACGCTCAGCCTGTCGCATGAAACGCTGTTTCGACTGTGGTTTGATATCGCGGAGAGTGTGCTGCGTACGGGCTGCCGTAAGCTGATCCTGTTTAATTCCCATGGTGGGCAGCCGCAGGTGGCCAACATTTTAGCACGCAAACTGCGCGTGCGACATAAGGTGTTTGTTGTGAATGCCACCTGGTGGAATATCACGAAGCGGGATGATCTTTTTAGCGCCATGGAATTGAAGCACGGCATCCATGGCGGAGAGGTTGAAACCAGCACCATGCTACATCTGTGTCCTGACATGATCGCAATGGAACACGCGGCCAATTACGCACCGCTTTCGATCGAAATCGAAAGGGCTGGCGGTATCTTGACACCGGAAGGTGCCGTGGGCTTTGGCTGGCGAACACATGATCTGGAGCCGTCTGGTGCCTGTGGTGATGCCGCAGCGTCGGATGCGAATCGCGGCAGCATGGTGGTGCAACGTATGGCCAAGGCGCTGGTGCAGCTTTGCCATGAAGTGTACGCCTATCCCATGGAATGCGTGACAAAGAAGACCCTCTATAATGCGTCCAGGCAAGGCTTAGCGGGGAATTGAAGCTGATGCGCGCCATTGTTGAACGCCTGCCCATGCGTGACCCCGCCGATATGTCGGCGCTTAAGGCTGCCTTTGTAGATGGGCGCCTAAATCCTACAAAGATTGTCGCCATTCTGGGCAAGACGGAGGGTAATGGCTGCGTGAATGATTTCACGCGCGGTTATGCGACCCTCGCCATGAAGCTTGCCCTTGCCGAAGCAATGGACATGACACCTGCGGAAGTAGGGGCGCGCATTGCATTGGTCATGTCGGGCGGTACCGAAGGCGGCCTCAGCCCGCATATAATTGTCTTTGCCGTTGCTGAGGACGCTGGGCCAAAGCTATCCGGCAAAAGGCTTGCGATCGGCGCTGGCTTCACGCGTGATTTCAGCGCCACGGAGATTGGTCGTAGCGCGCAAATCCGGGAAACCGCCGCGGCCGTGCGTGCTGCCATGACGCAGGCAGGCATTGCCGATCCCAAGGATGTGCATTACGTCCAGGTCAAGTGCCCTCTGCTGACCGCGGAACGCGCTGAAGGGCAGGATGTGGTTTGCGTTGATACCTATGAATCCATGGGCTTCTCGCGCGGCGCTTCTGCCCTTGGCGTCGCGGTGGCGCTTGGTGAAATAGATGTATCCCAAGCTACGGATAGCGTCGTTTGCGCTGATTGGTCGCTGCATTCTGGTGTGGCAAGCACCTCTGCCGGGATCGAAGTGATGCGTAATGAAATCATGGTGCTGGGCAACGCAGAGGGCTGGGGCGGAGATCTTGCCATCACCCATCGCGTGATGAAGGACGGCATTGATTCGCTCGCTCTTTGGGCCGCCCTTGAGGAGCTTGGGGTGCAAGGCCATGGGCAGCTTGATGATATCGCTCGTGGACGCATCGCCGCAGTGCTCGCCAAGGCCGAACCACCGCATGGCAGCACCATTCGCGGCGCGCGCCACATCATGCGCGATGATAGCGACATCAATGCAACCCGCCATGCGCGCGCCTTGGTTGGTGGCGTACTGGCTGGGGTGGTTGGTGACACGCGGCTTTTCGTCTCCGGCGGCGCCGAACATCAGGGCCCAGATGGTGGTGGGCCGATTGCAGTCATTGCGCGGGTTTGACCTGGATGATCCTTGATCCGCATGCAAGGGGAAAGGACGAAGGCATCATGAAGCACCCCCCCCCTGTTTGATCCTTGATGGCCTTTCCGCGCAATTCGGTTCAACCCTTGCCGCGGATTGCGTGACGCTTGAAGTCGCTAAGGGGGAGCTTGTTGCGCTGTTCGGCCCTTCAGGCTGCGGCAAGACAACTTTACTGCGCATGGTGGCCGGCTTCGTTCCGCCTTCTGCCGGGCGGGTGCAGCGCTAGAAATGGTCGCGCTGTCGCATCTGGCTAATCGTTATCCATCGCAGCTTTCGGGTTGGCAGCAGCAGCGTGTTGCACTTGCGCGCGCCCTGGTGATTGAACCGGATGTCTTGCTACTGGATGAGCCCTTATGAAATTTGGATGCAAATCTGCGCGGCGAAATACGGCGCTCGCAGCAGCGTCGCGCGATTAAAACACTAAGAAACCCCTGATCAACCCTGTAATTAGCGTCGATTTTTCGTGATCACGGTGATCCCGCTGAGGTTCCCGCCAATGTTGATCGCTTCCCTGCCCATTTTCGGGGTGGAATGGGGTGTCTTTCCCCTCTT
>Ga0194123_10001825_pt1 | contig 30139 bp, 30 predicted proteins | sample TA2MahsurfametaG_5_FD_155479 | JGI IMG/M metagenome (GOLD analysis project Ga0194123, IMG submission 155479) | Freshwater microbial communities from Lake Tanganyika, Tanzania - TA2015023 Mahale A surface | ecosystem: Environmental > Aquatic > Freshwater > Lake | place: Tanzania: Lake Tanganyika... | reverse complement strand
GCGTCCCCGATTCCTGAACGCACAGAACTCATATGCCGCTTATTTGGCGGTGTCTGCGTTGTTGGATGTGTTGTTGGAATCTGAAGGTGCATTCTTCAAAACGACCTATCTGGACTTCTTTGGCGCTTATCTGGACGGACACCCTCTCCGTATTCAGAAGGTCCCGCGAAGACCATCGACGTCCCACTTCCCCTGCGGTGGTGGGACTTTTGCTGTTGGGGTCGTCCAGGTTTGAAAGGGTGAGCTCCGACGTTGTGTTGTTGGACGTGGAGTTGGGGAACGAGTGCGTGTTGTTGAACTCCTGAGATATCGCTGTTGCTTGACAAGCGCGTCACCTGCTTTCTGCTCTTGAGGTGTGAGGGTCAATGGGGGCTGGCCGTTCCGCCAGGGTTTCAGCAATGGGTCGCTGAGCGAACTTGAGGGCACCAGATGCCTGAGTGCTGTAGCGGCTGCTCTTGAGCGCTGGATCGAATTGTTATCGCCTTCTGCGCTGTAAGCACAGCGCCTGGCACTCTCTCCGTAAAGTTATGTGCTGAAGGTGTGGGTGCCCGCTTAGCGTTGAGATCTACCCGCTCCCGCAGCGTTGAGATCTACCCGCTCCCGCAGCGTGGACACCGACTCTCAACCGCTTCTGGATGCCTTGGACCACCTCTGCCATCAGGTAGACGGTGACTTAGACATTCAACACGAATTCTTTGACGCCAATACGCCGGAAGAGATGGTTGCTCTGGCAGTGGGTGCAGGGATCCTGATTGATGCCGATGACTTCCGTGCTCTGCTGCGGAGTGGCAGCACCGAGTGCTGGTTCGTCCGTGGAGATGACACCAACAATCCGATTGCTCATTTGCAAAGGGTCTTTCGCGTCTTGACCTGACCCATCAAGGCCACCCAGAGCCTCTCTGCACCCTTGAGGTGGACTGGTCGAAGGAGTAGCTCGAGGAGTTCGAGCTGCTCAGTGCTGAAACGGGGCGCTCCACCGAAGTCATCGTGGTGGATCTGCTCGTTAGAAGGCTGTGCTGAACGGCGGTGATCCAGGGGGTAGGGGCGTGCTCAGCTGTGAAACAACAGCACCAGACCGCGGCTCACCTGGTGGAATTCGCGCTCCTCACGGCTGAGGTCAAGCCCCACCTGCAGCCCTTCTTCGAGCGCATTGTCGAAAGGTGGTGGTGTTGGTGCCTTGCCGGCGGTCCAGAGCGCGGCGATGCCCACGGGCGTGGCGTGCCATTCGAAGCGTTCGGTCTCCCCGATCGATGGTTCGTCGAGGGCGTCTTCCAGGAGCTCGCGGATCGCCATGGCAGGGGGGGGCTGGCGTCAGCATCGAGATCCACCGTTGGGAGTGCAATCAGATGAGAGTTTTTGTGATCTCTTGAGCAATCCTTCTTCAAGAAAGCCGCTCTAGCTTGCCCCGATGGCAAACCTTCCCGGCCCCGCGGCCCTTGTGCACGAGTGGTTCACGCCCCGTTCCGTGGGCGGCGCTGAGCTGGTGGTGCAGCAGCTGGATGCCCTGCTCGATCGCCCGCAGCTGGCGGCGCTGGTGGATGGCGAAAGCGGTCGCTCGGCCAGCTGGCTTGGCGGTCGTTCCATCCACACCTCTTTCATTCAGCAGTTGCCCTGGGGGGTGAGCCATGTGCAGCAATACCTGCCGCTGCTGCCCCTGGCGATTGAGCAGCTCGATCTGGGTGATTACCCACTGGTGATCAGCAGCAGCCATCTGGTGGCCAAGGGCGTGCTCACCAGCCCGGATCAATGTCATCTCAGCTATGTGCACACCCCCGTGCGCTACGCCTGGGATCAGATGCACGCCTATCTGCGCCAGTCGGCCCTGGCGCGCGGTGGTTTAGGTCCCCTGATCCGCTGGCAGCTGCATCGCCTGCGGCAGTGGGATGTGCTCAGCGCCCAGCGACCGGACGCTCTGATCGCCAACTCCCGCTTCACGGCCGCCCGCATCCGCCGCTATTGGGGCCGCTCCGCCACCGTGGTGCATCCACCGGTTGCCCTGGAGCGCTTCCAGTGGGATCAACCCCGCGACGACGTTTACCTCTGCCTCTGCCGCTTGGTGCCCTACAAGCGCGTGGATCTGGTGGTGCAGGCTTTTAATCGCACGGGACTGCCCCTGGTGGTGATCGGTGATGGCCCCGAGCGGGCACGGCTCGAGGCGATGGCGGGCCCCACCGTGCAGCTGCTGGGTCGTTTGCCGCAGCCGGAGGTGAATGCCTGGCTGGCGCGCTGCCGGGCCTACGTGTATGCCGGGCTTGAGGATTTCGGGATCGCACCGGTGGAGGCGATGGCGGCCGGCGCACCGGTGGTGGGGCTCGGCCAGGGCGGCCTGCTCGACAGCGTGCGTTGCATCAGCAGCGGCTGCTCGCAGCCCACGGGGCTGCTGTTCCCTGAGCAAAGCGTGGCGTCGTTGGTGGCCGCGCTGGAGTATTTCGAGCAGCAGCGCCTCTGGCAGCAGCTGCCGGCTGCGCAGTTGCGCCAATGCGCGGAGCGTTTTGGCCCGCAGCGGTTCCGGCAGCGCATGGCTGCCCTGATTGAGCAGGTATGGAGCCGGCATCAGCGGTTGCGGGCTGAGCGCGCCCGGCCGATGTCTGTGCCTCTGGGGTGAGTGACCGCCGCCGCCAAGCCCCCGGCGGCCGGACTTCTTTAATGACACCAGGGTCACCCTGGGGGTCCGCCGCCGTTTGTCTGCCGCCTCTTCCATTCCGGCTGAAGCCACGGCCAGCAGCTTGCTGGCGGCACAGTCCCGGCGGGGCCGCGTGCTCAAGCGGGGCGGCGACATTGTGTTCTCGCTGCTGGTGCTCACGCTCGGCTCGCCGCTGTTCCTGCTGTTGGCGGTTCTGGTGAAGCTGAGCTCCCGGGGTTCGGTGTTCTATCGCCAACGCCGCATCGGCCGCGGCTACAAGGGATTCGGCTGCCTGAAGTTCCGCACCATGCGCAGCGATGCCGATCGTGTGCTCGCGGCGGTGCTGGCTGCCGATCCCAACCTGCGGGCCGAGTTTGAGCGTGATCACAAGCTCAAGCGCGATCCACGCATCACGCCGCTCGGGAAGTTGCTGCGCCGCTCCAGCCTCGATGAACTGCCCCAGTTCATCAATGTGCTGCGCGGCGAGATGAGCGTGGTGGGTCCGCGCCCGATCGTGTGGGACGAACTGCGCCGTTACGGCAAGCACATGGATGAGGTGTTGGCGGTGCGGCCCGGCCTCACGGGCCTCTGGCAGGTGTCAGGCCGCAACAACCTCACCTACCGCACCCGCGTGCGGCTCGACCTCGCCTACGTGCGCAACCGCAGTTTCTGGTTGGATCTGGGCATCGTGCTGCGCACCATCGGTGTGGTGCTGCTGCCGATGGATCGCGGCGCCTACTGAGTGCTGTTAGCCGGCGGCACGCATCAGAACGCCTGCAGCCAGGCCCACCAGCAGCCACAGCGCCTCGAGGGTTTGACTGAGCCGCAGCATCCGCTCCACGTCGCGGTCGTCGGGTAGCGGGCAGCCCTTCGCGAGCAGCGGTTTGGGCTTGAGCGCCTCGCCGTAGCGGTTCAGGCCCCCCAGCTGGATCTGCAGCACCTGGGCGTAGATCGCCTGCGACACGCCCGCATTCGGGGAGGGGTCGGGGGCGCCATCGCGCAGCGCCGCGCGATACAGCCGCCAGCAATGCCTCGGGCCAGCCGCCGCTGCCAGCGGCAGGCTGAGGGCCACCAGGCGGCAGGGGAGCCACACCAGCAGGTCGTCGAGCCGTGCGCCGGCGGTGCCCAGCCAGCGCAGCCGGCCCTGCCTGTAGCCCAGCATCGAATCGAGGGTGCTGCTGGCCTTGAAGGCCCAGGCCAGGGCCAGGGGGCCGGGGGCGGCACGGCAGCCGGCGCTCCAGAGGGCCGCCCCCAGCAGCATCCAGAACAGCGGCGCAAACAAGCCGTCCACCGCGTTTTCGCTGGCGGTTTCCGCTGCGGCCCGCAGGATCTCGGCGCGGTTGAGGTTGGCGGTGTCGCGCCCAACGATCCAGCTCAGGGCAGTGCGGGCTGGCTCGAGCTGGTGTTCATCAGCTGAGCGCCGGCCTTGGCCGCGGGGCGGCAGCACCCGCAGCACAGCGCGCACCGCCTGCTCCAGGCTGCGGCCGGCCAGGGCGCTGGCCAGCGCCACCAGCAGGATCAGCCGTGGCGCCGCTGCGATCGCGTGGGGGGTGGGCTCGGCTGCGGCCGTGAAGCTGCCCAGCGCCCACTGCTCCAGCAGCCAGCCGGCGCCGCCGCTGGCGCCCACCAACAGCACCGTGATCACGCCGCCGGCCAGCCGCAGCGCCCAGGGCCGATCACCGCCCCAGCGCTCCGCCAGTGGTCGCAGCCGGCTGATCCACCAGCCCATCACCACAACAGGGTGCAGGCACCAGCGCGGATCTCCCACCAGCCGATCCAGGCCGGCGGCGGCGATCACCAGCAGAAAGGGGTGGATCCCCGTGAAGGAATCCACCCCTGGAAGCGGCAGCGTCATGGCTGCGGTTGAGGCCTGGATCAGGCGGCCTTCAGCCAGGAGAACATCGAGCGCAGGCCTTTGCCCACCTGCTCGATCGGGTGCTGGCTGTCGCGGTCGCGGATCTTCTGCATCTCGGGCTTGCCGGCTTCGCACTCAGCCACGAAGTTGCGGGCGAAGGTGCCGTCCTGAATGTCGGTGAGGATGCGCTTCATCTCGGCCTTGGTGTCGGCCGTGATCAGGCGGGGGCCGCTCACGTAGTCGCCGTATTCAGCGGTGTTGGAGATCGAATCGCGCATGGCGGTGAGGCCGCCCTTCACCATCAGATCCACGATCAGCTTCACCTCGTGCAGGCACTCGAAGTAGGCCAGCTCGGGCTGATATCCAGCCTCCACCAGGGTTTCAAAACCGGCCTTCACCAGCTCGGAGAGACCGCCGCAGAGCACGGCCTGCTCACCGAACAGGTCGGTTTCGGTTTCTTCCTTGAAGTTGGTTTCCAGGATGCCGGCGCGGGTGCCGCCGATGCCCTTGGCGTAGGCCATGGCCAGGGCGCGGGCGTTGCCAGTGGCGTCCTGGTGGATGGCGAACAGGGCGGGCACGCCCATGCCGTTCTGGTATTCCCAGCGCACGGTGTGGCCGGGGCCCTTCGGCGCGATCATCACCACATCCACGTCGGCGGGGGGCTTGATCAGCTCAAAGCGCACGTTGAAGCCGTGGGCGAAGCTGAGCACCTTGCCGGCGCTGAGGTGAGGCGCGATCTCGGCGTCGTAGACGGCCTTCTGGGTTTCATCGGGCAGCAGCACCATGATCCAGTCGGCCTTGGCGGCGGCGTCAGCCACGCTGAGCACCTCAAGGCCATCGGCCTTGGCCTTCTCGGCGGAGCGGCTGCCTTCGTAGAGGCCCACCACCACGTTCACGCCGCTGTCCTTGAGGTTGAGGGCGTGGGCGTGGCCTTGGGAGCCATAGCCAATGATGGCCACCGTCTTCCCGTTCAGCAGGCTGAGGTCGGCGTCGGTGTCGTAATACAGCTTGGCCATCAGGGGCTTCGGTTCTGCGCTGAGCAAGGGTCGAGCTTACGAAAGCGCCTGACGCGGCTCGTCAGGCCGCAGCTGTGGCTTCCGTGGGATGGGCGATCACGCGGTCGATCAGGCCATACTCCACGGCCTCAGCGGCGCTCATGAAGTAGTCGCGGTCGGTGTCCTTCTCGATCTTGGCCAGCTCCTTGCCGGTCATGTCAGCCATGCTCTGGTTGAGCATGTCCTTGAGACGCAGGATTTCGCGCGCCTCGATTTCGATATCGCTGGCCTGGCGCTGGCTGGTGCCGCCCAGGGGCTGGTGAATCATGATCCGGCTGTGGGGCAGCGCCAATCGCTTGCCTTTGGTGCCGGCGCCGAGCAGGAAGGCGCCCATCGAGGCGGCCAAACCCACGCAGATGGTCACCACATCGCTCTTCACGTATTGGATCGTGTCGTAGATCGCCAGGCCGGCGGTCACCGAGCCACCCGGTGAGTTGATGTAGAGGTAAATCGGCTTGGAGTTGTCCTCCGAGTCGAGGTAGAGCATCTGCGCCACCAGGCTGTTGGCGATGGCGTCGTTCACCTCGGAGCCGAGGAACAAGATCCGCTCCACGCCCAGGCGTGTGTAGATGTCAACCCAGCGCTCGTACTGGCTGCCGGGCAGGCGGTAGGGAACGCTGGGGGTGCCGATGGGCATGGCGGAAGCGGGGGTGGCCGGAGGTGAAGAGGAACGGGTGTGGATCGAGGCCGATGCAGGGGCCTAACCGGTTTCAGCTGATCCCGGGGTTGCCGGGGCTCACGCCGGCACCTGCCGGCAGGGGGCTTGGCAGCTTCTGGCTCGTGAGCACCCGATCGATCAGGCCGTACTCCACGGCTTGATCGGCCGTGAGGTAGGTCATCCGGTCGGAATCCTTGGAGAGCTGCTCCACGCTGCGGCCGGTGTTGGCCGAGAGCATCTCGAGCATCGTCTGCTTGTTGTGCAGCACTTCTTTGGCCCGGATCTGGATGTCGCTGGCCTGGCCGCGGGCGCCGCTGCGGGGCTGGTGCAGCACGATCGAGGCGTGGGGCAGGGCGGCGCGGTGACCCTTGGTGCCGGCGCTGAGGATCATCGCGGCGGTGCCCATGGCCTGGCCGATGCAGATGGTGTGCACCGGCGGCTTCACATAGCGGATCGTGTCGGCGATGGCGAAGGCCTCGGTTTCAAAGCCGATGGCATCGCCCGAATACCAGCTGGTGCCGGTGGAGTTGATGTAGAAGAAAATCGGCTTATCCGGGTTGTCGAACTCCAGATAGAGCAGCTGGGCAATGATCAGCTCGGTCACGTCGATGCCCATCTGCCGCTTGGCATCGTCGTCGCTGAACAGCGGCAGGCCGAGATACACGATCCGCTCCTTGAGCAGCAGCGAGGGCAGATCCGGCGGAGGGGTGCGCATCACGGCGGAATCGCCGTAGTAGGGAGCTGACACCGACATCCGCGGATAACTGCAGGCCTGAGCCGGGAGCCTAGCGGGGGTTGGCGGTGCCCGGATCGCCCTTGGCGGGTGTGGATTTCTTGCTGCCCGGTTTGGGTTTGGCGCCTGTGGCGCTGGCAGCGCCCTCGAGCCTGCCGAACACCATGCGGCCCGTGGGGGTTTGCAGGGCGCCGGTGATCACCACGGGCAAGCGCTCACCGCCGCGCCCATGGGCCCCATCCACCACCACCATCGTGCCGTCGTCGAGGTAGCCCACCCCCTGGTTGGCCTCCTTGCCATCGCGCACGATCTTGAGATTGAGCTCGTCGCCGGGCTGCACCTCCGGCCGCAGCGCGATCACCAACTCGCTCAGGTTCATCACCTTCACGGTTTGCACCTCGGCCACCTTGGTGAGGTTGTAATCCGCTGTGAGCAGGGTGCCGCCGGTGTCGGCCGCTAGTTTCAGCAGCTTGTCGTCCACGCCGTTGCCCTCGTAGCGGGTGGTGTTCACCACCAGGCGACGGCCGTAGCGCTCGCGCAGGCTGCTGAGCAGCTTCAGGCCGCGTCGGCCCTTGCTGCGCTTCTCGGTGTTGCTCGAATCGGCCAGGGCCTGCAGCTCATCGATCACCGACTGAGCCACGATCACCTGGCCTTCCAGCAGGCCGGAATCCAGCAAGCCCCGGATGCGGCCGTCAATGATCACGCTGGTGTCGAGGATCTTGGCGCTGGCGGGCATCAGCACCCCATCGGCCACCAGCAGGGCCTCGGTGCTGCTGGGGTTGAACAGGCGCAGCAGCGTGCGGCCATGCACCTCCGCCAGGTTGTAACCCGACACCCCGAAGAACACGTTGGCGGCCACAGCCGCCAGGGGCTTCACCAGCACCAGCTCCCAGGGCAGGGAGAGGAAGAGGATCGGCGAGATCAGCAGGTTGGCCACCAGCAGGCCGAGGATCAGGCCGACGGCCCGGCTCACCAGCAGATCGGTGGGCATGGTGCGCACCTGTTCCATCAGGCGCTTGCGCAGCCGCTGGAACACGAACCCCGCCAGCAGGCCCGCCAGGCCGCCGCCGGCGCCCAGGATCCAGCTGAGCCGCTCCAGGTTCTGGATCTGGATCAGCTGCTGCTCGGGCAGCAGGTCAACACCCAGCCAGCCAGCAGCAGCCCCCGACACCACAAACAGCACCAGGATGAGGGTGTCCACCATGACCGGTGCTGTGGCTGGCGAAGGCTTCAGTGACGCAGCATGCCTGATCCCGGAGGCTTTGGCCCGGAGAGGTAACCGGTGGGCAGCGGTCGGTTGGCCGCCCCGCAGCGCCTATCTCCACGTTCCCTTCTGCCACCGGCGCTGCTTTTACTGCGATTTCGCGGTGGTGCCCCTGGGCGATCGGGCCAGCGCGGAGGCTGGGGCGCCCGGTCAGGCGTCGATCACCGCCTACCTGGCCCTGCTGCATCGCGAGATTGCCGCCTCGCCGTCGGGCCCGCCGCTCTCCACCGTGTATGTGGGGGGTGGCACACCCTCGTTGCTATCGGCGGAGCAGGTGCGTGAGCTGCTGATGGCCCTGCGGCGGCGTTTCGGCCTGGCCCCCGGTGCCGAGGTGAGCCTGGAGCTGGATCCTGCCAGCTTCGATCAGCAGCGTCTGGCGGGCTATCTGGCCGCGGGCGTCACGCGGGTGAGCCTGGGAGGCCAGAGCTTCAGCGATGCCGTGCTTGAGCAGCTCGGTCGCCGCCACCGCCGCCAGGATCTGCTGGAGGCGGCTGGCTGGCTGCAGCAGGAGCAGCGGCGGGGGCGTTTGGCCAGCTGGAGCCTCGATCTGATCCAGGGGCTCCCCCAGCAAACCCTCGCCGGCTGGCGCGAGCAGCTGCAGCAGGCGATTGCCCTGCAGCCGCCGCATCTCTCCATCTACGACCTGATCGTGGAGCCGGGCACCGTGTTTGAGCGGTTGGAGCGCCGTGGTGAGCTGGCCCTGCCGGAGGCCGATCTGGCGGCTGATCTGATGGAGCTCACCGCCCACGCTCTGGCGGCGGCTGGCTACGGCCACTATGAGATCTCCAACTACGCCCTGCCGGGGCACGCCTCACGCCACAACCGTGTGTATTGGAGCGGCGCCGGTTGGTGGGGGTTCGGCATGGGCGCCACGGCGGCTCCCTGGGGGCAGCGTGAGGCGCGGCCGCGCACCCGCGAGGCCTATGCCGCCTGGCTGGAACGGGCTGAGCCGGGGCCGCCGCAGCCCTCGCCAGGCATGCCCCTGGATGAGCAGCTGATGGTGGGGCTGCGCCGGCGGGAGGGGGTGCTGCTGGAGGCGCCGGAGGCTCTGCGGCGGCGCTGGCAGCCGTTTGTGGAGCAGGGGGTGCTGCGGCAGGAGGGCCCGCGCTGGCGGCTCAGCGATCCTGAGGGACTCGCCCTCAGCAATGCGGTGTTGCGGGAGTTGCTGGTGTGGTGGGAGGAGGCGTCTGCGGTTGCAGACCCGCCACCCAGCCCCTGAGGGCCTCGATGCACAGCTGCCGGCCCGCCAGCAGCGGCGGGGAGAAGGGCGGCTGCCGTTCGGTGAGCCCCAGCAGATCCGCCGTCACGCGCACCTGGCCGTCGCACTGATCGCCGGCGCCGATGCCGATCACGGGGATGGTGAGCTCCTGGGTGAGCCCAGCCGCCAGCTCTGCGGGCACATGCTCCAGCACCAGCGCAAAGCAGCCGGCCGCCTGCAGATCCCGGGCCGAGCGGCGCAGCCGTTCCTGGCTGAGGGGATCCTTCGCCTGGCGCCGGTAGCCCAGCTGATGCACCGACTGGGGCGTCAGCCCCAGGTGTCCCATCACCGGGATGCCGCTGCGCACCAGGCGGTCCACCACCGCCAGCGTTTCCGGCTCGCCACCTTCTAGCTTCACGGCCGCGGCGGGGCTGTCCTTCAGCACCCGACCGGCAGCGGCCACCGCCGCATCCACGCCGCATTGGTAGCTGAGGAAGGGCAGATCGGTCACGATCAGTGGCTGCTGCGCCGTGGGGCTCTGCAGGCCGCGCCCCACGGCGCGGGTGTGCAGGATCATCTCCTCAAGGGTCACCGGCAGGGTGGTGGCATGCCCCAGCACCACCATCGCCAGGGAGTCGCCCACCAGGATCAGATCGGCGCCGGCCTGCTCCACCAGGGCTGCTGAGAGGGCATCCCAGGCGGTGAGGGCGGCGATGGGCCGTCCTTCCTGCTTGCAGGTGAGCAGATCAGCGGGACGCAAGTAGAGCCCTCCTGGCCGAGGCCCATTGCTAGCATCTGCTCGACTCGGACCCATGCGGCCCGGACGCCTAAATCTGGTCAGGACCGGAAGGGAGCAGCCACACGGGATGCTCCGAGCAGGCGTGGACTCCGGGTCACCCTCTTCTGTTCAGCTCTCGCGTTGGCGATTGAGCAGGAACGACGGAATCGCTGCCCCACCCTGATCGGCTTCACCGGCGCTGGACGTGCTGAACCTGGCGATCGAACGCTCGGGCCGGTAGCTGCCGCCACCTTCAAAGCCCGTGGCGATCACGGTCACGTGGATCTCGCCCTCGAGCCGTTCATCCACCACGGCGCCCACGATGATGTTGGCCTCGGGATCCACCACGTCGTAGATCACTTCTGAGGCGGTGGTCATGTCCTCCAGCGTCATGTCCTTGCCGCCGGAGATGTTGATCACGCAACCCTTGGCGCCATCGATGCGGGCGGCCTCGAGCAGAGGGCTGCTGATGGCAGCCTGGGCGGCTTCGGTGGCCCGGGAGCGACCGGAACCGATGCCCAGCCCCAGCAGGGCGGTGCCGGCATCGGTCATCACCGAGCGCACATCGGCGAAGTCAACGTTCACCAGGCCGGGTTTGGTGATGATGTCGCTGATGCCCTTCACGCCCATGCGCAGCACGTCGTCGGCGGCGCGGAAGGCGTCCTGAAGAGGAGCCCCGGCGATCGCTTCGCGCAGCCGGTCGTTGGGGATCACGATCAACGTGTCCACGTGTTCGGAGAGGCGAGCAATGCCCTCCTCGGCCTGGCGCATGCGACGGCGGCCTTCAAACCCGAAGGGCTTGGTGACGATGCCCACGGTGAGGGCGCCGCATTCTTTGGCCACTTCGGCCACCACCGGTGCCGCGCCGGTGCCGGTGCCGCCGCCCATGCCCGCGGCAATGAACACCAGATCGGTGCCCTGCAGGGTCTGGGCGAGATCAGCGCGGGATTCTTCGGCGGCTTTCTGACCGATGGCAGGGTTGCCACCCGCCCCAAGCCCACGGGTGAGCTTCTGGCCCAGCTGCACCCGTTGTTTCGACGCTGACTGCAGCAGCGCCTGGGCATCGGTGTTCAACACCCGGTAGCCCACGCCCTGGAGGTCGGAGGCGATCATGCGGTTCACGGCATTGCTGCCGCCGCCACCCACGCCGATCACCTCAATCCGAGCCGACTGACTGGGCACGATTCCGCTCGCTCCGTTGCTGCTGGCACTGCGGCTTTCAGCTGCGATCTCCATGGAAAGTCCCGTGCCAGTGGTGCTGCGCAGCATTATGTCGTTGATCTGTTCGATCAGCTGCTGAGGTCATGACACCTTTGCCGGCCTAAGTACATCCCGCAATGTCCTGTCACCGTTTGCACTCTTCAGTCGACGGATGCTCGCGTTGCAGGTTTGCGCTTGGCTTCCTGCTTGGCCTCCTGGGTAGCGGCCTGCTGCATGGCCGCGATGCTCAGGCTGGCTTTGCCGGGTAAGCCCAGTTCGGGTTGATCGGGATCGCTGAGATCGATCGACTGAATCCGCAGCGTTTTGATTTGTGCTGGCAGGTGGGCGGAGAGGTGGCGCAGCACCTCCAGCCGGCGGGCCAGCCGTTCATCGGGGGGGCCCAGGTGCACATCGCCCAGGGCAGCGGTGCGCAGCCAGAGGCTGCCGTTGGGTTCAAAGCGCACCTGCTGCAGGGCGCTACCCAGCTGATCCTGTTCAGCCAGCACGGCGGAGAGGGGTGAGCGCAGCCGCTCCTGCCAGCCGATCACCACCACCTGCGGAGTTTTGGCCTGGCCTCCACCACGCTGTTGGCGGCTGGTCATCCAGTTGCCGAGACGATCCACATAGCCCTGCTCCAGGCCGCGACTGGTGCGCCGTTGCGCCTGGGCCACCGCCTCTCGTTCCACCAGGCTGATCCGCAGCCTCGGCGGCAGCATCAGGCGGCTCACCTGCACCTGCTCCACCGGCAGGCTGGCCGAGAGGCGTTCCGCCAGTTCGTGGGGCATGAGGCTGAGCAAATGCAGGGGCAAGCGCAGTTGCGCTTCACGGATCACCTGCTCCCGGTTCACCTGGGAGCTGCCCAGCACCTCGATCTGGCTGGGGGAGCGCAGCACCCAGCCCTGGCGCAGCAGCACCCAACCCAGGCCAGCGGCCGTGGCGGTGAACAGGCTGATGCGCCACAGCTGTCGAAGCCGCTCCTGCTGGCGTTGCTGGCGAAGCTGTCTGCGGCGCTCGGGTGCCAGTTCAGGCCGCGCTGGAGTGCGGGTCACAGTTCGCAGCGCGAGCGCGCCATCAGCTCAGCGATCCAGCGGCGGGCTCGCTGGGCATCGGCGAAGGGCACATCCTGATGGCCTTCGCCGCTGATCAAGCGCAGCCGGCAGGCGCCCTGGGCCTCATCGGTGAGGGGAGCCTCGCCCGACCCCAGGGCCAGCAATTCCACCTTCTCGAGGGTTTTCACCTCGAACTGCCCCTGCTCGAGCAGCTTGCCCGACTCGAACGTGCTCCAGCTCAGGTAGCCATTCAGCAGGCGGGCGCCGCCGCAGTCATCGAGCTTGGAGAGTTCTGCGCCCTCGGCCCAGTCGCGGAACAGCCGCTGACGCCGCCGCTCTAGCCAGCCAAGGGCCGTGATCAAGGGGAATACCACCAGCAGTGGCAGCCACAGCAAGCCATGACTCATGCCGCTTCCGCCCTCCTGCTCACGGTGGAATGGCCCGATTCTTGCGCCAGTTGCACCAGTTGGTGCACCAACTCCTCAAGCGGTAAGCCGCTGGCCTCCCAGAGCATCGGATACATGCTCTGGCTGGTGAAGCCGGGCAGGGTGTTGATCTCGTTGAGCCAGAGCGCGCCGGTGGTGCGATCAAGGAAAAAGTCCACCCGGGCGAGGCCGCTGGCCGCCACGGCCCGGCAGGCCGCGATCGCCATGGCCCGGGCGCGCTCGCTCAGTTCGTCGGGCACCTCCGCCGGAATCACCGTGTGGCTTTTGCCATCGCTGTATTTGGTCTCGTAGTCGTACCAGTCGGCGTCGAAGCAAATCTCCCCCAGCACCGAGGCCTGCATGCTGCGGCCGCCGAGCACGGCGCATTCGAGTTCGCGGGCATTCACGCCCTGCTCCACCACCAGGCGCGGGTCGTGGCTGGCCGCCAGCTCCAGACCCGCCAGCAGCTCCCCTCGGTTGTTGGCCTTGCTGATGCCCACTGAGGAGCCGAGGTTGGCCGGTTTGATGAAGCAGGGATAGCCCAGTTGCTGCTCCAGGCGCCCCAGCAAGTCCTGGGGGTTGCGGCTCAGCTCCTCAGCGCTCACGCAGGCGTAGGGCACCTGGGGCAGCCCGGCGGCGGCGAAGGCGGCTTTCATCGCCTGCTTGTCCATCCCCACGGCAGAGCCCAGCACCCCTGAACCCACAAAGGGCACCTGCATCAGGCTGAACAGGCCCTGAATCGTGCCGTCTTCACCGTTGGGGCCATGCAGCACCGGCACCCACACCTGCACATCGAGGGCGCCTTCGGGGAAACCCTGGAAGCCGCTCCGCAGGGCTGCGGCCGGCAGCTCCTCGCGGCTGGCTGGGGTGCCCTTGGCCAGCACCGCATCGGCCACCGCCGGCGGCCACCAGTGCCCCCATTGATCGATGTAGAAGCAGTGAAGTGTGTAGCGGTTGGCGTTGGCGCCGCGCCGCAGGGCGGCTGCCACGGTGTTCGCCGAGCGAATCGACACCGCATGCTCACCGGATACGCCTCCGAACACCAGGCCGAGTTGCGTGGGTTCGGAGCTCATTGGGGCCGGATAGCAGAGGCCAAACGTATCAGCGATTCAGGCCCTGACCAGGCCTGCGGCCTCAGCCCACAGCGCAGCCGCTGAGGGAGAAGGGCCGCACCTCTTCGATGCGCACATCCACCAGGTCGCCGGCGTGCCAGCGGCCGTTGCCAGCGAAGAAGGTGAGGCGATTGGTGCGGGTGCGGCCCATCACCTGCTCGGGATCCTTCGGGTTGATCCCCTCCACCAGCACCTGCTCCGTGCGGCCGGAGTAGCGGGCGCTGCGCTCCCGGGCCACCCGCTCCACCACAGCATTGATCTCGCGCAGCCGCTCCACCTTCACCTCCTCGCTCAGCTGGTTCGGCCAGTCGGCGGCGGGGGTGTTGGGGCGCGGCGAGTAGGCGGCGGTGTTCACCTGATCGAAGCCGATCTCCTCGATCAGATCGAGGGTGCGGCGGTATTGGGCGTCGGTTTCACCGGGGAAGGCCACGATCACATCGGCGCTGATCGAGGCATCGGGCATGCGCTCGCGGATGCGCTCGATGATGCGGCGGTAGCGATCCACCGTGTAGCCGCGGGCCATCGCCTTGAGCAGCTCGTCGTCGCCGCTCTGGAAGGGGATGTGGAAGTGCTCGCACACCTTGGGCAACTCGGCGCAGGCATCGATCAGCCGCTCGGTGAAGTAGCGCGGATGGCTGGTGGCGAAGCGGATCCGCTCCAGGCCCTCCACGTTGTGCACGTGGTGCAGCAGGTCGGTGAGGGTGTGCTGGCGGCGGCCCTCCGGCGTGATGCCGGGCAGATCACGGCCATAGGCATCAATGTTCTGGCCCAGCAGGGTGATCTCCTTGAAGCCCTGGGCGGCGAGACCCTCCATCTCGAGCTTGATCGCTTCGGGCAGGCGGGATTGCTCCCTGCCGCGCACCGAGGGCACCACGCAGTAGGTGCAGCGCTCGTTGCAGCCGTAGATCACGTTCACCCAGCCGCAGATCGTGCTGTCGCGGCGGGCGGTGGTGATGTCTTCCAGGATGTGGTGCTCCTCAGTGGCCACCACCTGCTGGCCCTGCTCCACCTGGGCCAGCAGCACATCGAGGCGGTTGGCGTGCTGCGGGCCCATCACTAGATCCAGCTCGGGCACGCGCCGCAGCAGCGATTCCCCCTCCTGCTGGGCCACGCAGCCGGCCACCACTAAGGTGAGGTTGGGGTTGGTGCGTTTGCGCTGCGCCTGGCGGCCCAGATAGCTGTAAACCTTCTGCTCGGCGTTATCGCGGATCGTGCAGGTGTTGTAAAGCACCAGATCGGCTTCGAGCTCCGCCTGGGCCTCGCGGTAGCCCATGGATTCCAGGATCCCAGCCATGCGCTCGGAATCCGCCTTGTTCATCTGGCAGCCGAAGGTGGTGATCCAGTAGCTGCCGCGCCCGTTGTCGGCCACCGGGGTGGTGGGTGCGCTCAGTTGTGTCGCCGTCATCGCTCCAGTTTCCGTTATCGCTGGTTGAGGGCGTGCAAGAGGTGCTGCTGGCCCGGGCGATCTGTGCCAGCTTGAGCTCAGCGCCGTGGGGCCATGCGCCTTCGCCTGCATCGCTTTCCGCTCACCAAGGCTGTGCCGCTGGCGATCAGCCGTGGCACCACCACCGCTGTGGAGCATCTGTTGGTGGAGCTGGAGCACGAGGGCTGGATCGGCCGGGGTGAAACCGGCGGTTTCGACACAGGCCATCGCGCCTTCAGCACAGACGCGATCGCAGCCGAACTGGAACAGCTGGCGCCCCAGCTGGAGGGCCTCGAGCCCCAGCCGCTGCAGGCGCTCGAACCGTTGCTGGCGGCCCTCAGCCCACCGGCGCACTGCGGCCTTGATCTGGCGCTGCACGACTGGTGGGGGCAGCGCCTGGGGCAGCCGCTGCACCGGCTCTGGGGGCTGGATCCGGGGGCTTGTGTCGCCACCAGCGTCACCCTCGGGCTGGGGGAGCCCTCGGCTGTGTTGGCGCGGCTGGAGCGCTGGCGGCTGCAGCTGCCCTCCACCCGCATCAAGCTCAAGCTGGGATCCCCCGATGGCCTCGACCACGACCGTGCCCTGGTGCAGGCGGTGGGCGCCGCCTTGCGCCCTGGCGATGAACTGCAGATCGATGCCAATGGCGGTTGGACGCTCGAAGGAGCCCGGCAGATGATCCCCTGGCTGGCGGATCAGGCGGTGGTGCTGGTGGAGCAGCCGCTGCCACCGCAGCACAACCCTGAGGCGGATACGGCCGGCTTCGCGGCCCTCAAGGGCCTGGCGCCGGTGCCGCTGGTGGCCGATGAGAGCTGCTGGGATCTGGGGGATCTGCTGCGCCTGGCCCCCCATGTGGAGGGCATCAACATCAAGTTGGTGAAGTGCGGAGGCCTCAGCGAGGGCTTGCTGATGGCCCGCACGGCTCGCCGGCTGGGGTTGGGGGTGATGCTCGGTTGCTATTCCGATGGCGGGCTGCTGAACAGTGCCGCCGCTCAGCTGCTGCCGTTGGTGCGTTGGCCCGATCTCGATAGCCACCTCAACTTGGTGAACGATCCCTTCGCTGGCCCCCAGCGCCACGGGGATGTGCTCCAGCCGGCGGCCAGGCCAGGCCTTGGCGTTCAGCAACTGCAGGAGGTGGGCTGATGCTCAGCGCCGATGCTCCGCTGGTGCTGCTGCAGCACGGCGGAATCGACAACCTGTCCGGCAAAACCGGGTTGGCGATGTTGCGCTATCGCCATGGTCCGATCGTGGCGGTGATCGATCCTGCCCATGCCGGCGGTGATCTGCGGGCGATCACCGGCATTGAACGCTCGGTGCCGGTGGTGGCGGACATGGCCGCTGCCCTGGTCTATGGGCCCGCCGTGGCGGTGGTGGGTCTGGCGCCATCCGGCGGCCGCTTGCCGGCGGAGATGCGGGCCGATGTGGTGGCAGCGCTGCGGGCCGGGGTGAGCCTGGCCAGCGGTTTGCACAGCCGCCTGGCTGACGATCCGGAGTTTGCGGCGGTGCCCCTGGCCCCGGGGCAGTGGATCTGGGATCTGCGCCAGGAGCCGGCGGATCTGGAGGTGGCCACGGCCCGCTGTGCCCAGTTGCCCTGTCGCCGCCTGTTGGCGGTGGGGTCGGACATGGCCGTGGGCAAGATGAGCGCCTGCCTGGAGTTGCTGGCGGCGGCGCAGCGGCGCGGCCTCGAGGCCCGCTTCGTGGGCACCGGCCAGGCCGGAATCCTGATCAGCGGCCAGGGGGTGGCGCTGGATGCTGTGCGCGTGGATTACGCCGGTGGTGCGGTGGAGGCGGCGGTGCTGGCCGCAGCGCAAGGGGCTGGTCCGGAGGCGTTGGTGCTGGTGGAAGGCCAGGGCTCCTTGGCCCATCCCGGCTCCACGGCCACCTTGCCGCTGCTGCGCGGCAGCCAGCCCACGGATCTGCTGCTGGTGCACCGCGCCGGCCAGACCCACGTGCGCACCAGGCCTGGTGCCGAGCCCGTGGCGATTCCACCACTGCCCGAGTTGATCGCCGCCTGCGAAGCGTTGGCGGCGCTGGGGCGGCCCGATGGCTTGAGGCCGCGGGTGCGGGCCATCGCGCTCAACACCGCTCTGCTGGAGGGTTCTGCTGCTGCAACGGAGGCCGAGCGGCTTGCGGCTGCCACGGGGTTGCCAGTGCTCGATCCGGTGCGCCAGGGAGCTGATCAGCTGCTGGCGGCCGTGCTGGCGGCCCCGTTGGCTCCATAGGCGAAACCCCCGCCGCTCAGGGAGCGACGGGGGTTTCGAACAGGGGCGGACGAGGGGACTTGAACCCCCGAATGCCGGAATCACAATCCGGTGCCTTAACCACTTGGCTACGCCCGCCAGGGCTGCGGCATCCTATCAATCGATGCTGCGGCAAGGGATGGACACCTCTGGTGGTCGCTGGCCCTGGGGTTGGTGTGTGGCCGCGCTGCTGGCGGGTGGAGCGCTGCTGGTCAGCAATCCCGGCGAGCGGGAGTTTGAGGCTTTCGCCGGCGAGCAGCTGGCTGCTTACGCCACCGAGGAGCTATGCAGCGCCGGCGGTCTGCCGCTGGTAGCCCAGCTGCTGATCCAGAACTGCACTGAGCTGATCGCAGCCCAGCGCCAGACCCTGGGACGCATTGCCGCGGCGGAGACCCGCCGCTACAACGCCGGTTTCTTCAGCCTCTACAGCACGCAGCTGGGGGGGCAGACCGTGCTGCCCGGGCTGCGCATCCCCCGCTACAGAGCCCTCACCCTGGCGGGGGCGGGCCAGCTGGTGGTGGTGAACACGGGCCGCGAGGACCGCTGAGATGCCCGGCCTACAGGTGCAACTGCCGCGGCTGTTGCTGGATCCCCAGCAGCGCGATCTGCCCTGCGGTGATGCCGACGGCCTGGTGTCGGTGCAGATCGACCATGCCGCTGGGCGGGTGGTGGCCATCCGGCCGGTGCACCCCGCTGCCTCGCTGCCGCTGGCGTTCACGCCGCTGGTGGATGCCCATGTGCATCTCGATAAGGCCTTCAGCTGGGCGGAGGTTCCCAACCGCGCCGGCACGATGGCCCAGGCCCTATCGCTGAATCTCGCTGAGGGGGAGCAGCGCAGCCGTGAGGCCGTGATGGCGCGGGCTGAACGGGCCCTGGAGCAGGCCTGGCGCTATGGGCTGCGGGCCCTGCGCAGCCATGTGGATAGCGGTGGCCCCGCCGCTGAACCCAGTTGGGAGGCTCTGCTGGAGCTGCAGCAACGCTGGCGGGGGCGGGTGGAGCTGCAACTGGTGGCCCTGGCGCCCTTGGCCCACTGGGGCACACAAGTGGGCCGCGACCTGGCGCAACGGGTGGCCAGCTGCGGCGGCCTGTTGGGAGGGGTGCTGGGGCCGCCTTTTCCCCGCTCACGCCACGACCGGCGGGCGCTGCAGACCCTGCTGCAGTTGGCCGACGCCCTGGGCTGTGGCCTCGATCTGCATGTGGATGAAGCTGGGGAAGCGCCTGGCGCGGGGGTGGGGTTGTTGCTGGAGGTGTTGGAGCAGCAGCGCCCGCCGCAGCTGCCGATCAGTTGCAGCCATGCCAGCAGCCTGGGGTTGCTGCCGGCCGGTGCCCAGCGGCGCCTGGCCGAGCGCTTGGCGGCGCAGGCGGTGTCGGTGATCGCCTTACCCACCACCAATTTCTGGCTGCTAGGCCGGGAGGGTGAGCACGATCTGCCGCAGCGCCCGTTGGCGCCGCTGCGCTTGCTGCAGCGCTGTGGGGTGGCGGTGGCGGTGGGCGCCGACAACGTGCAAGACCCCTGGTATCCCGGCGGTGATTTCGATCCGCTGGAGCTGCTGCGGCTCGCCTTCCGGGCCTTCCACGCCGCTCCCTGGCAGCGGCAGGGGCTGATGCCCTTCAGCACCACACCGGCGCAGCTGCTGGGCCTGGAGTGGGACGGCATCCTGCGTCGCGGTGCGCCCGCCGATCTGCTGATCACCAGTGCCACCAGCTGGAGCAGCTTGCTGGCGGGCCCGCCCCAGCGGCGGGTGCTGCGCTCCGGTTGCTGGTTGGAGCCACCGGCCCGCGACCAGCCGGCGCCGGCCCTTGCCAGCCTGGGGGCCATTCCTTCCTCTCACCCTGGATGACCTCGCTGCTGCCCAGCGCCCTTCCCCAACCGCTGCCAGCAGGGGCCAGCCCGGAGCAGCTGGAGGCGCTGGCGGCCGATCTGCGGGCTGCGGGGCTGCAGCCTCTGCGTAGCAGCGGTGAGCTGGAGCAGCTCGCCGCCGATGCCTTTGTGTATTCACCGGTGCTGCAACCGCTGCTGCAGGGCCGGCGGGCCCAAGTGGGGGTGCGCGCCTCCAGCGTTGAGCAGGTGCAGGCGGTGGCGGCGGCCTGCGCCCGCCACCGGGTGAGCCTCACCCTGCGGGGATCGGGCACCGGCAACTACGGCCAGGCCATCCCCCTGGCGGGGGGGCTGGTGCTTGAGCTCAGCGGCCTGCGGCGCCTGCGGACACTCGATCCCACCACGGGGGTGTTCACGGCGGAGGCCGGCATCCTGCTGGCCGATCTGGAGCAGCAGCTGCAGGCCGGTGGCCGCGACCTGCGTTTGCTGCCGAGCACCGTGCGCAGCGCCAGCCTGGCGGGTTATCTCGCCGGTGGCTCCAGTGGCATCGGCTCGCTGCGCTGGGGGTTTCTGCGGGATCCCGGCCACTTGCTGGGGTTGGAGCTGGTCACGCTCGAACCCCAGCCCCGCCGGCTCACGCTCGATGCCGCTGCGGCGGAGGCGATCAATCACGCCTATGGCTGCAACGGCATCATTACCGCCGCCACCATGGCCAGCGCCGAGGCGGTGCCCTGGCAGCAGCTGGTGCTCGAATTTGATGCCTGGGAGCTCGCCCTGGCAGCGGCGCAGCGGCTGCCAGCAACGGCCCTGTTGCTGAATGCCCTGTGTGTGCTGGAGGCGCCGGTGGCGGCGTTGCTGCCCTGGCCGCAGGGCTGCCCGGCGGCATCCGGCCAGGGCCATCGGGTGTTGTTGCTGGCAGCCCCTGATGCCCTGCCGGCTCTCGAGGCGCTGCTGCCGGCCCTCGGCGGCCGCCTGCTCTGGCAGGCACCCCAGGGGCAGAGCCGCGGCATTCCGCTGCGGGAGCTCTGCTGGAACCACACCACCCTGCATGCCCGCGGCCAAAACCCCGGCTTCACCTACCTGCAACTGCTGCTGCCTCAGCCGGAGGCGGCAGCGCTGGCGGCCCTGCGCCAGCGCTGGGGCGATGACGTGCTTTGGCATCTGGAGGGGGTGCGCGCCCAGGGCCAGCAGCGCCTGGCCTGCCTGCCGTTGGTGCGCTGGCGGGGGCGCGAAGCCCTCGACGCCCTGATCCACCACGCCTGCGAGCTGGGTTGTCTGCTGTTCAATCCCCACGCGATCACCGTGGAGGACGGCGGCCTGGGCGGCGTGGATGCCGAGCAGGTGGCGGCCAAGGCCCGCTACGACCCGGCAGGGTTACTCAACCCAGGCAAGCTGCGGGGCTGGCTGGAGCTCTAGCAGCCGAGGCTGGCGCGGGTGTCGGCGCCGGTGCTGGGGTTGGTGCCGGACGCTCGGGCGCAGAGCTGGCGCTGGTCGGCGCGATCGAGCAGGGCGTCGCTGAAGTCGGCGCCGGTGACCTCGGCGCCGCTGAAGCTGGCCCCGGCGGCGATCACCCCCGTGAGCACCGCATCCTTGAGGTTGGTGTGGCTCATGTCGGTGCGATCCAGCAGCACATCGCTCAGATCGGCACCGCTGAAGTTGGCATCGGGAAAGGCGGCCTGGGTGAAGATCGCCCCATGCAGGTTGGCGCCGCTGAAGTTCGCCGCCTTGCCCACGGCGCCGGCGAAGGAGGTGTTGGCCAGCTGCTGGCCGGAGAAGTCCTTGCCGCTCTGGTTGGTGAGCGTGTAGTCCACCGTGTCCTGAAACAGCGCGCGATCCTGCAGACCGATGCCCGTGCTGGTGTCGAGAGCCTGGGCCGGCAGGGCAGCGATCAGCAGCCAGAGGCTGCTCAGCAGCGCCATCCCCCAGAGGGCCGGGCGGCGATGGCGGTGCAGGAATGGGCCCAGATCCACGGCAACACAGGCGTGAGTGCTCAGTCTGTCGCCTGGAGCAGGGGCAGCAGTTCCGCCACCAGATACAGCGAGCCGCAGGCCACGGGCAGGGCTGGCGACTGGATCAGCCAGCGCAGCTGCTCCGTGAGCTCCTGGCCGCCGGCGTCCAGGCTGAAGCCGCTGGCGGCCTCCAGCTCAGCCGCGCTCCAGCTGCTGTGCTCCGCAGGTAAGGCCACCACCCGCACTTCATCCCCCGCCCGCAGCAGGCTCTGCAGCAGCGCCGGTGCATCCTTGTGGCGCTGCATGCCGATCAACCAGCGGCGTCGCAGCCCATGGCCATCGGGGCGTTGATCCAGTTCCCGGCGCAGGGCCTCGGCGGCCGGCGGGTTGTGGGCGCCATCCAGCAGTAGCGGCCTGCCTTCAAACAGGCGCTGCTCGAGCCGTCCCGGCCAGCGGGCTTGCCGCAGGCCTGCCTCGATGGCCGCGGCGCTGATCGGCCAGCCCCGCTCCGCCAGGGCCTCGGCCGCCCCCACCGCCACAGCCGCATTCAGCCGTTGCAGCTCACCTTGAAGGCCTAGCCGCGGTCCGCCCTGGTGGGATGGCGCTAGAGGCTCCACCCAGCGCAGCGGGCAGCTGCAGCGCTCAGCCTGTTGGCGGAGCACCGCCATGGCCTCCGCCGCCTGCGGCCCGCTCACGGCGATGGCCCCGGCGTGGAGCACCCCAGCTTTCTCGGCGGCGATCGCCGCGATCGTGGGCCCCAGATGTTCCGTGTGATCCAGTCCGATGCTGGCGAAGGCGAGCACCTGACGATCCGGGTGCACCGTGGTGGCATCGAGCCTGCCCCCGAGCCCTACCTCCAGCACCACCAGCTCCGCACTGGCCTCGGCAAAGGCCTGCATCGCGGCGGCCGTGACCAGCTCAAAGGGGGTGAGGTTGTGGCGCAGGGCCAGCGGCTGCAGCTCCTGCAGCAACCGTTGCAGGGCTGCTTCCTGGATTAGGCCATCGGGCAGACGGATCCGTTCGCACCAGCTGAGTAGATGCGGTGAGGTGTAAAGCCCGCAGCGGATGCCGGCGGCGCTTGCGATGGCCTGCAGCATCGTGCTGATCGAGCCCTTGCCATTGGTGCCGGCCACCTGCACTGCCGCAAAGCGCCGCTCCGGATGACCCAGCTCCGCAAGCGCCGCTTGCAGTCGCTCCAGACCGAGGTCGACCCCCCGGCGGCTGAAGGGAGCGATCAGGTCGCTGAAGGGGTCGCTGCCTGGCACGCGAGCAGTGCTTTCTCCAAACGCTTTACCGCTTGGCGGATGTGGCGGGGCTGAATGGTGAGCGCTGGCACAAACCGCACCACGTTGGTACCGGCGGGCACCAGCAGCAGTCCCTCCGCCATGGCTGCCTTCACCACATCGATGGCCGCCGGGCCGTTGTCGCGCAAGACCAGCCCCTGCAGCAACCCCCAGCCTCGGCAGCCTTCCGCCAGCGAGGGATGGCGTGCCGCCAGGGCCGCCAGCTGCTCCTGCAGCAGTTGGCCCATCGCCTCGGCATGGGCCGGCAGGTTCTGGCGCGCCAGCTCCGCAGCCACGGTGAGACCAGCCCGGCAGGCCATGGGGTTACCGCCGAAGGTGCTGGCATGCTCCCCGGGGCGCAGGTGGTCAACGGCGGCCTTCACGCAGAGGGCGCCGATGGGGAAGCCCCCCCCGAGACCCTTGGCCAGGGTGAAGGCATCGGGCTCCACGCCCAGCTTTTCGTATCCCCAGAGGCGGCCGCTGCGGCCCACCCCCACCTGCACCTCATCGAAGATCAGCAGGATGTTGTGCTGGTTGCAGAGTTCGCGCACCCGGCGGAAGAAGGCCTGGTTGCCGGGATTCACGCCGCCTTCACCCTGCAGCGGTTCGAGCATCACCGCGGCAACGCGCGGACCCTGCGCTTCGCACTCGGCGAGCAGTGCCTCAAAGGCGGCGGTGTCGTTGTAGGGGAAGTAGCGGAACCCCTGCACCATCGGCTCGAAGCCTTGGTGGTATTTCGGTTGGCCGGTGGCGGTGACTGCCGCCAGGGTGCGGCCGTGGAAGCTGGCCTGGGCGGTGAGGATCAGCGGGCCGGGGCCATCGTTGCCGATGCCGCGCACCTGATGGCCGTGCTTGCGGGCCAGCTTGATCGCCCCTTCGTTGGCTTCGGCGCCCGAATTGCAGAAGAACACTGCATCGGCGCAGCTGTTGGCTGTGATCCAGGCCGCCAGCTGTTCCTGCTCAGGAATGCGATAGAGATTGGACACATGCTGCAGCTTGCGCAGCTGACGGCTCAGGGCCTTGCGCAGGGCACGGCTGCTGTGGCCGAGGGTGCACACGGCGATGCCGGCCACACCGTCGAGGTAGCGGCGGCCCTGGCTATCCCAGACCCACACCCCGCGGCCGCGCACCAGTTCGAGCGGGAAACGCCCGTAGGTGTGCATCACCGACGAGTGCTCGGGACTGATGCGAGGGGGCGGTGTGATGGGAGCGGTGGGACTCGAACCCACATGCCCGAAGGCGCTCGATTTTGAGTCGAGTCCGTCTACCAATTCCGGCACGCTCCCGCGAGGCTGACTTTAGAGGTCAGCCTTCAGCCAACGCGGCGGATGGAGGCGCCGACGCGGTTGAGTTTGCCTTCGAAATCGGCGTAGCCGCGATCGAGATAATCCAGCCCCTGAACGGTGGTGATCCCTTCAGCTGCCAATCCGGCCAGCACCATCGCGGCCGAAGCGCGCAGATCGCTGCCTTGCACCGGCGCCCCGCTGAGTCGGGCCACGCCCTCCACAAAAGCGGTGCTGCCCTGCACGCGAATCGCTGCACCCATGCGCTGCAGCTCCGCCACATGCTGCAGGCGGTTTTCAAAGATGTTTTCGGTGATCACGCTGGTGCCCTGGGCCGTGGCTAGCAGGCTCATGAACGGGGCCTGTAGGTCGGTGGGGAATCCCGGGAATGGTTGGGTGCGCAGATCCACGGCTCGGATCGATTCGGCGCTGATCGTCACCTGGGTGCCATCCATCTGGAGCTTGCAGCCGACTTCCTCCAGCTTGGTGAGCACAGCACCGAGGTGATCGCTGATCACCGGCCCCACGGTGAGTGTGGAGCGGGTGATGGCGGCGGCCAGCAGGAAGGTGCCGGCCTCGATCCGATCCGGGATTACGGCGTAGTCGGCTCCATGCAGCCGTTCCACGCCAACGATGGTGATCGTGGGGGTGCCGGCGCCGCGCACCCTGGCCCCCATGGCCAGCAGCAGGCCGGCGAGATCCACCACCTCCGGCTCGAGAGCGGCGTTCTCGATCACGGTTTCACCCTCGGCGAGGGCGGCGGCCATCATCAAGGTTTCGGTGGCGCCCACGCTGGGGCAGTCGAGGTGGATCCGGCCGCCCTTGAGCCGGTGGCCGCGACCGGGCACCACCGCCGACACCACGCCGTGATCGATGGTCACCTGGGCGCCCAGGGCCTTCAGGCCTTTCACGTGCTCCACCACCGGGCGGGTGCCGATCTGGCAGCCGCCGGGGAGGGGAACGCGGGCAATTCCCAGCCGCGCCAGCAGCGGGCCAATGCAGAAAAAGCTCGCCCGCAGGCTGTTCACCAGCTCGTAGGGCGGTGCCGACTGACTCAGGCCGGAGCCCGTCATCTCCAGGCTTTCACCGCTGCGCCGCACCGACACCCCCAGGCAGCTGAGGATCTCAGCCATGCCCTGGATATCGGTGAGGGGAGGCACATTGCGCAGCCGCAGCTGGTCTTCGGTGAGCAGGCTGGCCGCCATCAGCACCAGGGCCGAATTCTTGGCACCACTCACCCGGATCTCGCCTGACAACCGCCGATGCCCCGCGATCTCAAGTTGAGGATTGAGAATCTGCTGAGACGGGACAGCGGTCAGAGTCATGGCTTCGGACGTCCCGCCTAGGGGCCCTATCCTGACAATTGGCTCTGAGACCGGCAAGACGTCCGGCCCCGGAACTGGCTTGACCCACGAGGCCCCGCCTGCGATGGGGTACATTTCCGGGGTCGCTGACGCGACACGCCAGCCCCTGCGGATGTGGCGGAATTGGTAGACGCGCTAGTTTCAGGTACTAGTGGCAGCAATGTCGTGGGAGTTCAAGTCTCCCCATCCGCACTTGAAACGCCTCCCTCCATGCAGGGGGGCTTTTTTATTGCCGATTCGTTGCTGATCAACCGCTCCGTTGTAAGGGTTTAGGGCACGGCGGCAGAGCCCCTGCGGCTGCTTTCATCGTTCACGCTGCCCCCTCCCGTCATGCTCGTCCTCAAGATCACCAATGCCCGTGAAGTGGTGACCTCCAAATTGGGTCGACTGCTTGGGGCGCTGACGCCGGACGCACTCGATCAGCAAACGATCGAAGACGTGCTGATGAAGGAACTGATCAAGAACCTCTCGGCCGAGGGGCTCAAGGGAGAGGTGGCGGCGGTGCGCGGCTTGGATCTGCAGGAGAGCTCGCTGGTGGTGGGCGATGGCCTGCACGTTCGCCAGCACAAAACCTTCTGATGGAGCCGATCACCAGTCGCCGCAATCCGCTGGTGGCCCGGCTGCGGGCCCTGCACCAGCCGAAGGGGCGCCGCGACCAGGGGCTGCTGTTGCTGGAGGGCACCCATCAGGTGCAGGAGTTGCTGCGGCTGGGGCTCGCGCCGGAGCACCTGCTGGCCACGCCCGCCTGGCTGGAGCGCCACGCTGCGCTCATGGCCGCCGCTCCCCTTCCGGTGCAGCCCGTGGGGGAGGCGGTGCTGGCGGCCGTGGCCACCACCGACAACCCCGATGGCGTCGTGGCCACCCTGGCGCGCGAGCAGTTGCCGCAGGCCCGGGGAACCGGCCGCTTCGTGCTGGCCCTCGATCAGCTCCAGGATCCGGGCAATCTCGGCACGCTGCTGCGCACCGCCTTGGCGGCCGGCGTTGACGAGGTGTGGCTGGCCGGTGGTGCCGATCCGCTGCAGCCCAAGGTGCTGCGCGCTTCTGCCGGGGCGGCGTTGGCATTGCCGCTGCTGCGCTTGAGCGAGCGCAGCGAGCTGGTCGCCAAGCTCCAGGCCGCCCGCACCGCCGGTTTGCAACTGCTGGCCACCGTGGTGGAGGCCACGGCCCAGCCCTATTGGGCCCTTGATTGGACCCAGCCCACCCTGTTGCTGCTCGGCAATGAGGGTGCCGGTTTGCATCCCGAGCTGGCGGAGCTGGCCACCGAGCGCATTACGATTCCCCACAGCGCGGCAGTGGAGTCGCTGAATGTGGCGGTGGCAGCGGCGCCGCTGCTGTTGGAGCGCTGGCGGCAACAGGGGCCCTGACAGGAGAGAATGCCCGCCAACTGCGCAGGCATTCGGTGAGCGACGGCAGCTTCGACTTTGATGTGATCGTTATCGGCGCCGGCTATGGCGGCTTCGATGCGGCCAAGCACGCTGCTGATCACGGTCTGCGCACCGCGATTATCGAAAGCCGCGACATGGGCGGCACTTGCGTGAACCGCGGCTGTGTGCCCTCGAAGGCGTTGTTGGCGGCCAGCGGCCGCGTGCGTGAGCTGGCGGATGCGGATCACCTCAAGGGGTTCGGGATCCATGCGGCGCCGGTGCGCTTCGAGCGCCAGAAGATCGCCGATCACGCCAATCAGCTGGTGGCCACGATCCGCGGCAACCTCACCAAAACCCTCGAGCGCGCTGGCGTCACGATCATCCGGGGCACGGGTCGCCTAGAGGGCCCCCAGAAGGTGGGCGTGCGCGAGATCAATGGTGTGGATCGCGTGCTCACCGGTCGCGACGTGATCATCGCCACCGGCTCGGATCCGTTTGTGCCGCCCGGCATCGAAACCGACGGCCGCACCGTGTTCACCAGCGATGAGGCGGTGAGCCTGGAGTGGCTGCCCCGCTGGATGGCGATCATCGGCAGCGGCTACATCGGGCTGGAGTTCGCCGACGTTTACACCGCCCTGGGCTGTGAAGTAACGATGATCGAGGCGCTCGATCGGGTGATGCCCACCTTCGATCCCGACATCGCCAAGATCGCCGCCCGCAACCTGATCGACGGCCGCGACATCGATGCCCGCTCCGGCGTGTTGGCGAAATCGATCAAGCCCGGTGCTCCGGTGCAGATCGAACTGGTGGACATGCAGACCCGCGAGCCGGTGGAAACCCTTGAAGTGGATGCCGTGCTCGTGGCCACCGGCCGCGTGCCCAGCAGCAAGGGCCTCAACCTCGAGGCCTGCGGCATCGAAACCAACCGCGGCTTCATCCCCGTGGACGACCAGCTGCGGGTGTTGGTGAACGGTGCTCCCGTGCCCCACCTCTGGGCCGTGGGCGATGTCACCGGAAAGATGATGCTGGCCCACACCGCGGCCGCCCAGGGCACCGTGGCGGTGGACAACATCCTCGGTCACCCCCGCGCCATCGACTACCGCTCGATTCCGGCCGCCACCTTCACCCATCCCGAGATCAGCTCGGTGGGCCTCAGTGAGGCCGATGCCAAGGAGCTGGCTGTCAAGGATGGCTTCGAGCTGGGCAGTGTGCGCAGCTACTTCAAGGCCAACTCCAAGGCCCTGGCTGAGCTCGAGAGCGATGGCCTGATGAAGCTGCTGTTCAACAAGAGCACCGGTGAGGTGCTCGGCGCCCACATCTATGGACTGCACGCCGCTGATCTAATCCAGGAGATCGCCAACGCCGTGGCCCGCCGCCAGAGCGTGAAGCAACTGGCCAACGAGGTGCACACCCACCCCACCCTGAGCGAAGTGGTGGAAGTGGCCTACAAGCAGGCCGCCATGGCCGTGGGAGCCTGAGGCCATGGAGATCCGTCGCCGGCCGCCCAATCCCAAGGTGAAGGTGGCGCACCTTGAATACGCCATTCCCCACCAGGAGAGCGAACCGCGCCACATCCTCGAGAAGATCGTGTGGGAGAAGGATCGCGAGGTGGCGATCGCCCGCGAACGGGTGCCCCTGGAGAAGCTCAAGCAGCAGGTGGCTGAATTGCCGGCCACGCGCGATTTCCTGGCGGCCTTAAAAGCGTCGTGCCGCAAGCCCGCGGTGATTGCTGAGGTGAAGAAAGCCAGCCCCAGCAAGGGTGTGATCCGGGAGGATTTCGATCCGGAGTCGATCGCTCGGGGTTACGCCGCCGGTGGAGCCAGCTGTTTGTCGGTGCTCACCGACAAACAGTTTTTCCAGGGTGGCTTTGAGGTGTTGGTGCAGGTGCGCCAGGTGGTGGATCTGCCGCTGCTCTGCAAGGACTTCATCCTCAGCCCCTATCAGCTGTATCAGGCCCGGGCCGCCGGCGCCGATGCTGCTTTGCTGATCGCCGCGATCCTCACCGACGCCGACATGGCCTACCTGCTCAAGGTGGCACGTGCCCTCGGCCTCACCGTGCTGGTGGAGGTGCACGACGCCACGGAGCTCGAGCGGGTGCTGGCCCTCGATGGTGTGCAGTTGATCGGCATCAACAACCGCGATCTCGCCACGTTCCACACGGATCTGGCCACCACCGAGGCTCTCAGTGAGGTTTACGGCGAGCAGATCCGCGACAAGGGCTGTTTGTTGGTGAGTGAATCGGGCCTGTTTACCCGCGACGACCTCGACCGCGTGCAAAGCGCTGGCGCCGATGCGGTGCTGGTGGGCGAATCACTGATGCGCCAGGCGGATGTGACGGCGGCTCTGGAAACGCTGATCGGTGGCTGATCGGTGGCAAACCGTGCTGCTGACTGGCTGGCTCAGGCCTCACAGGATCTGGCCCAGGCCAAACTCAGTGCGGATCATGGCCACCATGAATGGGCCTGTTTTGCGGCTCACCAGGCGGTTGAAAAGGCCCTGAAGGGCCTCCACCTGTCCATCGGTCAGCAGGTTTGGGGCCACGGACTCGGCCGTTTGTTCCGTGATCTGCCCGATTCGCTTCAGAAGCAGATGGAAGCCCAGCTCCCTGAACTCGTGGAACGTCTGCGCATCCTCGATGCGCTCTACATCCCTACCCGTTATCCCGATAGCCTGCCGGATGGAGCCCCCAGTGATCACTTCGGCCATCTGCAAAGCGCGGATGCTCTGAACCATGCCCGTGCGCTTGTTGACGCGATCGCTGTTGCGATGGCCTGAGCCGGAGGCTGTGCTGCAGGCCGTGCAGAACTGGTCTCAGCTTCAGGCCCAGCGTTGTCCATCCCTAAACAAGGTTGGTGTTTACGGCAGTTATGGCCGCAATGATGCTGGTGTGGGCAGTGACCTTGATCTGTTGCTCATTGATGTGGACGCTGTTGGACCACAGGCATCGCGTTATCGCCGCTGGCCATTTGAAGAGCTTCCGCTCAGCTGTGATGCGTTGATTCTCAGCCCAGCTGAGTTGGCTCAGCTTTTGGCGGAGGACCCCGCCCAGGACCCCGCCGCACGAGCGATGGCCCATGCGCTTCGCTCGGATTGTCGTTGGATCTGGCAGCGAGACGGCGGTTCAACGCAGCCCACAAAAAAAGCCCGGCGCTGAGGCCGGGCTTGTTGAACGAAGCTGGGATCGAGGCTGCCGGAGGCAGCCCTGGGATCACACTTTGCGGGAGTAGAACTCCACCACCAGCAGTTCGTTGATTTCGAGGGCGACCCACTCGCGCTCGCACTTGCTGATCACCTTGGCGACCTGCTTGTTCTTGTCGAGCTCGAGGTGGGGCGGAATGTTGGCCAGGCCCGGGAATTCCAGGTTGGCTTCTGCCAGCTTCTTGCTCTGCTTGCGCTCGCGGATGGCGATCACATCACCGGCGCGGCACTGATAGCTGGGGATGTCCACGACGCGGCCGTTCACGGTC
>Ga0194123_10001821_pt1 | contig 30187 bp, 36 predicted proteins | sample TA2MahsurfametaG_5_FD_155479 | JGI IMG/M metagenome (GOLD analysis project Ga0194123, IMG submission 155479) | Freshwater microbial communities from Lake Tanganyika, Tanzania - TA2015023 Mahale A surface | ecosystem: Environmental > Aquatic > Freshwater > Lake | place: Tanzania: Lake Tanganyika... | reverse complement strand
GAACTACGCCACCTAAACAACCACCAGTGGATACAACTGGATCAACTGCTGGAGCACCTCCGGGTGGAGCGGGCGTCAGCGACACTTCAGTAATTGATGACTTAAAAAATATCTGGAAGTCGTCTGATGGACTGCCAATCGGCCTCGGCGGGTTAAATGCTAGAGATAAAAAGCTGATTGAAGGTGTTAATCGTGCCCGTCAAGCCGGAGTTATTGATCAAGTTCCAGCCGAAATTATTGATTATGTTGGCAAACTTTCTAAAGGCCGGACTAGAAGATACCAGTTACAAGACGATGGCACTGTAGAAGAACTTGCCACAGGGCCGGGTAAAACACTGTATCTAGATGAGTCCGGTGCTATGAGCGCCGAAGAAGAAATTAGTGCAATAAAAGATTTTTACAATCGGTTAGTTGAGTCGTTTACTAAGGTACGTGAAGAAGGTAAAGAAGGTACGCGCGCAGGACTGCCTACTGATTGGGATGCCTTAAACCTAGATGAACGTCAGTTGTTTCTTGATGCGCTTGGTCGGGAACAAGCTGGTCGAGCACCTTTAAGCCAACGGTTTAGGGATGCATTTGATAAATTAACTCAATATCGCCGTACAAAAGCCAGCTATGCCAAACAAGCCAACGTTCGGTATGACACCCGAATGGATGCGTTGGCAAGCTATGAGATTGACCGCGAAACCGAAAGTAATGCACGAGGGGTTGAGTTCCCGACGTGGACAGAACTTAATAAACAGCAGCAAGACGCTTACCTAGCTAAAGTTCCTATGACTTCTGGTCGGGCTGCTGCAGGGGCTACGGGTGAGCAGTCCCGGGCTGGGTTTGACGCTGTCGAGGCACTTCTAGAAAAGCCAATTCAGGAAAAGGCAACTGACGAAGCCTACACCCGTGCCCAACAAGAGATAGAGGAAGAAGAGCTTGGGCTTAAAACGCCGCTGCCTCAAGACGTTCAGGAAGATGTCAAAGCCGGACGCCTTGGTGCCGTGCTCGATTACTTATCTAACTTTGCCCGTGGAGTATCAAAAGGTACATTACCTGCTACTGGGGGTGTGCGAGCAACTCCCGGCACTGTAAGTGCCACTCAATTAGATAAAGCCAACAACGAATTAGCTGCGGCTGAAAAAGAATTAAGCGATCTAGAAAGATTGTACGTAGAACAAGCAGACGAACGCAACCGGTTAGAAACTGAATTAGAAACAGCTAAAGGTAAAGACGCAAACAATTTACGGGATCAGTTAGATAATCTTGTATCTGAAGAAGATATTGATGATGCCAAAGGACAAGTCTATACGCTTAATAAGTCTATAAGCCAAGGTCAAATTAAAGTAGATCCGGTTACGTCTGCTGTTAACCGACTTGTAGCTGGAGTCCTTAACAAAACATTAAAAAATACAAAGCTCGTATATTTGACTAATGCGCAGATTAAAGGGCGCGGTAAAAATCCAGATGAGTTCATTGGTGAGTACGATCCTAAAACTGACACTATGTATATCGGCGAGCGTGGCCTTAATGAAACGACCATGCTACATGAATCGTCGCATGCAGCTACAGTAGCAGTTATATACAAATACCTTACAGGAAAGCGTAACGAACTAACGCCAGATCAAATACGTGGTGTTGTTCAAATCATAAGAATATACAATCAAACCAAAGCCTCTTTAGGTGGTAGGTTTCCTAACGCGTATGCCAATGTATATGAATTTGTGGCTTATGCCACATCTGTTCCAAAGTTCCAGTTGGCACTTCAAAACCTCAAAGTAAAGAAAGAAGTTGTTCCTGTTAAAGAAGGTGAGCAACAGGTATTTATTGATCCTATTGTTTATACAAACTTTTTTCAAACTGAAGCTGATATCAAGACTCAAGAAGAAAAAGCGCAGAAAAAAGTTGATCAAGATATATCTGTATGGCAAAAATTTACACAGGCTATGGCCCAAGCCATTGGTTTGACTTACCGCTTCGGCCGACTAATACGCAACAAAATTACTCCTCAAGAATATTTTGATTCAGTACGCAAGAAAACCACAAAAGAAGTAACTGAAAGTCTTGAGACTGCTGAAGATCAGGATGGCTATCAGACATTTTTAGAAGAAGTATTCGGTCAGCCGAAGAAAGTTAAAGAAGGTGGGCGTGACGAGAAGTTAATTAAACGCCTAGAGAAAGATTTAGCCAAGGCCGAATCTGAATACGGTGCTGTGCTTGAGAACACACGGCGGCTAGAAGAGCGCATGAAAGAAATGTCGCTCGCTGACCGCAATAAAGATCCTGACTATAAAGCTCAAAAATCTAAAGAAAGTGCTGCGTTCGACAAGATTAACGGTATACGCGATGAATTGTATGACGCAGGAGCTATAGAATACGCACCTAAAGAAACTAAAGGTGAGCGTCGTAAACGTGAGTCAGTTAGTGTAGAGCCAGGTTATCTCGGTAATGCTTTTCTTGAGATGATGGGTGCCTTTAATGATATTGCTGCGGCGCCTCCAGAATTAGGTATCCCTGAATTTGCTGTTGAATTGCCAATCAAATTAACTAAAGCTAAAAAAGCTCCGGCAATTAAACAACCCACCTACAAAGATAATTTAGAACGTAAAGCTGATCGGATGCGGTCTTCCCGCAAAACATTAAAGAGCAGGGCTCAGGCCGTTTACAAATTTTTTAAGCAGCCTTCAAAAGAAGTGTGGTTAGACACAGTTCGACTTCTGCAGAACACAAGAGCATATTTATATGATTTGCAAGAAACTTTGTCGCGAGCAGGTGCTTTAGTATCATCTGGTGATAAACAAAACAATACTGCCACAGCAAGCACCGCCGCTGGTTCTATTGGTGAAAATGTTTTTCAACGTAAGTATTACAAAATTCAAAAAGAAATTCAGGATCTCTTAATTGAGATTGCCGATGCTTATAACTCGGATATTGAATTTGTTTTAGCCCGACTACATACATATGCTATATTTTTACATGACCCTGAGCGGCGTATAATTAAGTGGCTTAAAGAAGCGCCGCTTACTAACGTTCAAGCAGTTACTGCAAGAGATGCTTTAGTTAAACAAGTATTAGCAATTAAACGTAAAAGTTTTAAAGATCCGGCTGCTGATGCTCAGGCAGTCGCATTAAGGCAGCAATTAGAAGCTTTAGTAAATACTAATTTAGATAAGAACTCTAAGTATGCTGATCCTAATAATGAAAAATACAACACACTTGGTCCTGAGTCTAAAGACTACATAGATAACGTGTTCGGCAAAGTATATGCCGCTGATCCAAAAGTAAAAGATGGTACTGTAGGTCGAATGTTTGACAAGCTACGTCGTATGGACGATATCACCCGTTCGTTAAACCAAGAGTCAAATTACTATTCTGATCCTGTAGCAAATCTTGTTGCGTTTTATGGATTTAAGAATTATTTTTCATTTAAAGGTAGACCCGATATTGGGGCAAAAGATTATCAACTTGACCCATATAACCAACAATTAAGTGGCGAATTGCAAGACAAACAGGAAGCCTTTGATGGTCGTATAACAGATTCTGATAACCCAATTATTAACTTTTTTGTTGAAGCTGTACGAGCATCACGCCGTGTAGGTCGGCACCGTGCCGGTCTAGAACTGACTATTAAAAATAACATAGAGAACTACAAAAAAGGTGATCTTGGGTTTAAAGGCAAGCACATTAAGAAAGTCAGTTTTGAAGAACAGTTTGATAAGGCTCTAAACGCTGAACTTAAACGTGGAGTTAAAAATATCTTTGTACGTAACAAAGATGGGTCTGTAGATATTTACGAGATATCCGATCCAAAAATATTAAATGCAATTAAAAAACCAATTCAACAGCACGGTAACTTTATTGATACAGGTTTGAATGTAGCAAATTATCTTACTAGTTTGATGGGGCAGTATCACACACGATACAATTTAGCTTTTGCCCCTGTTGATTTTATTCGTAATAGTTTAAGTTATGCGGGTGTTATTAGTGCTCAAGTCGGACCAGTAGAGGCAGCAAAATTAGTTTCTGAAATAGCCACTATGATGGTCATGGAAAGATCAATTCCTAAAACGGCTAAATATTCTTATGCGTACTCTAGCGGTAATACAGCTAAATTAAGATCTATGGAAAAAAGCAATCCATATTATCAAGATCTTAAGCGTTATTATGAGTTAGGCGGCCGAGTAGCTTATATGCAAGCGGTATCTTATAAAGATAATCTTGCTGAAGTCATTAAGCATGTAGACAAAAACGGCATGATTACTGCCAAAGAGGGACTTGATCGGTTCCTTGATGCCTACTTAGATATGTTTGAAATGTCTACACGTATTGCTGCATACCGTGTGATGCGTGATAAGTACATGTCAGATAATATGTCTAAACAAGACGCCGAAATAGAAGCAGCAGCATTTGCCAAGAACTTAGCTAACTTTGAACAAATAGGTGAGCTTGGCAGAGTAGGCGGTGCCATGTATATGTTTTACAGGCCAACAGCCACAGGTGCCGTGCGCGCCATAGAAGCAGTCTATCCGGCGTTTGATTTTCGTAGTGAAAAATCTATTAAACAGGCTATGCGTAAGAGCGAGCGTTACGGCACCATGTCGCTTGAGCAGATCAAAAAAGCCTATGAAAAATATAACAAGCAGCGAATGAACGCTCGTATTACATTGGGTGCGGCTCTTGGATTCGGCTACACAATGTACATGCTGGCGTTTGCTTCTTCTGGCGATGACGACGAAGGTCGAAATAAAGTATTGACAGATGATACAGCGCGATGGGTACGGACAGCTCGATTTAATACTGGGCTAAAAGTTAATGGTAAAGATCTTGTAATACAAATACCTTGGGGATTTGGCGTAGGAGCTTTTGCTTCTATCGGCGCTCAATTTGGTGCTTTAAGTATGGGCGCTCAGTCGTTTTCTAAGTTTATGGCAAACGTATTTGATGCCGCAATGGAATCATTTATGCCAGTGCAAATATCGAAGATTGAAAAGTCTTCTTTCCCTGTGCAGTCGTTCGTAGATAGCATCACACCTAGTTTGTTACGCCCGCCTGTTCAATTTGCAATGAACATGGACAGCTTTGGTCGTGAGATATACGCTGGTAGAACAGGTCGTGTATTAGATTCTTATACAGCAAACGACAGTGTTCCAGAAATATATCGCGATGCTGCAAGAAATTTATATGATCTTACAGGTGCAGATGTATCACCTAACACCATGTATTTTCTCGTCAATAACTATGTCGATGGACTTGGTCGAGTAACTTCTTTCTTATACAACTGGTTAAATATTGCCAGAGGTGATAAAAACTTTGATATTAAGTCTGACACTTTGGTGATGGATGCTTTCTTTAAAACTACTTCTAATTATGATTCTCGACAGTTTAGCGATGTTGAAAAGAAAATTAGAGAAATGATGAAGCGGTACAAAGCCGCTGAAGCAGACCCAGAAAAATTAGATAAGTATTTAATGAGCAATCCATACGACAAACAAATAATTGACTACTATAATAAATTTTTAGCTGGAGATATAAAAAAGATTCGTACCGAACTTAATCGTATACGTGAGTCTAATATGTCTCAGAAAGAACGCGAGTCTGAAATTAGAGCGTTGATGAAACATCAAGATTATTTAAAAGCAGCGTTTATATCTGTGTTGGATGATCCTGAATTAAAGCCAAGCGAGCCAATGATTCCGCGTACTAAGCGTTAGCCAACACGCCAAGCCCTGACGCCTAATACGCCTTCATCTACCATCGTGTAGCATTTCATACGTACATCTACTCTTTTAGATGTCACGTCTATAATGTAATGTACATAAGCGGGACGCACAGTTGGTATAAAAAAACTATCTCCTACTTGCATATCTTGGTAAGGGAGAATCCACTCCGGTTCTTCAAACGCTATTATCTGATTTGTGCTCATTTATTTCTATAACGTCTGACACGTCTAGTTTAAATTTATAAGCTCTTAAGTTAAAAGATCCTACTGCGTCTTTCCAGCCAGTAGCCATCCGCTTTTTATCTGACCCTTCGTCAACGTGCAATATTCCTTTCTGCTGAAGAGCCGTTTCCATCTGAGTTATGTTAATATTTCTTTCTCTCAAGAATTCTTTAAAAGGTTTTTTAACTATGTAGGTAAATCCCGTGTCGACTTCACACCGGACATCTAATTTACCGGACCTTGGTTCAATTGAGACTTTTCCATCGTTGATTGCTAACAACGAGTTAAGGTTTTGCGTCACGTATTCAGAAACTAATTCTTCGTAGTCTAGTTCTGCTTGTTTCCTTGTTGCTCGTATTGCTTTCATTTCAATAAGAATTTTTTTATATACATGTTCTACATCGCACTTAAAAATGTCAGCCCTCACAGCTATCTCTGCTGCGGCAAATATTGCAGCTAGACCACCATTCCAAAAAGTGTAATCAGTGTCACTATCAAACTCTATTCTTAAACGTGCAAGCCACTTTTCAACAATCCTAACTACTTCAGGTAAACCTAACTCATAACAAGATTCAATAAACATCGGCCCCGCATGTCCATAATTAGTATTAAAAGGTTGAAAGATTTTTACGCCTAGTTCATCATTCATTTTGCCGATAAGTTTATATATGTCTATCTCAAACAGTCGGCGGAGTTCCCCACCGGGGTCATCCTTAATGCTGTACATTTTTTGAGTGTTGGACTGATTAGTAGTCATTAAAACAATATTTTTAGAACCTTCTGAAGTTTTACGTTCTACGTTATAAGTACTCTGTAACCTTATCTTGCCTTTAGAATTCATAGGCAGTGAGTAAATTAATTTAGACGCTAGAGCGGGAGGCATGTTAGAGGTTTCGTCAATTCCAAGCATCAAACAATTAAGTGTAGATTGCCGCTGTTGCAATGCTTGTGCCGTTGCCCCTTCTTCGGTAACGATCTTCTGCCCCTCCGGGCTACCAAAAACACTTAATCCTGCGTGCAAAGCGGCGGTTTTACCCGCTCCTTGTTTTCCGCAAATACTTACAACTAGTCCTGTAGCTGGAGTAAATTTTATTAAAGTCGAGCCAAACCCCACAAACATAGCAAAAGCGTGGTACTCAAATCCAGGTATGTTAAGCATGTCGGCGCTCTGTCGCCAAATATCATAAGACCCCATCGTTTTTAGCTCGTTTACGATATTTACGGCTCCGGGAGAAACAGAACAGTCGAACCTGCCATTAGGTGTTATTTCCGTTGTACCCACAACAAAAGACCCGTTGTCGGGATTACGTGTCCAACCCATTTGCATCCGCATGTCTTCTGCCTTCTTCACATTCAATAAATATTGTGCCCATTTCACAAGATAGTCCCTCATCAGATCAAAAAACTTAGGAGAAACAAAAATACCATTTTTAAATAAAAAGTCTTTAAATTTATCCGTAGCGCATACAACACTCATCGGTAAAATAAATTCTCGGTAAGCGTCTTTCGGTAAAAATAATCTCATGTGAAGTGCTTCCCCATCGTGCTGACTGTAAAGACGCTTCACGGGCACAAAGTCTTGAAGCAGTAGTGGGAAGGGTGACTCTTGACTTACAGTGCCATCTTTGCGTGGTTTCCCTGCTGGCTGATAATAGACCCCACCCCCAACTGGGCGCATGAACGGATGCAAAGCGTCGGGGAAAGTTAAGAACTCTTTTGGAAATTTAGGCGCCGATACAGACTCATGCGTTTCTTCGGCTGTACTGCTGCTATCCCCAATTGGTGCATCGTCAATCCTCGGCTGCGCGAATCGTAGTCGTTTTCCGATGTGGGTTGGAGAAGGGATCTTACCCTTAAAGGCGCATCCTTCGCACCCTCCTGGGTTCTCCCCTTCAAACTTTTCACAGGAGTATGCCCATTTTGCTTGTAAGCAGTCGTTTGCCTTCTTTTCGGTTTCGGCGGCGTTGTATCCGGAGTATCCTTCTGACATTGTATGTATGGCAGTATCGCCATCAACACACCGGATGGCGACAGATAATCCAGCCTTCCACAATGGCTCTGGACAACTAGCGACGTTTTGGAGTATCCATTTAATTTGGTTACATCCTTGTCTTGTGAGGGAATCAACGGCAATTTTTTCAAATACGAACTCATAATTATCCAGCCCCAACATTTTGCGGGTTTCATCATCTATACCTTTTTTGACTTGACTCAAATCAAAAGCGGTTGGCTCGGCTACAGCGTCAAAAACTGAAGTTATCTCTTCTAGATCAAAAGTATTTATCTCATTAAGAATGTCAACTTTTACAGGTTCTTCGTCTGTTTTAACGTTGTAATTAAGAGTGTATGGAACACGCAAGACACGTGCGGCGTCGGCCGGTACTGCTGGATCAATTATTAAGCTATGATCTACACACAGCTTTTTAAACGCCTCTGCATACACTTTCCATTTGGCGATCTCAATCTGTTCCTTGAGAATCCAGTAGACATGCAGACCGTTACCCGAGTCGATGATGGTCGGTTCAGGTAGTTTAGTAGTGTTTAAAAATTTATCTAAGGCTACAAATGCTTCATTTTTGGTCGCATAGCTATTCTTCTGCTTACCTACATCAAGATCAAGAAAAAAACTTTTAACATAGATGCTATCTACAGCCTTCCGCGATGGCGCTTTGAAAGTCGATAATGCAAAATAAATATTGTTGGGGGGCTTAGTCTTGAAACGCTCTATTTCTTCATAGACTTTGTCCAGATTCTCCGCATATTTTTGCTGTACGACTGTCTTGTCTTTTATGCCTACGATTACATAAGTACCAAACGACGGTAAGACTGTCTCAAGAAATGTCTTATACATGTTTTTAGAGACAATAAAGGCGTGCCACCAGACACGCCGGTTTTAATCCGCTTATGCGGGCTCAGTTTTTATTAAGTCACGTATGTAGGCTCGTGCCGACTTGAAGTCTGCCAAGGGAAGTATTCCCTTGGCAGTATCTGCTTCAATAATTCTAAGAAACGCATGCACCGTTTCTACACGCCCAGCTCGTATAGGACCACCACGAAACCATGTGTGGATAGTCATACGGGATACACCAAACACTTTAGCAACCATACTTGCTGGTAAGTTTGCTTTGATACACATCCTAGCCATTACGATGCCTAGGTTATCACGCATATCAACCTTGTTTAGTGCGCCCACAAACTCCGGGCTGTAAGACTTTGGCATGCTATTTCTTAGCCCACTTCTTCACGAGATCCGATACTTCATCGGGCGACTCTGCTGACGCCTTCTTTGAATCTTGTTTTGTGGGTTCACTCACTTCAGCCGCTGGTTCGTATGTCGTAAACGGCTCTTCACCTTCAGTGTCTGTCTGATAGACAGTCATCTTTACAGCGTTATCAGCCGCAATCGACTTACTTTGACGGCGTACTGTCTCCATCTGATCCGGCGCAATCGCTCCGGTAGGGGAAAACAATACACGAGGGGTGGGTGACTTTGTGTCAAACTGCATTTTGGTGATAACTGCACCTGCGCTTACGTTGTGAGAAGCAAGCATTTGAACATACGGACGGAAAGGCCAGCGTCCGTTGTCTTCCTTACCAAACGAAGATGTTGCAGGCAATACCAATTGAAAAACATTACCGTCTAACTGACCCGGCAAAGCTACAGCAGTGCGCCAAGACAAGCGACATGCTGTGCCTGTACCACCCTGACCTGAACCTTTAACACTGTTTGGACACGCCTCACACGAAGGTGCAGGGGGCTCTTTTACAGCCGGATCAGGTGTCTTGGCATCCGAAGACCAGCAAGCGGGGGACACTTTGTCACCCTCTTTGTAAGCCTTGGCATACCAAGTGCGGGAAGCGTTGTGTGCCATCTTGACGAATACAACGTTCATCGAACGATCTTCATTAACAGCTTGTTCCTTGCCGTTGACCATCATACGAAAAACGCCACCCTTGATAGAAATACGTTTACTACCAAGACCACCCGCAACGGCGGCTGTATCTTCATCAAGGCCCGTACCAACAATGGCAGGGTTGTTTTGCAGAATTGCTACTAGTTCGTTACTCATAACTTCTCCTTTGACTAAATTAAACTAACTCAACTTCTTTTGATCTTTCAGCCGCAGAGGGCTTACGGACCGTGATTTGGTACTCACGTACCACATTTATGCCGGGAGGCAAACCGTCATGCTTTCGCTCCTGCATAAATTCTTCAAAATTACTTTCATGAACACGCTTATGTAGCAACTGTGGTGCGTGGTTTTCAATTATGTAATCATAAAAAGACTCCCAATCTAACACATGCACTCGCTGTTTGATGCCACGAATTACAGTGCCGTGAGTAGTGCGGACACTATCCATGTTCTGCTCATTGCATATTTCAATTAGTTTAGCTTCAATATTACTCTGAGCCATTTTTAAAGTTTCGTCTTTCATTTTAAAATCACTAGCAAGACGTTCGCGCTCAGTGCGTAACGACATGTAGTCACGCGTTAATTCATCAATTGTCATATAGCCTCCTCAATTATGTTGCGATAAAGATCAACTACTTTCTCATGTATGTCCATCTTACCTTCCAGCATTTTGTACATACGCCGTTCTACTTCTGAACCTTCTAAATGAATTACAGTCATTTTGTTCTTTTGGCCTACTCGGTCAATACGAGCGATGCATTGAATGTATGTCTCTACAGACATTACAGGTGACCAAAAAACAACTGTGTCTGCCGCTGTAAGTGTTACTCCATGTGATGCCGCTTTTGGTTGAATGATTAATATTCTTGGATCGGGTTGATTTTGAAACCGATCAAAGATAACACTACGCTGACCTGCACTTACATCACCGTTAATAATATCATTTGTGTACCCGTTTATAGTCAAGTAGTCGTGCACAATTTTTATCGTGTGACGATAAGGTACAAAAATCAATATCTTATGACTTGCTTCTTCTAAAACTTCTTTAAGAACATTTAGTCTAGGCTTGATATCAAACTCAAGAGCTTCTCCCGAATCAGTATAGACAGCACCACCTGACAACTGTAAGAGTTTTGTAAGCATAGCCGCCGCGTTTACCGCGCTTATTTCTTCGCCTGCGGCTTTAACTAGCATTTCATTTTTAAGAGCAAGGTAGTATCTTTGTTGTTGCTGACTTAATGGTGTGTCTCGGTACTGATACATAACATCCGGCAAATCTAAACATTCTTGTTTTGTATAGCGGATAGCAGGTTGTAAGATGTCAAATACGTGCGCTTGAGAATCTGAACGTGGTATCCACTTAAATTGACTAACCCGCCACATAACTTTATCGCGCCATGAACTGAAGAACTTTGGCGCGCTTGCCGAGCCAAGCAGTTTAGCTAATCCGTATGCGTCTAACGGAGATTGCGATGCAGGGGTTCCGGTAAGCATCCACAACCCCATGTGTGGTTTTAGCAGTGATTTCATTACACGCCAGCGTTGAGTAGTAGCACTTTTATAAGCGTTAGCCTCATCAATGACGATTAGGTCAAACCCTGCATTTTCAATTTCGTTTTTAACTATCCCGATTCCATCGTAATTAATAATTACAAACTCGTAATTGCCTTCAATAACTTTCTTACGCTTAGACGCTGTTCCATAAGCTACAGCGGTCTTACGATGCATAGCGGTTTTAAATAAATCTGACTGCCAAGCTGAATACATAATTGATAGTGGGCAGACAATCAAAACCTTCTTGATAAGTCCGACATCCATCAAGTAATCAGCTGACCATATGACTGAAGATGTTTTTCCAGTTCCGGCTTCGTTAAAACAAAACGCGCGCTTGTTAGAAACTAAAAACGCAGAGGTTGTTTTTTGATGGGAGAATGGCTTGTATAAGCCGGGCCAACTATAAGTTTCATCTAGAAACCTTACTACGCGTTCCATAACTATCCTTTAACTGAATATGGTGCTTGGGATAACGCTCCCTAGCAGGCGTTCCATTTTTGCCAAGCCTGACGCGTTGGAGGCATCACCATTAAAGATACTTTAGACGCCGCTTGGCTGATGCGGTTTCGTGTTTTAAAGAGCACCACTCACACCTAACGCGCTCTAGGCTAATCCTACCTAAAAAATTAGCAACACACCTTAATAATGGGGGTTCACTCCCAATATGTCAAGTCTTTTTTCGTTCTTTTTTACTTGTTTCAGAAACCAATTGCTTGCGACCATTCCGTTTGAAAGAACGGTTAGCACCAGCAGGCTGTATCGTGTATCCGTCTTTATTGGTTCCGCCCTTAGAGAGCGCCTTCTTGTGCGCGATGTCTTTACCTTCACGCATATCCGCTTTTCCATCATTGTCTGCATCAGTGCCTTTTTTATCAACTGCGCGCCGGGCTCGTTGACGCTCCATGCGGTTCTCATGCTCTCCTCTTGCTTTCTGTTGTTGATATTCTTTTTTATACGGTCTTGGTTTGTTCACATATGGCATAATATCTAATCCTTAGAGCGCGTTCTAGGTCATCAGGGTGCTTACTTACAGCTTCATATACCGGACCTAAACAAGTAATTTCTTCTTCAGGGCCATGTCTAAGAAAAGTTTGTCCATCATTTTCAACAGACTTATATAGCATCCCGTCTTTTTCATTAATCCAGCAAGTAATGTCCATCATTTCTCCTTATTAAACTCACAAGTTACAACAGGGCAGTATCCACAGAGAGGGGTTGGATTTGGCGTCCATTCTTGCTTTTCAAAAGCATACTCCAAGCGTTTGACTTGGGGAATAAATACATCCCACAGTTCGTTCATCTGCTCTCTTCGATAATCTTCCGCAACAAGATTATTTTTAAGGATAAACAACAACGCACCTTTGACCATTTGAACTTGCGGGAAATGAGCAAAAGTCATAAGTGCCATCAACTTTAATTGATCAAGATCAGGATAACGATCACTGCCGGTCTTGTAATCAACGATATATGCGATGTCATTGTCTAACACAATCAAGTCAGCAATCCCACGCACCCACCGATTCTTATCGCCAAACTTGCATGGCGTCCGGTCAGGCAGTACCGCCATTTGATATTCAACAAACTTTTTACCGGGGATATTTAACAACTCGTCAACGGCTTTTTGAAACCGTTGATAGTTTAGAGGAAGTGTTATCTTATCCCGTACATATTTTTCTAAGGCAGTGTGAACTTCTTTGCCGTAGGTCAGCGCATGGGTAATCTTTTGCTCAAAATTCTTGGCAACTTTAGTTTCGTAATATCGCTTTGGGCATCCAACAAAGTCTTTTAACGAAGAGAAAGACCACTGAATTGGTTTGCTAGTTAGCGTGTGATTTGATTGCATTTCTTAATAGTCTAGATTCAACAATTATTTCATTTACTACGGCGGCAGCTTCTGTGTGCTTATTACGTTTTAACAGATCATGCACTAAAACTAAGTCTTTTTCAACCTTTATCAACATCGGTGCGTAGTCAACGGCTCCATCTAGTTTCATCAGCAATCTCCGTAAGTTTTTCCATGTTTAGCTTCACAGGCAACGGGTAGCCCCGGCGCCCATTCAGGAGTAGTCATCATGCACTGCACAATAAATTCTGTACCTTCATCTATTTCATCTTCAGGTAGGACGCATACGACTGAATCGTGAACAGTCAGGGCTGGTCGGTATCGTTCAGCTATGAGTAGCATCTGCTCGGCTACAACGCATCGTGCAATACCTTGGACAATGTTTTCTACCATAGCGCCGCCCCATATTGATACTGAACCTTTTCTTGAGTCATAAACCATTTTACTGTTAGTCTCGTTAGTATCTAGGTGTAGGTTTGGATACCTTATTAACAGACCTGAAGGTAGCCGTACACCTTCATTTGTAACTGAAACACATTTGTGCTTACCGATAAATGTTTTAGTTACAATATTTTCGCTTGCCATTTTAATAAGTGTGCGACCACACTCATCCCATAGATCTGTTATATTAGAGTTCTCTACTCGATAGATATTTACTATCTCCTTACAGCGATCTATAGTTAAATCTGCACTAGGCGGTTGAGTTTTTAATGTGTGTTTAAGTTTTAACGCACCCGTTCCGTAGCCCAAACCCAAGATGCAAGTCTTGCCAACAAAGCGTTCAATTGGATTTGCCTTAGAGATTGGTTGCTTGTAAACCTTGGTAGCGAATTCGCTATATACATCACGCCCTTCCGTAAACATTTCAACGAGATCGTCCTGTCCCGCGAGCCAAGCAAGGACACGCGCTTCGATCTGAGACGAGTCGGAGTTGACGACCACATAGCCTTCGGGTGCAACCACCGCATTTTTAAGCGTTTTCTTTTTCTTGTCTCGGCTAGGTAAGTTTTGAAAGTTAACCTTGTCAAGTCCTGACCATCGTCCTGTGTGTGCACCATAATACTTAAGGGGGATTGGCACTCTATCGCCATTCCGGGTTGCAATCTCAATGAACCTTTGTATTCTAGATTCTTCAATTGTTGACTTTGTACCAAGACGGACTGTGCAGAGTCTTTGGACAAACGGGTCTTTATGTTCCGTAAGTGCAATGAACTCTTCATCATTTTTGGCGAGCGCATAGGTATCTTTTCCTGTCCGTGACGATGTTTTAGTGGGGACTGTCACACCCACCGATTCAAGAACTTCCGCAAACTGTTTATTAGACGAAAGTTTTTTCCTAACTTCTTCTTCATCTTTACAATTTAAACGATTCTTAAGTGAAGATAAAAGTTCAAACTTTTCTTCAGAAATCTCTGTCAAACGATTAGTCAGAAGATCAATGTTCAAGTACAGAGTCGGATGTGTGAACATACGCAGAGTTAGATCAATGAGATCTACTTCTTTTTCCGGTATGTGTTTAGCCATCTTATTAAATAGCTTACGAGTCAACTCAACATCGTTTAGACAGTATTCACCATACCGAGCAAGTTCTTCCGCATTAAAGTCGGCTCTGCGCTTGCCTTTGGCATTTAGGACTTCTTCGCCTTTTACACCAATCTTATAGCGTTCTGCTAATGCTTTTAGAGAACCACCGGAATCTACACCATGCAGCGCTCTTGCCATACACAATGTATCTAAATACTTATAAGGGGTGATGTAGCAAATCCATGCAAGTATTGATGCGTCAAACATTGCGTTATGACACAACAGCATGGAATCTCTCCACGGATATTTTTGCAGTTCTTTAGTTATCTCTTCATGAGTGCCTGAAATCCACTTTGACTTCTCCTGATTGAGTTTAACTCCAACACCTATAATTTCAAACTCAGGTGAACAAACATACTCTTCGGTTGTCAGGCGACTTAGTGAAAACTTAGCATCATAGTAAGTTTCAAAGTCAAGCGTAATTACGTTCATTGATCTTTTAGCTTATAGAAAAAAATGTTGCCAGATTGATAGCGATCCGCTAAACCACAAAACACAAAGTGTTCTAACGCACGATGTGCTTGTGCATGACTTATTAGTAGTGCTTTTCTAGTTTGTAAAATAGTAACAGGAGTTTTGCGTTTGACAAAATAATTCCACACTTGTTCATTTTTAGGATTTATACTAATTGTCATTTGTTTTCTTCCAATACTTCTTGTTTTGTTCACCAATCCACAATCCTGCACAAGCCATCTCAAGTTCTTCGCTAGGCGGGTTAGTCTTTAGTGCCATCGCTCTGCCTTCTCGCAAACCTGTTTTGTATTCCCGTTCTAGTGCGCTTTGGGCTAAGAGATAAAGTGCCCCAACTAAAGCCAGACTTAGAATTATTTTCATCTCACCCTCGGCTGACAGTTATACGCCTGCGCTCCATCGCGGAACGACCCCATGAAGCGGCAGTCTTCAGTAATTTGTTTTGATTCCCATACAACACCCAACGCAAAAGCCACAAGGATAAGCACGATGCAGCCAAAGGATGTTTTCCATCGTTCTACGCACCATATCCATATTTTTTTGAAATCTATAAGGTCTTTCATTGATGCCAGTTTTCCTTATTTATCAATTCATGTATGCATGAAAAGTTACTTAGAGTAACGCTTCAGTCGTGTCTACTTCAATTTTGGGGGGTTTGGGTGGGCGCACACGCTTCGCTTTAGAATAAGGAATATGCACCCAACGGGGCCAAGGCCAGTCGGTCATACTAGGGATACGGACCCATAAACGCTCACCGTTGTCCATAACATTCTCGACTACGCCTTTTTCCCGAGTGCCTAAGACAAGCACCCAATCTCCCTTTTTAAAAGGGAGTGGGGCTTTAGGCTTTTTGTGCACCAGAATTCTCCAGTTCTCTGATACGCAATACTAAATAGTTTCGCGTTATCTGCAACTGTCGAATACCGGAGTCAATGTTGTTGATTTCACTTGTGTAGATTTCTATCTCTTTTGCATACAAAGGTTTAGGAGGTTCTTCTTTCTTCTCCCACGCCTTTATTCCTATGTCGTGTTTAATTGTAGTTTCAAGTGTAGGTTGATACAGCTTATCTACTTTCTTGATTATTTTATTATTCACCATAGCTTGCAACTTTGTATAGATGTTACCCTTTACTTTCGTTGATTTCTGAATATCAGCCGCACTTGCTCGGCCGTTCTTTATTAAGTAGTCACGAATGATTTCAGCGTTTACATTACGGGATTTCTTTTTCATTTTATTTTCCTTTCACTAAATTAAACTATCTAGGTTGACTAAACTACTAACATTTTCCTCGTTTATAACAAAGGTCCATCCACCTGCTTTGTCAATCAAATTAAGATTCTTCAACTGTAATGCAGTCGGTTTCTTCTTGCCTGATTTACATTCGATGCCGATGAATTTTCCTTGTATACAAACAAGGAAATCCGGTGCACCTGAATTGCCATACCCGCTTGTGACAGGCATGACATAGTATGCACCAAGATTCTTGAGTATTTCTTTAACTTGCTTCTTTACTTTGCTTTCAGGTGTTGCCACTAAATCTACCTACTGTTGATATATGATAGAAAGGCATTCTCAGATCAAAATCTTCTAGGTATCTGTGCGTTGGTATATCGTTAGAAATTACAAAACTCGCATAACGCCTTGCACCTTTAGGATAATTTCCTTTTCTCATATATGTCAAGTCTTTTGTAGGAATTACAACCACATACAAACCCTCACATACCGCCCATCCGATCTCTAACATATTAGAGTCTTTGGGATGCTCATAGGCTCTAGCTATTAGAATTGGGTCGGGGGAAGGTGGATCTCGGGTTTGTGCTCGTATCATTGTTAACTTAGCCTTAATTACATCCGGCAAATCGTTATCATCAAATATACGAACATAATTGTCTTGGACATATATTTCATACTTGCCGTTAAAGTACGCAACCGGAACACGGTGGTGGTCCTTTAGCGTTTGGTGGAGTATTGGTGCAAGTGGTTTAGGCATGATTATTGTCTCCTACTACTGGAGTAAGCAGATAACGGAAATTACTATAATTACACAAACCACTAATATTACCTGAGCCAGTAAGCACATCCATGACTTCATTAAATGTATTGTGGAAAGGAAGCATGCGAGTAACATCGTATGGTTCGGACTTCACATTATCTAAACGGCGGTTTGGGTCGTTCTCATACTGAACAAGCCACATTTTGTAGGTGACAACTAAATCGGGATAGTCTTCTGCAATTGCATCAATTGATGAATATCCTTTCATGTTGTCGTGAAGATGTATTCCATATCCATCATTATTAGTTTTTGGAACAAAGTTAAGTGTGCCCACGAGGGGCGGCATATTTTTGTGAGCCAAAATGTAATAACACTTAAAGTCATAAAACCGTTTAAGCACTTCGTTAGTTTTTGCGGTGTTTGATAACCAATCTTTATATCTCTTGTAGTATTCTTCTAGTTGCTTAATGGTTGTTGCATCAGTAACCATTTCTTTATCAAAGAAATACTTTAGCATAGCAATAGATGTTAACCGATTAAGTTCAATACTTTTAGCATACCGCGTATCAAACGAATCGTTCACACCTTCATACAAGTCTCGCGGAACACCATCAAAGCGTTCTTTAATTCTTGAGAAATCTATCCGTGTACCATCAAAAGATGCACCGCTTCTGTCTTTCTCAATAAGTTTAAGAAGATTTTTAATCTTAAACGAGTCGCGTGTGTAGACATCATGCCCACGACCGCGCTCTTTAGTAATAAATTCTCCTGAGAAACCATATGTAGTCGCAGATTCACCGTTCCTAGATTCTTTATCCCATGTGCTTACAGAGCCAAACGGTCTACCGTTAGGATACACAAGACTTATATTTTGTTTGTATTCTGATGCAACCACTACCCCATACACATGATTTAATTCTTTGATAAGATTTTTTAGTTCTCCGTCTGATTCGACAGAGGCCTTAGCTTCGTTAGTAGAAAAGTGAGAGTATATATTCATTCATGCCTCCGTGAAATGTTAAACAAAACGATGTTGAGGAACACCATCAACTAATATATCGTGCCCCCATTCCATTGTGGGAATGTCATCCCCATACTTGTAGTGTTTTACGCTAAATATATTTCCTCCTTTGTCAAGAATATTTTTATAGAGTTCCTTGTAAAACCTAACTTTTACATTCTTAATCAACACCTCCGGTTTCATCGCTCTACGAAAGAATTCCATCCCCCAAGACTGCTGTGGTTCTCCTAAACGATAATTACAGTCATTAATGTTGTATCGCAAAGCCATACTCAATGCAGCACCGGCCGGATCATTAGGTGCGTATGCATCAAACGCATTAAACACAGTAACATTGTAAAGCTGTGGTCTTATTTCATCCCACAGCTCCTTTAGCTCTCTAATAATTCCATCTTCTCCCATACCTTTGAGCATAACAAGAGCTACCTTAAATTTAGCATCATATTCAGCACGAAATGGTTTCGTAAGTTTCTGATCTAATTTATTTACTTTTAGAACATAATCTTGCATAGGCAAACCATCGCATAAACGGATACGCAGTCCAACGAACACGGGAACGGATTTCTTTGTTCCTCTATGCGTAAAGACAGCACCACCATGCGTAGTGCGTGTTGCAAGCGTTCCCGGCAATAATGCAGAAATTACTTCTCTATGACCCTGATCATAATAATTAGTCCTTCCTTCCCTCCTGAATTCAAAAGTATTATCAGGGTAAAATGTGCCTAACTTCCCATGATAAAAAGCATCTACAGGCAAACCATGCCTATACCAATCATCATGGAATACTTGATCTACACCATCTAACTCTGGCTTGAAATGACGCCTAGCGTAGCGGCGTGCGCCAAGCGGATACTCGTAGTTTGACCCTCGATATGGTTTGTTAACTTTTGCGTAATTCGTAAATTCATCGTATTGGTATACGGGTTTAATATCATTAAAGTTTGCACTCATATCACACTCCTTTCTTAACAACTAGTTCGAAACCATCATCGGTGCGTTTGATCTCTAACTCGCCATTGGCAAGATCACGAAACAGCATGGTGTGCATGAAGTTTAATTTGCTTAATACATAATTTTTGTAAGCTAAGTATAGAATCGTTACTCCCATGCATGAAAAAATGATTGCGTAGTCCATCAATGCACCTCCTTCTTTGGTTTTTCTGTTTCCTTCTGAGTAGAAGATTTTTCTTTAGGTTTTAGTCCCAATGATCGTAAAAGTTTTAATGCTTTTTCATATGTAAGATTATTGGGAAATATGTTTTTCTTTTGCTTCATGTATACACTCCTTCCACAAATACCTTCTTACCGACAGGCGGTTGATAGTTCTCGTTGCGTGTGATTAGCCACAGAAGTGGTGCGGTGTTTGTCCATTCAACATCATTTTCAACATAACCATCGGTGAAGAGCACAACACATTCGGCGTTGATGTGCTTCTTATTTATGTATTCATTGACACATGAAACTCTAGTTCCTCCGCCACCCCTAGGTTTTAACATGCCTTTGATACCGACATAGTTTCCGGTAAACACTTGCTCGCCATGCACTTTTGTATCCCACCACAAGATACGGACCCGTTCCGGCGATACGGTCTCACAGATAGAGACCAGTTCTCCTGCGAACTCTGTTAATTCTTGCTGACCGATTGACCCGCTTGTATCGACTGCAATAACGATGTCACGGACAGTTTCGGTGTGAGTGCTCGGCAGATACATATCGTTTGCCAATTGACGCACATTAAACTTACGGAATGTATAGTCATCCTTACCTACACAACATGAAAGAATGAATTCCCTAAATGCCTCACGCCAATCCACCTTCGGCTCAAGCAAAGAATCTATATGCCGATTCTTATTACCACCCAAGATACCAGCCAATAAGCCACCTTCACGCAACGCTCTGTCGATGTCTTCACCAATCTTCTTAGGATCAGTTTCGCTTGTTGCTTCGTAGTCATGTTCGTCAAGCGAGTTATGTTCATTGATTCGCTCACACAATTTGTCTACATCGGTTTGCTTATCTTTCGTTTCATGTGGGGATGAACTTTCGTTTGGCTGTGAGTCACTTTGATCGCCCGGACTAGTGTTGCCACCGTTGGGATCTTTGCCTTTCCCCTTCTCTTTCTCTTTGCACTTCTTGTTGAGATAGTCATAGACTTGTATCACAGACCAATTACGGAACATTTCATTCCACATTGCGCCCGGCGGTAGTTCGATATGCGAGTCGTTAAACTGCACAATCATGTCATTGACCACAAAGTCTGCGGCAATGTTTGCAAGGCGCGCATTATCTTTGAAGAGCCGTCTATGGTGTGTTACATGTCTAAGAAACACATGACCGTTCTCATGCATTACCAGCCCGTTGATCTGTGCGTCTGTGATCTTAGACAGAAACTCCCTGCCATACTTCTTGTTGATACCATCGGTATATGCAGTCGGCACATTATCTTCGACTGTGCTATTACCCATAAGAATGATGCCGCCCAATGCGGCAGTCTTAGGATGTTTTAGCAGAAACACATGACTTCTGCGTAGTCGTTCTTCTTGCTTTTCCATTTGATACCTCCTTCTCGTTTATAGTAAACCGTGGTTCTCAATCGCCCACTTGTTAACTTGGGGATTGACACGGGCCATTCTTGCCTTGCTACTGCGCAACAACATTACAAACCACACCGTCTGAATCTCGACATTCTGAATACGATTAACAAACAACTGAAACTTGTTCAGTTTGTCTTGCGTATCAATAGCATCCAAAGCCTTGAAGATCATCAGCAACAGAGGCGCAACATCGGTTGGCATCTTCGCTTTCTCAGGGTCAGCAACAATGTCATCAAACTCAGTCACGCTACTGTTTAGAGAATAGAATGTCATCATGTCTCTCGCACCTGATTCACCGATAGTGCCAGCAAGCAGCCCAAGCATCATCTCTTCCGGTAGACTTGCATTGATGACAGGATTACATTTAGCAAGTGATCGAGGCGAACAGAAACTAATCTGTGGCACAGGACTTTTCGGGTTGAAGATGTATGGATTGTCTTGCTGATCAGGATCACGATAAGACCTAAGCATCCTTGGGAACATCTGCACAGCGGCACGAATGATCGGGCTAATTCCGTTTTCACCAGCCCATGAAAGCCAAAGTTTCGGGTTCGGCTTCTCCATCTGCACAATGGTTATACGATTACCAGTATGAGCAGGCAACACATCGCCGATGCCGTCAGTCATATTGTTAGATGTGGCGAATACAATAGATCCATCAGGCAATGGCGCATCACCAACAGTTCGCTCAAGATACATACGGGTATAGATCGGTTGCATCAACTTCGGCACTTTCAATGCCTCGTCAATCATGATTACCTTCTTCTTACCATTACCCAACTTGAACAGACTTGATACATAATATTCCAACGCACGCGTCTGATGGTTAGGAATAGATGCGGCAATGTCCATCATCTCTTTGTTCGGACCATCAATATAGATGAAGTCATACTCGCTGGTTCCTAGTTTCTTCTCTAGGTTACGCAGTATTGATGTTTTACCGCATCCGGGTTCGGATAGCACCATCACCGTGATGGGTTCGATTCCCTTCTGTTTGTCTCCTGCACCGAGGGCTAGGATAGCCGCTTCGGTTTGGTCGATGGTCAGAGACGGGTAGGTTGTGATCTTGTTAGACATAAAGCCTCCTTGTTTAAGAGTTAATGATAGGGTGAAACATTAAATACCAAACTTGGACATGATCTTGTCCACTTCGGATTTGACATGCGCCCTCGTTGCATCTGAGTCTCGTATGTCCTCCGCAGTTATGTTCTCAATTGTGTTGAGAAGATCGACCCGCATTTCCTCCAATCTTTGGTCGTTGGTTAAGTTAAAATCTTTTAATAGATTGCAATGCTCTTTGGCTTGCTGCAATGTCGTCTCATAGACTTTCGGGCGGCGCACCTTCCCATTCGCATCCGGTTCGACTTCACGACAACTGTTAGCAATGCGTTTGATGAAGTCCACCAAACGCACCGAGGCATCCCGCATGATTTCTTGGATCTTGTCATTAGTCTCTTTCTGATAATGTTGTTTGAGATCTTCGGCTATGTCGTTTGCTATCGCATTTCTGAAGTCGCCTGTCGGCACATCGGTTATATACAGATTGATTCGGAACCGATCACGCATCTCGTCCACAGACGGATACTCGTTAGCATCAAACATATCGCCTTGCTTGAACGCCATGTTAGCTATGATGTCGGGATAGCGTTGAACAAACTTGTCTAGCAGTTCTTTGTGTTGTTCTTCGATCTGATTAAACTCAGACTTGAACGACTGCAATGATGCCAATGGCAAGTATCTGCTTGGTCCAGCCCAATCGTATGTCTTACGCTTGACCCAGTTATAGACTGTTTGTCTAAAGTTCAAGAGCTCTTTGTGGGTTGGGTCTCCTGCCAACAAGTGTTTGACAAAGCGACCTGCATCTTTGTCGGCACGCTTCAGGGCAGTCACTTCTTCAGAGATGTCTTTGTCTTGCTTGGTTGCTGACCAAACATTCACCTCCACATGAACGATCATTCCGCTTGAAGCAAGCGAGATCAGGTAGTTAGGTTTTTGCAGTTCTGTGTTCATGGTCATACTCCTTCCTCGTAGTTAACAAATGGTGATAGTGCGTTGTCTTTCATAATCTCTACATACACTCGCTCAAGGTATAAACCGGCTGGCTCATGCCATTCAACCTTATCGCTCTTGACACAAGCTGCCGCATCTTGTATCTGACTGAGGCAATGTAAGCACGCCTCTCGCCATGCGATCTCGTAGACATGCTTGATTGTGGGCGGTAGATCGCCGTTGAAAAGTTCCTGTGCCATGATGTTTTGTCTTTCACGCATGGATGAAAGGATTCTTTCCGGCAATGGGTTGTAGACTAATTTCATTTTGTTTCCACCTTTCCTAAAGTTTCTTCTACAAGATTCTCAATGCGGTCTTGTGCGCTGATCTTTTCCAACTCAAAGACCAAGTCAGAGATTTTCATTTGTAGATTTTTTATTTCGTAATTAGCATGGACAAGCTCCATCTCTAACCCGTTGGCTCGTTCAAACTCTTGGTTATGTTTGTCCATCCAATACTTCAGTTTGTCTTCTGTTTTATAGAACGGATTACTCATCTTTTTTCTCCTTCCAATAGTCAATTAACAATACAATTGCAACGCCAAGCATCACGATTACAACAAACCACCAAAGACTTTGTGCCGCTTCATGGGGTGTCATTTCACTAGCCCTCCTTTGTTGTTGATACCTTCGAGATCCTGTCGGTTAAAGACAGGTATGTAGTTTGACTTGTGTAGAGGAACGATAGTGTGTTGCTCTTGTCGAGCCTGTTCCTCGCCACACATCAGGCAGGTTCGATAGCCTAGCGACCATCGCCCTTCCGATAGAAAATCACCACAGAAAATGCATTGGCCCATTACCGTGACCCTCCCTTGACATATGTAAAGCCAATAAAGACATCATCGTTGAATGTCTCATACTGATAAGCACGCTTTGTCTTGCGGTAGACCAACGCCTCTGTGCTGGTGCGTTTGGTCTTCTGCCACGGATGCAGGGTTGGGTTGTTTGCCTTCTTCATGGCAACACGGACTGCTTTGTTTTCGGGTTTCATGTGATACCTCCTAGGTCGTTAGGGCAGCGGGATGCCGCCCAGATGGTTAAGAAAGCGGTGCGTTAGAACACACCAAGAGAAGCACAGACACAGTCTTACCCCTTAGTGTTTGCGCTTCTGAAGTTATGTTCTAAAAGATGGATATACGGTTCGGCGCTCTGCTGTTTATGCAGTCACCTGTTGGTGAAAGGTTATGCGCCAAGCGGGGTGCGGTTTGTCAGACCGCGTGTTGTTTCTCGTGAGCCAGGTGAGCCACTAATCAGAGTTGTATCTAATATACATGTATAGATACAATGAAACAACAAAAAATGCCGCCTATCATGGGGCGACACTTTGCCGCTTTTAACGGGTCGATACTGCTCGGTGACTATCGCATAGGAGCTTCTGCTTGATGCCGCATGGGTTAGTAACCCAGTCCCTACCGCTTTGTTGATTTTGATTTGCGGTTGCTGTGACTGCCTAACTCGTCATGCAGTAGAGCCTAATAGATAGCGATTCATGGTGACATGAATCCCTACGCCTACGACACGGTCCGGTTGATGCCGGACTAGATAAATTGTTAAAGAACGATTCACGCACTACATGAAACGATAATTAGTGGGTGAGTGGGAATATTTCCCTACTACAATACTATTATAGCACACATTCATGGTTAAACCAAGCGTTCTGGCTGACTTTTTTGTGTAACGGGATGGTTTTGTTCCACAAGTTCCAGAGAGAAAAAGTGGTTGTGGAACATGTGGAACAAGAAAAATGATAGTGTTTTGAGTTGTAAGTGATTGATTTTATTATATATTTATTATTATTAGTAGTAGTAGTAGAGAAGAAAAAGTGATGTGTTCCAATGTTCCACAGTTTTTGGAGTGATTCCTGCCAACGAAAATTTTGTTGACGAGTTTTGCACTCTCAAATCACGCTCTCTTGCCTGACGATTTTTTGGCGGGTAAATGATCAAAATGTGTGGAACATTGGAACATTGGAACAAGACATCACTTTTGCCTTATAAATCAAAGACTTAGCGTGTTCCACAAGTTGTTCCAAATCGGCCCGTGTTCCACAAAAATCTGCCAAAGCACCCACAAAGTTATTATTCTGGATGTTTAGAGCATGCAAGGTATACTGCGCCACAATACTTTACATATCTAATTATCAATTCATGTATTGGTGAAACGCTATTTAACGCGGTGCAGGCACACAGCGCGCCCACCGATAAATAACTGGTCTCAATCAGGCCAAAAAAAGCCCCGCCATGCCGGAGCATGACGGGGCGGGGGTGACTAAGTCTAGGCTGTCACGGCAAAGTAGGCCGCAATCCGTTTCTTAGTCAAGGCAACATCCGCTGTGGAATCGGTGCCTTTACTGCTAGCAGTAATACATTTCTGCAAGAGATCCTCTAAAACTTTCTTTTCTCTAACTGAGAAAACTAAAGTTAGTGAACGCTCCCGTTTCAGGCCGTGTTTCTCGGCGTAGATTTTCTTTGCCTTAGAAACAATCTCACGGCATGAATTAGAAAAGTATTTGCTAAAGTCCGTTTTTAACTCTTGGACTAACTTATACCAATTCTTTTCATGCTCTCTGAGATAAGTTAGCGCCGATTGATCCATGCCGAATGCGACATGAATATCCAATCGCCGTTTCTCACCCTGAAATTCATTCCATTCTGTTTCCGGCTTTTCTACGGGGTTGTTATCCGCTATAACATAATAACGGCATGGCATGATATTCTCGCCGTAGTGATTCATTAAACCTACTTTGAGTCTATCTTTTTGCTCTTTAGGCAATTGCTCTTCTACATCAGGATCGCCCAGTCCGGGGACTTGATCCATGATGTATTTAGCAATACTACCTTGTTGCACGCCAGTCCTGCCCCATTGAAAACCCGCATCCTCTAGGGATTGGGGAATGGTGAAATGCTCTGCTACTACTGCAATAGGCTTTTTAGCCATGGTTGCCTCACTAGTGAAACGATGAGAAACCCTCTCATCACGGGACTGCGAAACCTTTCTAGTGTGGCTACATTCTTTTTACCCGTATGCTCTAGAATTGTCTAGCGTTTCACGCTTTCGTGAATTGCTAAATAGCCAGCGCACACAACGCGCACACCGATAAATAACTGGTCTCAATCGGCATAAAAAAACCCGACTGGCGTGAACCAGTCGGGTCGAGTCGCTAGGCGTTAAGCCGTTGCGAAGTAGGCCGCGATGCGTCGCTTGGTGCGAGCGACATCAGCCGTCGGATCTGGATTTGGTCTGGCATCAGCACTGATGCACTTCTCCAGAAGGTCTTGCATGACTTCCTTTTCCCTGACTTCGAAGACCTTGGTCAGTGACCGCTCGCGTTTAATACCAGCGCGCTTGGCCCAAATCTTCTTAGCCTTCGAGATCAATTCTCCGATCTTGTTTGATACATAAGCGTTGAAGTCAGTCTTAAGGTCTTGGACTAGGCCATACCAAACCTTCTCGTTTTCCCGAAGGTAGGTAAGACCTGCTTGGTCAATCGCAAAAGCGATATGAACATCAAGCCGCCTTTTCTCGCCTTGGTGCTCATTCCAATCTGCTTCTGGCTTTTCTACAAAATTACCGTCAGCAACCACAAAGTAACGGGTAGGTTTAACCTTTTCGTTATAGTAGTTAACATACCCGATTCTAAGGCTGTTCCGATCCTCTTTTGACATCTGCTCTGACCTATTCAGAGTCGGATCACCAAGGGTCGGAATTTGTGACATCGCGTATGTCGCGACATCGACAAATTTAGCATCAGTCTTGCATTGTTGAAAACCGCAGTCTTCGAGCGATGCAATAGCACTCTCAGTCTGTAATACTTGTTTGGCAGATTTTGCCATTTTGATATACCTCCAAGTAGTACTAGGTATCTCCTAGTCGAATCGGATCGAGTGATCCGATACCTTATATATGCCCTATGCGTTTTGGATTGTATAGCCTTTCACGCCTTCGTGAATCGTTATTTAGCCGCGACCCTTTACGCGCACACAAGGCGCGCACGGACAAATAACTGGTATCAAAACGTGAGGGCAAAAAAAAGGGGGCCGAAGCCCCCTTAGTTAAAATGTGGCAAACTGCTTTCTGTCGCGCCGAGTCATGCGCGTCGCAACAAAGATTGTCCACAATGTGTGTATGCTGAATCCATGAAGCCATAATGTGTACCAGATTCCCCAACACTCGATAGTGGTTTTTATATCAAAGACATTAAGTGATCTATATTTACTATACATAACGGCCTCCAATTATGTTAATGATTTCGATATCTAATTTCTTATCTGCGTTTTTAACTTGACTACGATGGTGTTCAAAAGCCCTGCGTATACTGCAGATTCTGCCGTAATCAAAATAACTACGATCTCTAAGTGCTTGCAACTCTGCATGAGATAACTCAGTAGCGAAGCGCACGATGTCATTAGGGAATAACTCTAGTTGTTGCATGATGTTCTCCTAAAAATGGGGGCCGAAGCCCCCGTTTAACTACCTACGACGCATTGTTCGGATACGACCTGAAGCGCGACGATCACCTGTCTTGCGCCATGCCTTGGTCTTACCCTTGGGTCTCTTAGACATGAGATTCTCCAAGTAACAGCGGAACATACCGCCATGCTATGTATTTACAATTGTCTAGGGGATGGGTCAATGTTTTCACGCCTTCGCCTATTCGACCCCCGACCCCCCAATTGGCATTAGGAGTCCCGCCATACCCCATACCCCATAATCCGCACAAATCACGCCACGTTTTTGCGTTCCACAGTTACTTTTGTAGGTTTTGTAGGTACCCCCTTTGCGTCGACTTATTGCCGTTTTTACTTATTTTCGGCCGCAAACCCGCATGGTTAAGCCAAACTTCGTACAGTTTTTAAAATATACACCCCCACCCCGTCAAAACATTTACATCTATATAGATACGCACGTTTGAGAAAATACCCCCCTTGTCTTTTCTGGTTCCATGCCATTAAATGCTTGTGGGGGTAGGAACAATTGGGTTTCTTGTAAAGGTGGGATTCGGTTGTTGTACACCCTACCCCCAGGCATAGATGTTTCCTCTTTTAGCCCCCTCCTGTTCAGGGGGCTTTTTTTGTGGTAAAAACCGCGCATGTCAACCTATATGTTAGACATTGAAAAAGACATTGCGCTTCCGGCCACCGCTGCGGAGGCATTGCCGTCGATGTCACAGCAAGAAGAGCTTGAGGTACGCGCCCGTACAATCAAGTTAATTTTTGATTTGCAAGGCAAGTCGATTGAACCCGACGAAACTGACAAGAATGTGGCTAGGGAATTGGCTGAGAAGATGTTAAAGCACAAAGAGAACATCGACTTTAGCAATTACCGTAACGAAATTCTGGCGTATTTGGCAGGAATGGTGTCCACATACGATCAAATGCTAGTTAACGACTTAGCAGACTACAAACTTTACGTCATAAATAAGCTGGTAGAACAATCTGCCAACCCTGATCCCAAATATGCGCTCCCCGCGATCAAAGCTCTGGGGGAAGTTGATGGCGTTGATGCCTTTAAGAAACGCTCAGAAGTGACTTTTCAGCAAAAATCTGTTGAAGAAGTCGAGAAATCCTTGCTTGAGAAGCTCAATAAACTGGAAAAGTTAGCTCAAATAGGATTAAAACGGGGTGCAATTGACGTAAAGACTATAAATGCTGACACTAGAACGCATTGAGTTTCTAAAAAAGCACCTGCATCTCCTCTCTTCTGAGGAGAAATTGCGCACACTTGAAGAAATCGAGGTATTTGAGGCCGAACAAATCAAAAAAGTAGGGCAAGATACCCTTTTAGCCTTTGCAGATCACGTATATCCGGGGTACAAAGTTGGTCCACACCATAAAAGACTGGCAACTATCTTTGAAGACATCGCCGCAGGCAAGAAAAAGCGCGTCATCGTCAATATTGCCCCCCGACATGGCAAATCTGAGCTTATTTCATATCTTGCACCGGCATGGTTTTTGGGCAAGTACCCCCATAAGAAGGTCATTATGGCTTCGCATACCGCAGATCTGGCCGTGGACTTCGGTCGCAGGGTGCGAAACCTAGTAGCTGATGACAAATACAAGAATATCTTTCCACAGATTGAGCTTCAGCAGGACTCAAAGAGTGCGTCACGCTGGGGCACAAACTTTAAAGGCGAGTATTTTGCTATTGGTGTCGGCGGCGCTTTGGCTGGTCGTGGTGCCGATCTGTTTATCATTGATGATCCTCACTCTGAGCAAGAGGCTAAACAGATGCGGCCTGAAGTGTTCTTGCCAGCGTGGGAATGGTTCCAGTCAGGACCAATCCAGCGTTTGATGCCGGGCGGTGCGATCATCGTAGTGATGACACGGTGGTCAAAACTTGATCTTACGGGTCAGATTGTCAACCACATGACTCAGAATGAAGATGCTGATCAGTGGGAGATTGTAGAGTTTCCTGCGATCTTGCCGTCAGGCAAAGCGCTTTGGCCGGACTTCTGGCCGGTCGAAGAATTAGAAGCTAAACGGGTCAGTATGGACCCACGGTACTGGCAAGCTCAGTATATGCAGAACCCCACTGCTGAAGAAGGCGCATTAATTAAACGTGAGTGGTGGAAAATCTGGGAGAAAGATGATCCGCCTAATTGTGAATTTACTATCATGAGTCTGGATGCAGCACAAGAGGCTAACACCCGGGCGGACTACAACGCGTTGACAACGTGGGGGGTGTGGTTCAATGAAGAAACTAATAACTACAACATAATTTTGCTTAATAGCATTAAGAAGCGTCTAGAGTTCCCAGAACTTAAGTCATTAGTGTTTGAAGAGTACCGCGAGTGGGAGCCTGACGCTTTTATAGTGGAAAAGAAGTCCAATGGAGCCGCCTTATATCAAGAACTACGAAGGATGGGCATACCTGTTTCAGAATTCACTCCGAACAAAGGACAAGACAAGATAGCTCGGGTAAATGCAGTCTCTGATTTATTTAGTTCAGGGATTGTCTGGGCTCCAGACAAACGCTGGGCTAAGGATGTGGTTGAAGAATGTAATGATTTCCCTTCAGGGTCCAATGACGACTTGGTGGACTCCACTACACAGGCGTTACTAAGGTTTAGACAAGGTGGGTTTATACGATTGCCAACTGATGAACCTGAAGAACAAAGGTACTATAGACGGCCTGTTGCATATTACTAAGGATAAATTATGGCAATTGACAAGGCACTTAATCAAGCTCCGATAGGTCTACAAGACGAAGACCTAATGATGGCCGAGCCTGCTTTGGAA
>Ga0194123_10001818_pt1 | contig 30242 bp, 35 predicted proteins | sample TA2MahsurfametaG_5_FD_155479 | JGI IMG/M metagenome (GOLD analysis project Ga0194123, IMG submission 155479) | Freshwater microbial communities from Lake Tanganyika, Tanzania - TA2015023 Mahale A surface | ecosystem: Environmental > Aquatic > Freshwater > Lake | place: Tanzania: Lake Tanganyika... | reverse complement strand
AAAAACTCTTGGAGGTTTTGCATACCTTTGTAAATAAGGGAAACACGGTTGTTGTAATTGAACACAATCTAGATGTAATTAAAACAGCAGATTGGATTGTCGATATGGGACCTGAAGGTGGAGCTAAGGGAGGAAAAATAATTGCAGAAGGTACTCCGGAAGAAGTTTCGCTAATGGAACATAGCTTTACAGGTCAATATTTGATGAAAATTCTTGATAAAAATAGAATTAAAAAAATAGCTTAAAATAATTTTACTATGATATTATTTTTATTATGGGATTCGCTAGTATTCTTCAGTCTTTAGGTAAAACCATACTTAGTTCCGTAATTCTAACTTTAATTATTTTTGGAGTTTTTTTTTACCTAAATGGAGGTTGGGCTAGCGATACATATTTTTGGAGTGCATTTTTTAGATATTTACATGTGTTATCAGGGATAATGTGGATTGGTTTACTTTGGTATTTTAATTTTGTCCAAATTCCTAGTATGCCTAAAATTCCTGATGAACAAAAACCTGCAGTAAGTAAAGTAATTGCACCTACTGCTTTGTTTTGGTTTAGATGGGCTGCCCTTTCAACGATAGTAACTGGTCTTATTACTGCATACCTTAACGGCTATGTTCATGAAGCCTTATTGTTAAAAGGTGTTCCAAAAAATATAACTATTGGAATTGGAATGTGGTTAGGACTTATAATGGCATTTAATGTTTGGTTTATAATTTGGCCAAATCAAAAAAGAGCACTTGGTATTGTTGAAACTGATCCTGAAACCAAATCTAAATCTGCAAGAACTGCAATGTTGGTTTCAAGACTAAATACTTTCTTGTCAATTCCTATGCTGCTTACGATGGTAATTGCTCAAAACCTATATTAAAGCTTAGGGCGTTGTATCTATTTTTTTAGTCCAATCTCTCTTAATTTTAAAATAAATTAAAATTGGTGATGCAATATAAATTGAAGAATAAGTTCCAATAATTATTCCAAAACTTACAGCAAATGCAAATCCGCGTAAAACCTCTCCACCAAAAAAAAGAATTGCAAGTATAGTAAGCAAGGTTGTTAAAGAAGTTTTAATTGTTCGAGATAATGTATTGTTTAAAGACTCATTAATTAAAATTTGCAAATCAGATTTACTATCTCTTTTTAAGTTTTCTCTAATTCTGTCATAAATGATAACTGTGTCATTAATTGAATAACCAAGAATAGTTAGTAATGCCGCTACTATTGAAATATCAAATTGAAGACCAAATAGTGAAAAAACTCCAGCTGTAATTGTAATATCATGAATTAAAGCAATTATTCCACCAAGGCTAAACTGCCATTCAAATCTTAGCCATAAATAAGCGTAAATGGCTAAAATACAAAGTATTAAAGATAAAAAACCAGCTTTAATTAATTCATCACCAATTTTTGGACCAACATTTTCTACTCGTCTTATAGTTATTTTTTCTTTTAAATCTTTTTCTAAATTATTTTTTAAGTCTTGGGCTATAGTTGGTTTATTTTCTTTTATATCTAAGTAAATAACAAAATTATCATTTGAACCAAATTCTTTAACTGAGTAATTTTCAAAATGATTTTTATTTAAGGAGATTCTTATATTTTCTATTTTGACTACTTTTTCAGTTTTTATTTCAATTACTGTTCCACCTTTAAAATCAACACCAAAATTAAAACCTTTAAATATAATGAAAATTATTGATGTTATAAAAAGTACGGATGATAAAATAATAAATATATTTTTATATCTAAAAAAATTTAATTCCATTTTAAAGAAAAAATCTCATTTTTTTTTGTAAGTATAAATTTTGAAACTATAAGTCTGCTTATAGTAAAAGCTGTAAAAAAAGATGTTATTATTCCAAGGCATAAAGTAACCGCAAAACCTTTAACTGGTCCACTGCCCAAGAAAAATAGAATTATGCCAGCAATTAACGTCGTTAAGTTAGAGTCTATAATTGTTAAATATGATTTTTTAAAAGCATTATCAAACGCAATTATTACATTTTTTTCTAACTTAAATTCATCTTTAATTTTTTCATAAATTATTACATTGGCATCAATTGCCATTCCAACTGTAAGAATTACTCCTGCTATTCCAGGAAGTGTTAATGTTGCACCAAGAAGAGATAATAATGATAAAAGAATTACTACGTTAAAAAACAATGCAATATTCGCAAATAATCCAAAAATTTTATAGGAGTATATCATGAAAATAAAAACTAATAAAAAACCAATAACAAATGAAATAATGCCATAACGAATACTGTCTTCACCAAGATCTGGCCCAACTGTTCTTTCCTCAACAATTTTCATCGGCGCAGGTAATGCACCTGATCTAAGTAATACAGCTAATTGATTTGCCTCTTCAGTGGTAAAGTTTCCAGAGATTTGTCCACTTCCTGTAAGAATAGGTTCTCGTATAACAGGGGCGCTGATTACCTCGTTATCCAAAATAATAGCCAAAGGTCTTCCAACGTTATCCTTTGTAGCGTTTGCAAATTTATTTGCACCTACTCTATCAAGCTTAAATGATACAATTGGTTGTTTATTTTGTTGATCGTATCCTGGCTGAGCATCAATCAAATTTTCTCCAGAAAGTATTAACCTTTTTTCAACATCTAAAATAGATCCGTCTATTTTAGATTTAATTTTTTCAGAACCTAAAATGTCTGATGATGATTTTAGAAATTTAAAAGAAAGTTGAGCTGTTTTACCTAAAATATTTTTAAAGGTAGATGGGTCTGAAAGCCCAGGAAGTTCAACAATAATTCTAATATCCCCTTTTTGTTGAATATTGGGCTCTTTTGTTCCAAGTTGATCGATACGTTTCCTTACGATTTCAAGGGATTGTGACATTGCATCTTTTTTTATTTTTCTCTCAAAATCTTCAGAAAAGTTAATATTAAAATTCAAATTTTGTATTTTTAAAATTATTTCTTTTTTTTCGTTTTGAGATGATCCTGTAATTTTATCAAAAAAATCACTTTTAGTTTTGCTGCCTTCTAACAATTTAATAGTTTGTTCTTTATTTTTAATATCATTGATTTCAAAAGAAATTCCTTCTTTTGCGATATTAAAATTTTTATAATTAATATTTTCTTCTCTTAGAATTTTTCTAATTTCAACAGCTTTATCGTCTAATTTTTTTATTTTTAATGGTTGAATATCTATTTCTAATAAAAGATAAGAACCCCCTTGAAGATCAAGTCCCAAATTAATATTTTTATCTAAAAATAAATTTGTTTTCTTAAAAAAATTAAAATTACCTAAAAAAATATAAGTAGAAAAAATTAAAAAAATGATGATAGTAAAAATTTTAAGCTTAGAAAAATTAAGCACTTAACTACTTATTTTCAGTTTTTGATATAACTTGAGAAATTGTAGATTTAATAATTTTTACATTTAGATTTTCAGAAATTTCTAATTCAGCTTTATCATCATCAATAATTCTTGAAATTTTTCCAATAATTCCACCAGCTGTAACAACGGTATCTCCCCTTGCTAGTTTGGAGACCATATCTTTATGATCTGCTACTCTTTTTTGTTGAGGTCGTATAAGTAAAAAATAAAAAATTACAAAAATTAAAATAAGAGGAACAAATTGTACAAATCCAGAAGTATCCATGATGTGTCTGATATACTAGATAATATTTTAAAACAAACGTTTTTTTATATTTTAGATACTCCCATTAATGGCTGTAAAATTTTTGGAATTATTATATCTCCATTTTTATCTTGATAATTTTCCATAATTGCAATTATAGTTCTGCCAATGGCAAGTCCAGACCCATTAAGAGTAGCAATATGATCATTTTTTTTTTCACTATTTTTATATTTAGCATTCATTCTAATAGCTTGAAATTGCCCACATGAAGAACAGCTGGAAATTTCTCTATAAGCATTTTGAGATGGAAGCCAAACTTCGATGTCATAAGTTTTCTCTGCGCTAAAGCCAATATCTCCAGATGATAGAAGTGATACTCTATAAGGAAGTTCTAATTTTTGTAGAATAGCCTCCGCACAACTTGTCATTCTTTCTAATTCTTCCATTCTTTTTTTTGGCTCAACAGCACTTACTAATTCAACTTTATAAAATTGATGTTGACGTAATATACCCTTAGTATCTTGACCTGCTGCTCCAGCTTCAGCTCTAAAGCAAGGTGTTGATGCAACATATCTGATTGGAAGATCTTTATAGTCTAAAATTTTTTCTCTAAAAATATTTGTTAAAGAAACTTCTGCAGTTGGTATTAACCATTGTTTATTTGTAAGTTCATATTGTTCTTTTTTAAATTTAGGAAGTTGACCAGTTCCAAACATTGTACTTTCATTAACTATAATTGGTACGTTTACTTCATTATAGCCAAATTCCTTTACATGAGTTTCGACCATAAAATTTATTAAAACTCTTTCTAATTTTGCTAAAACAGAATTTAGAATTACAAATCTAGAACCGGAGATTTTAGCTGCTGTTTCAAAGTCAAAAAGTTTTTTTTTAATTCCAATGTCATCATGTGATAAAGTTTTATAAGGAAAATTTTTAACTTCACCATATTTTCTAATTTCTTTATTCTCTTTACTACCTTTGCCTACTGGAACGGAGTCATCATGTATGTTTGGAAGTTCAGACATGATTTTAATAATATCATTGTTAATATTGTTTATTTTTATTTCAGTTTCTTCTATATTTTTTTTAATTTCCAAAACTTCATTTGAAAGTTTTTTAAATTCCTCTGAAGTCTTATCAGTAATGTTTGATAAATTTTTGGAAATTAAGTTTCTTTTTTCTTGGTATTCCTGCTGGTTTTGAATTATCGTTCTAACTTTTGTGTCATCTTCTAGAATTTTAGTAACTATTTTTTCATAATCTAATAAAGATCTTTCCTTAAATTTTTTTTTAAATAATTCAGGGTTTTCTCTAATTAACTTTATGTTATTCATTTTTTTTCTCTATATATCTAATAATTAAAATAGATAATTCATATAAAATCATCAAAGGTATTGCTAAACCAATCTGACTTATAGGATCGGGTGGTGTAAGAATTGCGGCAACAATAAAGATAATTACTATTACGTATCTTCTTCTTTCAGATAAATATTTTGAGTCAATTGCTCCAACAAGCGCAAGTATAATTAATAACAGTGGTAACTGAAAACTCAGACCAAATGCAAACATAAAAATTACTACAAGAGACATATATTCACTTACTTTTGCTTCGAGTTGAATTGGTATTGCAGTTTGGGTTGTGCTTTCAAAAGATAAAAAAAATTTAATTGCAAGCGGCATTACAAAAAAATATGCAAGCAGAGCACCTAAGATAAAAAGAACTGGAGTAGCAATTAAAAAAGGCAATATTGTTTTTTTTTCATTCGCATAAAGTCCTGGAGCTATAAATTTCCAAATTTGTATCAAAAAAATAGGTACTGAAAAAAAAACTGCTGAATAAAATGAAAGTTTTAAGTACGTTAAAAATGTCTCCTCTAAAGCAGTAAAGATTAATCTTTTTCCTTGGGTTGAACCACTTTCAAGTGCTTTAACATAAGGCTGTAATAAAAAATTGTATATTTGTTCAGCATAAAAATAAGAAAATATAAAAGCGAATACAAAAAATATTAAACTTTTAATTAATCTTGCACGTAATTCAATTAGGTGATCTGAAATACTCGATTGTTGACTTTCATTTTCGCTCATTAACAATTAATTTTTTTTATCTTTATTATCTTTCGCTTCTTTTTTTTTTTCCTCTAATGAATTTTCAACAACCTTGTTCACTTCTTTTTCTGTCTGAACAACTATGTCATCAATATTTTTTTGAAAAGAACTAGCATAGTTTTTGATTGTATTTTTAATTTGTACAAATTTTCGTATAACTACAGGAATATCTTTTGGACCTATTACAATAATTGCAACAATTAAAATTATAAGAATCTCTGACCACCCTATTTGTGGCATTAGACTACTTTTCTGATTTGGAATTAGAGTCTTTTGATTTGTCTTCTTTGCTATCTAAAGTTTCTTCAGAAGACATACCTTTTTTAAACTTTTTAATTCCTTCAGCAACATCTCCCATTAGCTGAGAAATTTTTCCTCTTCCGAAAAAAATTACGACTAACAAAACTATTATAACTATCTGCCAAAAGCCGATTTGCATATTTTTACTATATATTAAAGTCTTTCAAATTCAATAAATTAATTTTGTTTTTCACTTATTGATGAGGTTAGCATGTTGTCAATATTTGAAAATATATTCTCTTTTGAATCTTTATTTAAATCACTTTTTGCAAATTTTTCAGTGCCAAAGATTGACTTATCTATTCTAGCATCAACTAACCCTGCAGATTTTAACTCATCAAGATTAGGTAGGTCAGAAATGTTTTTTAAATTAAAATGACTTAAAAAAATATCAGTAGTTACATACAGAAGTGGTTTTCCAGGTATTTCTTTTCTACCTTGAGGTTTAACCCAGCCAAGTTCAAATAAAATTTCTAAAGTTCCGGAACTAAAAGAAACTCCTCTTATTTCTTCTATCTCTGCACGTGTTACTGGTTGGTGATATGCAATTATAGCCAAAGTTTCAATTGCAGCTCTTGATAGTTTTTTTTGTTCAATAACATGACTCTTTATTTTGTCGGATAGTTTTTCTGAAGTTCTAAAAGACCATTTATTTGAGATTTCATAAAGGTTGATACCTTTAGAAGAATATTCTTCTTGTAAATTTTTTAATATTTTTGAAATATCAATTTTTATTCCAACTTTTTCTTTTATTGTTTCAACATCAAGTGGTTCAGACGCTGCAAATAAAATTGCTTCAACTAGGTTTTTTATTTCTATATCTTTATTTTTCATATTAAACTTTTGCCTTCACTAAAATCGTATCAAATAGTTTTTTTTGATAGATTGATAATTTACCTTCTCTAACCATCTCTAAAGATCCTGCAAACATTCCTGCTAAACCTGACTTTCTTTCAGATATAGACTTCATAAACGAACCTGGAATTAAATCATAAATACTTCTCCAGTCGTTAAGTTCTGAAATAACATTTTTTAAACGTTTAATTGCCTCTTCCATAGTAAACACGGGAAGCTTTGAAATATTCATAACTGCAAAGTTTTGAGTTCTTTGAATATCAGCGTAGGCTCTAATAAGTTCATAAAGAGAAACTTCATATTTTGATGCTGATATTCTTTTTATACCTTCTCTCATTCCTTTTATGAAAATATCTCTACCTAATTGTTTTTTATCAACCAATTTATCTGATAGATGTCTTATTGCTTCAAGTTTTCGAAGTTGCAATTTTAATTTTTCTGCCATTTGAAAGGCGGAAAAGTCTTCATCATCTGTTTCAGGAAGTAAAAGTCTTGACTTTAAATATGCAAGCCATGTTGCCATAACTAAAAAATCCGCAGCTAATTCTAGATTTTTTTTTATAGTATTAATAAATTTTAAATATTCATCAGCTAGTTGAACAATAGAAATTTTCATTAGATCAACTTTTTGAGATTTTGCTAAATCGAGAAGAAGCTCTAATGGACCAGCATAATTATCAATAGTGAGATTAAACTGATTGTCATCAAGATTTTGATTTGTTTCGGTTTTTAGATCTTGAGCCATTTTTTTTTTTAGCAGATTCTAGGTATTTTTTTTAAATATATTGACTACTTTAGATGTTACATTTCGAGTAAAACTGTCAATTTCTGGGATAATCTTAACAAGCTCATAAACCTCATTAATTTTTCCATTGCAATGAAGTATTATATTGCAGCCAGCATCCAAACTTTTATAAATATTATTTTTAAGTGAACCTTTTAAAGCTTTCATTGAAATGTCATCTGTCATTATAATTCCTTTAAAAGCCAATTTCCCTCTAATAATATCTTGAATTATTATTTTAGATTGTGTTGCACAATTTTTATTATCTATTTTTGAATACAAAATATGAGCAGTCATTGTCAGTAGCGAATTAAGATTATTAAATGGATAAAAATCAGAATCTAAAAGTTCCTTAAGTGTTTTATGGATTACTGGTAATGAAAAGTGCGAGTCTACAGATGTTGATCCATGCCCTGGTATATGTTTAGTAACAGATACAATACTATTCTTTTTAAAAAAATTTATTATTAAATTTGAAATAGTTTTAACTATCTTAGGATTACTTGAAAAAGCTCTATTTCCAATTATTCCATTAGATGGATTTTTATACAAATCCATAACTGGATAAGTATTTGTGTTAATACCGGAATTTTTTAATAAATTTAAATTTATGTTTAAAAAATATAATATTTTTTTAATAAAAAAACTATCTCTATAAAAATCTCCAAAATATTTTGCATTGAACTTTTGTAAATCTATAACTGATGAAAATCTATTTACCCTGCCACCTTCTTGGTCAACGATAATCAAAATATTTTTATTTTTAGAAAAAAAATTAATTGAGTTTGTTAAACAAAAAACTTGATTTACATTAGCAATATTTCTTTTAAATAGTATAATTCCATAGATACTATTTTTTTTTAAAAATGAAATTTCATCATAGGTTAATTTTGTTGATGATATTCCAATAATAAATGCTAAAGGTTTCAATATTTTATTTTAATAGCTCCCAATAGTTTTTTTGTTTTAATGCATTTTTAAAAAATTCATCATTATTTATCTTTTTTTTAAAGTCTGGGTTTGATGAAATTTTATCTAATTTATCAATTTTTGTTTTAAGATACTCGCTGTGTTTACTTCTGTTGTCAGTAGTAATTTGCAAAAAAATTTTTGAGTTATAAAAAAAAATAGATGATAAAAAAAATATTATAATAATAAAAAATAATAGAAATTGTATTATAAATTTGCTCTTCATCTTATAATTTCTTGCTTTATAATTTTAATTCCAAAGCCATTCCATGCTGGTAGTTTTTTTTTACTTCTAGTGACGAGAATAAGTCTCTTAATTTTTAAATATTTAAGTATTTGTGCTCCAATCCCATAATTTTTAATCAAATTATTTTTAATTTTATTATTAAATTTTTTTCTGTTTTTGCTTTGTTCATCTTTAATAATAATAAGAACACAATTATTATATTTATTAAAATATTCTAAACTTTTATTTATAAGTTTATTATCAATATTTTTGGAAATTAAACTTTTCAAAATACTTACAGCTATAACTCTTACTCTGGGAGTAGACCTTGGATTGAAGTTTTTAAGTAAAGCTAAATGTTCTTTTTTATCTATTACATTATCAAATATTTTTATTTGATATTTATTTTTTTTATTAATCTCGACAATTTCAGATCTTTTAAATTTTATTAATGTTTCTCTTGTTAAACGGTAAGCTATTAAATCTTCAATTCTTGCAATATTTAAATTAAATTTTTTTGAATATTTTTTTAAGTCATTCATTCTAGCCATGGATCCGTCTTCGTTTAAAATTTCACAAATTACTGCTGATGGACCGCAATTAGAAAGTTTAGATATATCTACCGAAGCTTCTGTATGTCCTGCTCTTTCAAGAACACCACCACTTCTTGCAACTAATGGAAAAATATGTCCCGGAGTTGAGATGTCTTTTTTTGTAGAGTTTTTTTTTATAGCAACTTTAATTGTTTTTGCCCTATCATAGGCAGATATACCTGTGGTAACACCCTTTCGTGCTTCAATAGAAACAGTAAAAGCAGTATCAAATCTTGAAGCATTTGCTTTAGGCATTAAAGATAAATTTAAATCTTTTATTTTTTTTTCATCTAATGCTAAACAAATTAATCCTCTTGCGTGTTTTGCCATAAAATTAATTTTTTTTGGCGTAATTTTTTTGGCTGGTACTACTAAATCACCTTCATTTTCTCTGTTTTTATCATCAACAAGAATAAATAATTTTCCTTTTTTAGCATCACGAATTACTTTTTTTATGGATGAAAACATCAATTTTTTAAAGTTTTTACGATTAAATCAAATTCAATATTAACTAAATCATTAGCTTTTAAATTTATTAAATTAGTATTTATTAATGTATGAGGAATAATCATAAGGCTAAATTGATTTTTGTAAATTTTAACTATTGTAAGCGATACACCGTTAATACAAATTGAACCTTTTTTAACTAAATATTTTTTATCATTTTTGTTAAAGCCTATATAAATAAACCAGTATTTTTTACTTTTAATCTCGATCTTTTTTATTTTTAATGTCTTATCGATATGTCCTTGAACAAAGTGACCATCAAATCTTGAACCATATTTTAATGATCTCTCTAAGTTAATTTTGTCTCCAATCTTAGAATACAAAAAATTAGATAATTGGTAGGTATGATGCGATACAAAAAAAAACAATAATATCTTTTTTTTTAATTTTTTATAGGAAGTTAATGTGAGGCATACCCCAGAACATGAAAATGAAGTACCAACATCTTTTTTTGTAATTCTTATATTTGTTTTTATAGAAATTAAAAAACCTTTATGTTTTTTTTGTTTAGAATTTAACGTTCCTAAATTAGTTATAATTCCAGAAAACATGATTATTTTTTTTTTTAAAAATTAATAAAGTATCACCAGAAAGATTTATAAATTTATTTATTTTTTTCAATGAAATAAACTTATTGTAATTAAATTTTAAAAGATTTTTTTTATACTTACTTTCGTTTGATTTAAAAAAATAAAAATTATTAAACAAACAATTATTAAAAAAAATGTTTAATAATTTATTTCCTCCTTCAACTAGTATATTTTTATAGCCTAAATAACTAATTAATTTTATAATAGTTTTAATATCAAAAAAATTTTTTTTAATTGTAGAAAGATTAATTAGTGTGACCTTCTTTGTTTTTAGATAATTAATTTTATTTTTATTTTTTTTTGAATAAATTACAAAAACTTTAACTGAAGATCTTAAAACATTAGAATTTTTTTTTATTCTTAGTTTTGGATCTATAATAAATAATGCTGGTGAAAGACTTTCAAGACCACGAATTCTACAGTTAAGAAAAGGATTGTCATCATTGATGGTATTTACACCAACTAATAAAGCTTGATGATTTGCTCTTAATATATGAGCAAATTTTCTAGAGTAAGTATTAGTTATATATTTATGGTCTATATTCTTAGTAAAATTTTTTTTTGTAACAGCAATTTTTCCAGAAACTATTGGTTTTTTTAATTTATAATACTGATTATGAACCTCTATTATTGAATCAAAGTTTTTATTTTTTAAATATTTAACATTAATTTTATTTTGTTCTAAAAAATTTAAACCTTTTTGATTTACTAATGGATTTAAATCTTTTGAATAATAAAAAAGATTTTTTATATTTGATTTTTTAATAATTTTTGTACATGGTGGATTTTTGCCCGTATGATGGCATGGCTCCAAACTTAAATATAAATTTTTTTTAATTTTTAATTTTTTGATTTTTTTTAATGCATGATTTTCTGCATGAGGACTACCATTTATACCTGTAACACCATATGAAATAATTTTTTTATTAGAAGTTACTACGCATCCGACGGATGGGTTTAAACCAGTAAAACCTGAATGTAGTTTTGATAAATTAAAAACTAGTTTACTTATGTACTCTCTATTTTTTTGGATCATTTAGCTGATTTACAAACTGTCCAAAATCTTTAACCTCTTTAAAATTTGTATAGACTGATGCAAAACGGACATAAGCAACAGGATCTATTTCCTTCAACCCATCCATAACTAGTCGACCAATGATACTCGACGAAACCTCTGCTTGACCCAGATCTTCAAGATTTCTATGAATTTTTGAAACAAACTTTTCAATTGTGTCACTATCTATAGGTCGTTTTCTAAGAGCAATGCTTATAGACTTTGATAATTTTTCTCTATCAAAAGGAGATTTTCTTCCATTTTTTTTTATTACCATCAATTCTCTTAGTTGAACTCTTTCAAATGTTGTAAATCGTTGTTTGCCACACCCACATTCTCTTCTTCTTCTAATAACGGTACCATCCTCGGTTGGTCTTGAGTCAATTACTGAAGTTTCTTTTTCTTTACAAAAAGGACAAATCATAAAAATTAATAAATTGGAAATTTAGAGCAAAGATCAATAGACTTCTTCCTAACTATATTTTCTACTGCACTATCTCCTTTTTGAAGTCCTTGTAATGCTTCATCTATAAGTTCACCTACTATTTTAAATTCATTTAAAGAAAAACCTCGCGTTGTACAAGCTGGTGTTCCTAACCTAATACCAGAAGTTATCCAAGGTTTTTGTTCATCAAAAGGAATACCATTTTTATTACAAGTTATATTTGATTTTTCCAAACTCTCTGATGCATCTTTCCCTGTAAGTTTAACAGGTCTTAAATCAACCAACATCAAATGAGTATCTGTTCCTCCAGTAAAAATTGAATACCCTTTGTTTTTTAAAGTTTCAGCTAATATCTTGGCATTTGCAACAACAGCTTTTGCATAAGATTTAAAATCTTCAGACAAAGCCTCTTTAAAACAAACTGCTTTAGCTGCTATCACATGCATCAATGGTCCGCCTTGCATACCTGGAAAAACAGCGGAATTTATTTTTTTAAAAACATCTTCATTGTTAGTAAGAATGATTCCTCCTCTTGGTCCTCTTAAAACTTTATGCGTTGTTGATGTTACCACATCAGCATAATCAACTGGATTTGGATAGACACCGCCAGCGACTAATCCTGAAAAATGAGCCATATCCACCAACAACATTGAGCCAACTTTATCACAAATTTCTCTAAAAATTTTAAAATCAATTATCCTAGAATAAGAACTTCCACCTGCAATAATTAATTTTGGTGTATGTTTTAAAGCTAAACTTTTTACTTGGTCGTAATCAATAAGACCGTTGTCTTTTCTAACGCCATAAGAAATTGCATTAAACCATTTTCCAGACATAGATGGAGCTGCTCCGTGCGTTAAATGACCACCTTGATCAATTCCCATTCCAAGAATTGTATCTGTTGGTTTTAGTAAAGCTAAAAAAACTGCTGCATTAGCCTGAGCGCCTGAATGGGGCTGAACATTTGCAAATTTACATTTAAATAATTTTTTTGCTCTTTCAATTGCCAAATCTTCAGCTACATCTACAAATTCACATCCACCATAATATCTTTTTCCACTATAACCTTCAGCGTACTTATTTGTTAAAACAGAACCTTGTGCCTCTAGGACTGCCTTTGACACTATGTTTTCAGATGCAATTAATTCTATGTGATTTTGTTGTCTATTTAGTTCACCCTGTAATGACTTATAAACTTCGTTATCAGCATTATTTAAATCATCATTAAAAAACTTTAATAAATCTTTTGGTTTTTTATTATTCAGCATTATTTTTGGTCTAATTTTTCTACTCTTTTTATATGTCTTCCACCTTCAAATACGGTTGAAAAAAAAACTTTAACAATTTTTTTAGATTTATGAAAATTAATTAATCTTGCGCCTAGACATAATACATTAGCATTATTGTGTTTTCTTGCCAAAGTAGCCGCTTTAACACTATAACATAATGCCGCTCTTACTTTTTTAAATCTATTAGCAGAAATTGACATGCCTATTCCGGAACCACAAATTACTAAGCCCATTCCTAAATTTTTATTTACTCTATAAGCAACTTTTTTGGCATAATCAGGATAATCAACGCTATTTTTATTAAAACAACCAAGATCAAAATTCTTAATCTTAATTTTTTTAAAAAATTTTTTTATTTTTTCTTTTAAGTCAAAGCCAGCGTGATCAGAAGCTAAGTAAATTTTTTTAATAATTAACTGAGTCACAGATGCCTATTACCAAGAATTAAATTATATGTATATTTAAATGCTTTTAAGCAGCTCTAGACAACTTTAAACTCATCCAAATCTTATCAAGCGAATTAACTAAGTACTCCATTTTTTCATCATCATGAAGTGGTGTGGGTGTAAATCGTAATCTTTCTAGACCTTTAGGAACTGTTGGGTAATTTATTGGTTGCACGTATATGGAATAATCATTTAACAAAATATCAGAAATTTCTTTACATAACTTCGGATCTTTTACCAATAATGGAACTATATGACTTTTATTTTCAATAATTGGTAAATTCTTATTATTCATCATTTGTTTTAATTTTTGCGATCTCTCATACAAGGACTCTCGTAAGTTGTTATTATTTCTCACAAATCGAATGCTTGCTATTGCTGCAGCAGCTAAACTTGGAGGTAACGAAGTAGTAAATATAAAACCTGGAGCATATGATCGGATGACATCTATTATGTTACTTTTAGCTGTAATATATCCACCCATTAAACCAAAACCTTTTGCTAAGGTACCTTCTAAAATATCAATATCTTCTTGAACTCCTAATTTTTGAGATAGTCCACCACCAAATAAACCATAAAGACCAACACCATGAACTTCATCTAGATAAGTTAAGGCGTTATATTTTTTTGAAATATTTATTATTTCTTCAATTGGAGCAAAATCTCCGTCCATAGAATAAACTGACTCGAAAGCAACAATTTTTGAAGAATTCTTGTCTGTATTTTTTAATAAATATTCCAAATGATTAATATCATTATGCTTCCAAATTTTTTTATTTGAATTACCTTTTTTAATTCCCTCAATCATTGACGCGTGATTATTTTCGTCAGAAAAAATAGTGCTATTTGGTAAAAACCTTGCAAGTGTGCTTAAAGCGCATTCATTCGCTATATAACCTGATGTAAAAATAAGAGATGAATCTTTCTTGTGAAATCTTGATAGTTCATTTTCAAGTTCGACATGGTAGTTTGAAGTACCAGAAATATTTCTTGTTCCTCCTGCACCAGCACCAACAAGATTTACAGCATTTATAAAAGCTTCAACGACATTTGGGTTTTGACCCATGCCTAAATAATCGTTGCTACACCAAACTGTAACATCGGATTTAACTCCAAAATGATTATTATATATTGCTTTTGGAAATTCTCCTTTTTTTCTAGTTATATTATTAAATACTCTATACCTCCCCTCATGGCGGAGGTTCTTTAGTGCATCATCAAAAATTTTATCGTAGTCAATCGACATAAATGAATTATGACATCTAAAAAAAATTTTTTCAAATATTTACTTTTGATGTATTGTCGCGTCTAATTTTATAATGAAATTTCCTTTTACCAGATTAAGAAGAAGTCGAGCTTATCAATGGTCAAGAAGACTAATTAACGATGTTTATATAGATAGTTCAGATTTTATTTTACCTGTTTTTGTTCAAACAGGTTCCAAAAAAAAAGACCAAATTGAAACAATGCCAGGTATTTATAGATATAGCATTGATTTACTAGATGGGGTTATTGAAAGAGCTTTAAAAAATAAAATTCCTGCAATTGCCATTTTTCCACTTGTAGAAAATTCCAAAAAAAACAAACTTGGTAGTGAAGCTATAAATAAAAATAATCTAGCATGTAAGGCAATCCAAAAAATTAAAAAAATTAGTGATGATATTGGAGTAATGGCTGATGTTGCTTTAGATCCGTATACTTCACATGGACACGATGGAATTATTATAAATAACAAAATTGATAATGATGAAACTAATAAATTTTTAATTAAACAATCTTTAAATCTTGCATCAGCTGGATGTGATATTATTGCTCCTTCAGACATGATGGATGGTAGAATTGGCTTAATACGAAAGGCTTTAGAAAATAAAAAATATAAAGATATTCAAATTCTTTCTTACGCGGTCAAGTATGCCTCAAATTTTTATTCCCCATTTAGAGATGCTATTAAAACCAAAAAACTTCTTAAAACAGATAAAAAAACTTATCAAATGGATTTCAAAAATTTAAACGAATGCATGCTAGAAGTAAAAATGGACATTGATGAGGGGGCTGATGCTGTAATGGTAAAACCAGCTTTATCTTATTTAGATATTATTTACAAAATTAAGAATAAATTTCATGTGCCAGTGTATGCCTATAATGTTTCTGGTGAATACAGTTTAATAAAGTGCGGAATTAAAAATGGTATAATTCCTGATGAGGCTATTTTAGAAGTTGTGTATTCTATAAAAAGAGCTGGAGCTAATGCAATAGTATCTTATTTTGCAAATGAAATAGTTGAAAAATATTTAAAAAATTAATTTTTATATTTACTATCAAAATAAATTAGAGGTAATTTTTTTTTCGTCTTAGTAAAGTTTATCACCTTGCAAATAAACAGATCATGATCCCCTAAAGAAAATTTTTTATATAATTTACAATAAATCGATGCTAAATTATTTTTAAATAAGTCCCTTACTTGGTTAATATTTTTATTTACTAAACCATTTTTTGAAAAAAAAACTGAAGTTTTTTTTTGATTAGAATTTAAAAAAAAAATTAAAAATTTTTTTTTATTAATAAATTTTTTGTATGATTTTGAATTTTTATCTAATGACCATGAAACTAATTTTGGTTTTATTGAAATAGAACAAAAAGAATTAATGGTTAAAGCTGCATATTCATTAATTGAAGTTTTGTTTAATACTACAGCAACTCCAGTTGCAAATTTTGAAAGTATTTTTTTATAATTACCTGATGACATTTAGTAAGTTCGATAATTATTCTCAAAGTTTCTATGTTGTAAAAAATCAGTTTTTGATTTTAATATAGTACCCGACTGACCTCTTTGTCCTAAATTGGAGTTTATATAGTCTTTATCAAAATAGGTTTTGCCGGACAAACTAGAAAACTTCTTATTTTTACTAATACATGTAAGGTATTTTAAAAAAATATCCTTTCCTCTACATAGTATTACCCCTTTGCCTTTGTCTAACGTTGGTACCTGGTCTAAAGGAAAAAAATTAATTTTAAGCTTATTTAAACTTTCAAAAGCAACTAAAGTTAAGTCATGGTCTGGTGAAACTTTTTCAACACCTCTTACTACATCATCTTTAACATTGGCTATTTTTTTTCCTGATTTTTTGTTTGATAAAATATTTTTTTGATCAACTAAAAAACCAAAACCTTTATTGGTATAAACAAATAATTTAGAACTTTCCTCATATTTAAATATATCTAGTATTTTCTCACCATCGCTTAGTGTTAGATAACTTGATACGGGTCTACCACTAGAACCTGATATTATTATGTCTGACTCTAGAGAATAAAATTTTCCAAAGTTTGATACAAAAATAAGATAATCTTTAGACTTTATATGAAGTATATTTTGAATAGTTTTATCTTTGTCTAATATTTCATCTATATTTTTAAGAAAACTTTTTTGCGCTTTTATCACTCCGCTTGAAAATAATGTTATTGTAAGAGGATCATTAGTTTTAATTTCTGATTTTATTATGTCCTCGTCAAATTGACCGAAAGTATCAAGTTGTGTCTTTCTATTTCCTAATGAAACATTTTTAAAATTCTGAGATATGAAATCTATTTCCTTATTAATTTCAATTGTTTGAATTTTTTTTGAGCTTATTAATTTCGACAAGAATTTTTTTTCTTTTGTAAGTTTTACAAATTCAATCTTAATGTCTTTTTCATCTAATTTTCTTAAAGATCTTAAACGCATATCTAGAACAGCATTGACCTGCACTAAAGAAAAATTAAATTTTTTAATTAAAATAGTTTTAGGATCGTCATTATTTCTAATAATTTTAATTATATAGTTTAAATTTTCATAAACTTTTATAAAACCCAACAAAATCTCCAACCTAAGTTTAATATTCTCCAATCTAAACTGTGATTTCCTAATTAATACTTCATACCTGTGAGATAAAAATTCCTCTAAAACTTCTTTTAAAGACATAACTTTGGGTTCCAACTTTTTATTCAAAACATTCATATTTATTGAAACAGTTGTATGAAGATCAGTTTGTTGAAATAGGCTTTCCATTAGGATTTCTGGTTTAACATTCCTATTTTTTGGATGAATAACTATTCTTATATTCTGGTCTGACTCATCAACGATATTATCTAAAAGCTTATTTTTTTTTGAAATAATTAAATCAGCTATTTTTTCAATAAGTAAAGACTTGTTAACTTGAAATGGTATTTCATAAATACAAATTTGATATTGACCTTTTGCTAATTTTTCAATTTTGTATTTTGCTCTTAAATCAAATGAACCCTTTCCTGTGGAGTAAGCTTTTAATATTTCCTTTTTATTTACATTTAAACAACCGCCTGTTGGAAAATCAGGACCTGGTATTATTTTTATTAAATCTTTAACTGTTGTATTTTTATTATTGTTAAGGACTTTAAGTGCTTGGCAAATCTCTAGAATATTGTGTGGTGGAATACTGGTTGCCATGCCAACAGCAATACCCGAAGAACCATTTGCAAGAAGATTTGGAAAGCATGCTGGAAAAACTAAAGGCTCTTGTAATTCTCCATCATAGGTAGATTTAAAATCAACTGTATCTTCATCAATGTTTTCTAAAAGAAGTTCAGAAATCGTCGATAATTTTGCTTCCGTATATCGCATTGCAGCTGCATTATCTCCATCAATATTTCCAAAATTTCCCTGTCCAATAATCAAAGGATATCTAAGAGAAAACTCTTGAGCTAACCTAACCAAGGCATCGTAAACTGACTGATCTCCATGAGGGTGAAACTTTCCAATAACATCCCCAACTACCCTTGCTGACTTTTTTGAAGAGTCTTTTGAACCTAAGTTTAATAAATACATCGCATACAATAATCTTCTTTGAACTGGTTTAAGTCCGTCCCTAACATCAGGTAAGGCTCTGTGTGTTATGGTTGATAAAGCGTATGCTAGATATTTAGATGAAAATTCGGAGGCTAGACTTGAGTTTTTTATGACTTCCTTGTTCATTATGAGAAAAATTTTTCCAATCTTAATCTGTGATAAGGCATTTTAAGCTTATTCGGGTCAAAAATAAAATTAAGAAACTTCGATTTGTTAATTAATAAACCATTATAAATATCAAGATCATTAAAACTAGAATCAGTTTTAAAGAAAAAATGTGGATAAAATATCTTTTGATTTAAAATTTTAAATTCATCATCAACGGATATATTTTTATCAAAACCTAGATCATTAAGTAGTTTATGTTCCCATAAAACATATTCTTTGAAAAAATTGTCATTTGGAAGGTAACTAATCATTAAATCAAAATCATTGAATATTTTTGTATAAATATTTCTCTCAGGTAATATTTGATAACAAAGGCTTGTGGATGAGAAAATTGAAGTAAGTTTTTTTTCATTTTCAAAATATATTGGACTAACTGGCTTTATTAATTCAACATTAAAGTAACCTAATTTATCTTCAGACTTAGATTTCCACATAACTTTGATTTTATTTCCAATTTGAAGAATTTTTTTAAGCTTCGATGATGTACCTCCATAAACAACCCCTTTATGATGCCCATGATTTTTTGATAGGATACTAATTATTGAAGAATTTTCCGCGTACTGAAATAAATTTAAAATATAACCTTCATCAGTCCAATTCATTTACTTTGTTCCACATTGATAAATAAAGATATTTTTTTTTTAAAAAGTTTAGAGATTTGATTTTTGGAATACATTGAAATTTGCTTTATTTTTTTTGCTTCTTTACCAATAATTATTTTTTTATGATTTTCACTATTCACTAGTATTGTTTGCTTAATTATTAAATGATTTGAAAAATTTTTAACAATATTAGTTTTAATTTTTGTTTTGTATGGAATTTCTTTATTTGTGTACTTAAAAATAGCTTCTCTTGTTAATTCTGAAATAAATAAATCTTTAGAAATATTTGTTTTATTTTGAACAAATTGAAAATTTTTCTTTATTTTTTTTAAATTGTTAAAATTTTTTATAATCGCATCAAAAAAATATGATACTCCAATATCTTTGATTGCAGATATATAAAAAATATCATCGAAAATTGATTTAAATTTAAGTTCTAAAACTTTTTTATATATAATAGCTTTGTCAACTTTATCAATTTTGTTAATTACTAAAATTTTTTTTTGTTTTTTTTTAAATATTAATTTTTTAATTATCTCCTCATAATAATTTGGTATAGAAATATCGATAATAACTATAATTAAGTCGGATAAATCAATTGCTTCTTTTATATTATCTAAAATATTGGGATTTTTATTTTTGTAATATAGGCCTGGTGTGTCAATAATTTTTATATCTTTACCGTTGTAATGTTTTAAAGCTGATAAATTAAAATTTGTTGTTTGAACTTTATTAGAAACAATGGAAATTTTTTTTTTAAAAATTTTATTTAATAAGGTTGATTTTCCTGCATTAGTTGGGCCTATAAATGTCAAAACAGGAAACTTATCTGTAATATTATTCACTATTCAATTCTTTTAATAATAATTGCGCAGCCTGTTGCTGGGCTTCCTGCTTAGAAGTTCCTTCAGCAATAAACTCTTTAGAATAAGGAATGCTTACAGCAACAGTAAAAATTGGACTATGAGCAGGACCTTTTTTAAATAAATCATTATATTTGGGAAGTTCCTTAAATTTTTTAAGACAATATTCTTGAAGCTGTGTTTTAGAGTCGATTTTAATAGATTTTGAATTAATTAACTCATTTTTCCATAATTTTAGTACAAATTTTTCAGACTCCTTAAAATTACTATCAAGATAAATAGCTCCGATTAATGACTCGCATAAATCTCCTAATATTTTAGTTTCTCCTGTTCTTATTTTTTTTTGTGCAGAACTAATTTTTACAAAATTTTTTAAATTAAGATTTTTAATTACTTTGGCACAAGTTTTAAAATTTATTAATGAAGCCAAGCGTTTATCTAATTTTCCCTCGCTATCTTGGGGATAAATTTCATATATTTTTTTAGCTAAAATTAAACTTAAAACTCTATCACCCAAAAACTCTAAACGTTCATAATTTGAATCTGAACTAATTGAATAACTTTTATGAACAAAAATTTGATCTAAAAATTTTTTATTTGAAAAATTGTAATTGATAATTTTTTCTATTTTATCATAATCTAATTTATTCATTCAATAATCTTTAAAATTCTATTAAAACGAATTGAATTATGCCATTTCCATGGAGTAAAAAAACTTCCTATTTCTTCATTATTTGAAAAAAACAAAATTTGTGCTTTGCCTACAAGATTACGTTTATCTACATATCCAACGCTTGATAAAAATCTACTATCTTGAGAACAATCCCTGTTATCTCCTAGAAAAAAAAATTTATTTTCAGGAACTACATATTGATCAGTATTTTTACTACTGTTCTTTTCAAAATACGCAATTATGTAACTTCTTTGATTCTCTAAAGTCTCTCGAAAAAAACTTGCAGAAATTTTGTTACCTCCGCAATTAATTAGATCTCTTTTTATAAATTCTTTTTTAACAGGTTTATTATTTATAAATAATACACTATTAATGATCTGAATTTTATCTCCTGGTAAACCAATTATCCTTTTTATATAGTCTGTATCATTATCTTCGGGTGTTTTAAAAACAACAACATCTCCCTTATTTGGTAGCTTGTAAAAAAATCTTCCATCAAAAATGTCGGGACTAAATGGTAATGCATGCTTACTGTAACCATAAGAATATTTAGATACAAATAATCTATCTCCTACCAGTAACGACTCTTCCATAGATGAAGAAGGTATATAAAAAGGCTGAAAAAAAATAGTTCTTATAAAAAAAGCAATTACTAAAGCATAAAAAATTATTTTTATATTTTCAAAAATTTTTTTTTTCATTACGCTAATAATAAGGCTGTAGCTATTGCCCAAGGTTTATCATCAGAAATACTAATTAATATTTTATATGATTTAAATTTTTTTTTTAAAGCAACATCAGTAGTTCCAATTAAACGTATGCTAGGTTTTCCATGTTCATCGTGAAGAACTAAAATATTTTTTAAATATATCTTGTTTGAAAATCCATAGCCTATTGCTTTAGAGACAGCCTCTTTTGCAGCAAATCTTTTAGCTAATAAAGAAGAATCAATTTTTTTTTTTTGTTGTTTAAGTATTTTTACTTCTTTTTCGTGCAATATTTTTTTTATAAAATATTTATTTCTAATAATTATTTTTTTTACTCTATTAATATTAACAATATCAGTACCTAGTCCTATAAAGTTCATCTTTTTAATAGCCTATTGAATTTTTTTAAAACATTTTCAATTCCAATAAAAATAGAGTCGGCTATAAAAAAGTGACCTATATTAAATTCTTCAATACCCTTAATTTTAGATAAAACTTTTGCTGTTTGATAATTTAATCCATGCCCAGCATGAACGTTAAGACCTAGTGATTTTGCATAATCAGTAGATTTTTTTAATCTATAAAATTCTATATTAATTCTTTTTTTGTCTTTCATTGACCATTGTTTGCAAAAGTTTCCTGTATGAAGTTCAATACTGTCTGCTCCAAGCATTTTTGCATCTTTAATTCTTTTTAGATCGGGATCAATAAATAGGGAAACTTTAATGTGTTTTTTTTTTAATTTAATAATACTTTCTTGTAAAAATTTTTTTTTTAAATTTGTATTAAGTCCGCCCTCAGTAGTTATTTCTTTTCTATTTTCAGGTACAATGCAAATAAAATTTGGTTTTAGTTTAAGTGAAAAACTAATCATTTCTTTAGTTAAAGCAATTTCCAAATTTAAAGGTATTTTAATTTTTTTTTTTAAATCATATAAATCTTTCTCTCGTATATGCCTTCTATCTTCTCTTAAATGAGCGGTTATTAAGTCTACCTTATTTTTCTTTCCAATAATCGCTGCTTTTAAGGGAGATGGAAAACCTTCTCCTCTAGCATTTCTTAAAGTTGCAACGTGATCTATATTGAAACCTAACCTAATCCTATTTTTCATCTATTTTAGGTTTCTACTTCCAGGTTTTACTGGTTTTATTTTTTTTAAATCGTTAGGGATATTATTTTCTTTGTACGTTGGAATATTAAATTTAACTTGAGAAATAATTTTATTTTTTAATGAACTTTTTCCATTACTTCTATCGACAATACAGGCAAAACCTAAAATTTTACTGTTAAAACTTTTAGCAACTTTAGAACATTCAAAACTAGATTTAGCTGTTGTAATAACATCTTCAACTATAATAATTTTTGACTTTTTTTTAATACTAAAACCCCTTCTTAATTTAAAAACTCCATCCACTCGCTCTGCAAAAATTGAAGGAACATTAAGATGTCGAGCAACTTCATATCCGGCAATTATTCCTCCTAGAGCCGGTGAAAGAACGAGATCAATATTTTTAATTTTTTTTTTAATTTTTTTAGCTAACGATTTGCATATTTTTTCAGATAATCTTGGATGCATTAGCAGTTTAGCACACTGTAAATATTGCGGGCTCCTTAAGCCTGAGGATAAAATAAAATGTCCTTTTAATAATGCTCCAGTACTAACTAAAATTTTTTTAGTTTCTTTTTCTGTTAGCATTAATTTTTCTATTTCGTATTATCTTAAAATTTAATCCCTGCTGTTTTATCTCTGATATTAAATTTGTAAAATCTTTAAGACTTTTAATCTCTAAGTCAAAAATAAAGCTTATGGTATCTTCAATTATGTCAACAAGTTCCACATTACATATGTTACACTTATGTTTGCCAATCAAGGTTGCTACATGACCTAAAGTCCCAGCTTTATGACTCAAAAGCACCCACAAACTAGCATCATATATTTTGGAAGAGATATTGTTTTTATTTTCAAGATTCCAAAATCTTCTTATAGCTGCCCTTGCCTTTCCTGTTTTAGCAACTGACATCCAGTACAAAGAAGGAGATTTTTTTGACGAAATAATTATTTTAACCTCATCACCATTTCGAAGAATACTTTGAAGTGGAGATGATTTTCCATTAATTTCACACCCAATACATTTATCTCCAATATCGGTATGAACTGCATAGGCAAAATCAATTGGAGTTGCCTCACTTGGGAGTCGTATTAATGCACCTTTGGGCGTAAAACAAAAAACTTGATCTTGAAATAGTTGTAGCTTTGTATACTCCAAATAATGTTCTGGATTTTCCCCGCTTTCAATCAAATCAACTAAATCATTAAGCCAATTATATTGTTGTATAGCGGTTTCACTAAGCTTTTCATTGGCTTTATAATTCCAATGTGCAGCAATACCTCTTTCTGCAAATTCATTCATTTCATTTGTTCTTATTTGAATTTCCATTTTTTGCTTATTTGGCCCAAAAACGGCCGTGTGTAATGATCTGTAATTATTAGATTTTGGAACTGATATATAATCTTTGAATCTTCCCGGAATACTTGACCATTCAGTATGAAAAATACCTAAAGCTTTATAACAATCATCCACATTAGATAATAAAACTCTAAATCCAACTATGTCTGTGATTTGTTCGAGCGATATTCTTTTGCTTTGGATTTTTCTCCAAATTGAAAAAGGTGTTTTTTGTCGCCCTATAACTTGAGATTCAATCTTTTTATTAGATAAAAGTGAAATAATTTTTTTTGATATTTCATCAAATGAAACTGCAATATTTTGTTTTATTAAATCTAATCTATCAGTTATTAATTTTCTTGCTTCGGGATTTATTACTTTAAATGAAAGGTCCTCTAGTTCATCCCTAAAATTGTGCATTCCCATTCTTTCAGCAAGAGGAGCATAAATTTCCATTGTTTCTTTTGCGATTCTATTTTTTTTATTTTCATCAATAATATTATTTAATGTTCTCATATTATGCAGACGATCTGCCAACTTAACTAATAAAACTCTAATATCTTTTGATGTGGCTAAAATTAATTTTCTAAAATTTTCAGCAACAGAGTACTCAACTGACTTATTTTCTAATTTTGAGATTTTTGTAACACCATCAACTAGTTCGGCAATTTCTTTTCCAAATAACTTGTCTAATTCGTTATATGTGGCATCAGTATCTTCAACAGTGTCATGCAATAGAGCTGTTGTAATTGTTGCGGTATCAACTTTTAAATCACACAATATCGAAGCAACTTCAATAGGGTGGCTTATGTATGGATCTCCTGAATATCTTTTTTGATTTTTATGGGCATTAGATGCAAAATCATAGGCTTTAATTAAAATATCTTCATTAAAGTAATTATTATAATTTTTAATTTTATCTAATAACTGTTGCTGATTTAGCATGAAATTAAATATAACAAAAAACTAAACCTTTGTAATGTTGTTCTTACTTTTTACCTCTAATTCCTCAATTAATTGATTTATAGATTTTCCAGATAATGGACTAACCCATTCACTATCTAGATCTTTAATTGGAAAAAGAACAAAATTTCTATTTTCAAACCTTGGATGAGGAATTTCTAATTTAAAATCTTTAGATGAAAAACTGATTTTTTTCTTATTAAAGTCAATTATATCTATATCGCATGTCCGTGGTTCGTTAATTTTATTTCTAATCCTGCCAAATTTTTTTTCTAGCTTTAAAATAAAATACATTAGATCTATTGGACTATAAGATGTTTCTATTGATATAGCGCAATTTATGAAGGCAGGGTCGTTTTCATTTGGAAATGCTTTTGTTTTATAAAAATTAGATTGTTTAAGAACTTGAATATTAAAATTTGGCAAATCCTTGATACACAATTTCAAAATTTCTTTAGAGCTTCCAAGATCTGAAGAAAGATTTGAACCTAAAGCCAAAATTATCATTTAATTTTTCTTAAAAATTTTTGCTTTTTCTCTTTGCCAATCTCTTGTTTTTTTTACGTGTCTCTTGTCATGCTGCTTCTTACCTTTTGCAATTGCAATACTTACTTTTGCGATACCTTTATGATTAAAATATATTCTTGTTGGTACCGCTGTTAATCCTTCTTGATTAATTTTACCAATAATTTTATTAATTTGCCTTTTGGACAATAACAACTTTCTTAATCTTCTTGGATCATGGTTATTGTATGAAGACTGTCTATACTCAGGAATATATGAGTTTTGAATAAACAGTTCTCCCTTAGAGTCAATAATATAAGATTCAGAAATATTTCCTTTTCCATCTCTTAAAGATTTAACTTCTGATCCAAAAAGAACAATTCCAGCTTCAAAAAATTCTAATAAAAAATAATTAAAAAAAGCTTTTCTATTGTTTGCAACAATTTTGTAATTGCCTTCTAAATCGGCCATAAACTAAATTAAGGCTAATTTTTTAAGAATTTTTTTTATTTTAATTTGGTTTTTTTTTTCAATAGTAACAAGTGGAAGTCTAAGATCTTTTTTACATAAATTAATTAGTGAAGCAGCATACTTAACTGGAGCCGGGTTAGTTTCAATAAACATTACTTCATGTAATGGTTTGAGTATTTTTTTAATTTCCTTAGCTCTATTTTTTAAAATTTCATCATTTTTATAAAATAGTAAGCTCTGCATCTCTGAACAAAGTTTTGGTGTAACATTTGAAGTTACAGAGATACAACCAGTTCCCCCTTTTAATACAAATTCATAGGCATTACTATCTTCCCCAGTAAATTGAATAAAACTATTTCCTAATTTTTTTTTTTGCATAACTACCCTTGCGATATCTCCTGTAGCATCTTTGACACCTTTAATGTTTTTTAACTCATGCAGTCGAGCCATCGTATCGACGCTCATATCGATCACAGATCTGCTTGGAATGTTATAGATAAATATAGGTATTCCACATTTATTATTTATGGCTTTAAAATGCTGGTATAACCCCTCTTGTGTAGGTTTGTTATAATATGGTGTAACTATTAAAGCAGCGTCTGCACCAGCTTTTTCAGCTGATCTAGTTAAATATATTGCCTCATCAGTAGAGTTCGAACCTGTGCCTGCCATTACGGGAATTTTTCCCTTCGAAAATTTTACACAAATCTTTACCAATCGTTCATGCTCTTTGTGACTTAGCGTTGGAGACTCTCCCGTTGTGCCCGCTGGCACAAGTCCATGAGTTCCATTATCTATTTGATGATTGACTATTTGTTCAAATGATTTTTCGTCAATTTTATTTTTTTTAAAAGGAGTAATTAAAGCTGTAAATGAACCTTTAAACATCTTAAATATAATAACTTAATTAATGATAATTTATAACATAATATTCTATTAAGAATATGAAATTACTAATTATATTAATTTTTAGCTTCTTTTTTTTTAGTAATTATTCTTATTCGAAATTAATAGCTCCAAAACTTAAGCCAGATAAATTTTTAGAAAAATCATCTAAAAAAAATACATCAAGAATTTTTCAAAAAGAAAAAGAAGTTGTTGATAATAATACTAAGAAAAATATAGAAACAGAAAAAAAAATAACCCAAGAAAAAAATCCAAAAGATGTTGTTTCACAAAAAAATGAAAACATTGACTCATTACCAAAACTTAAGCCTGATAATAAAACAATTATAGAAAATAATAAGACGCAAACCTCTGTTAAACAAGAGGAGACAAAGAAAGAATTTTTAAATTCAATCTTTTTAAACCAAAGAGATTTTGAAATGGCAAAAATTGTTTTTGGATATATTGAAAAAAAACAATGGAGGATTGCTCTTTCTGATGCAAAAAAAATTGAGGACAAGAGTTTTTATAATTTAGTCAACTGGCTTTTTTTAATTGATCCAGAAAGTCCAGGTTTATTTTCTGAGTATCAAGAATTTATCAATCAAAATAAAGAATGGCCTAGACTAAATAGAATAAAATACCTTGGAGAGCATAAAATAAATTTTGAAAATAATTCACCAACTCAAATTGTTAATTATTTTTCAAAAAATCCACCTTTAAGCGGGTTTGGAAGATTGCGATTAGCTGAGGCATATTTAGAGTTAAAAGAAATCGATAAAGTTAAAAATTTGATAGATAATGGTTTTAAAGATGCCGAAATATCAAAAAATGATCTAAAGTATTTTTCAAGAATTTTTAAAAAATATCTAACAGCAGCACATTATGTTGAACGAGCAGACTATTTTTCTTATGAAGCAAAATATAAAGACTTAAGAGATACCATTGAATATTTATCTCAGGATTATCAAAAATTATATAATGCTAGAGCAGCATTATTTACAAAAAGGTCAGCTGACAATTTAATTAGTGCTGTACCTGATTACTTAAAAAATGACCCTGGTTTAATTTATGATAGAATTAAATGGAGAAGAAAAAAAGGCCGGTTTGATGATGCGCTTAAACTTTTTAACATAGGCACTTCTGAGAATTTATTAAAAAATGAATATCTAGCTAAAGAACGCCTTGTACTTGCAAGAGATAGAATACAAGACAAAGAATATACTGAAGCTTATGAAATATTAAAAAATCACGGTCTCAAAGATGGTAACGAGCATGCTGAAATTGAATGGCATCTTGGTTGGTTATCATTAAGTTTTTTAAATCAACCAGAAAGAGCTCTGAGTCATTTCATTCGAATGAATGCAACAGTTTCCTATCCTGTTTCAAAAGCAAGGGCTAGTTATTGGATTGCAAAAACATATAAACAACTTGGAAAAACTGAAGATGCACAAAAATTTTTTAAAATAGCATCCGAATATCCAACAACATTTTACGGTCAGTTAGCTTTGTTTGAAAACAAGGTAGATAAATACTCAATAACTAACAATTTTACTATTAATAAAGAAAAGTATTTAGAATTTAAAAACAAAAATCAATTGGCTAGAGCTGTTCTTTATTTAAAAGAAATAGATAAAACAAAATATTCTAAAGATATACTAAGGCATCTTGGTGATATTGAACAAAATCGTACTAACGAAGAACTTTCTATGGCAGCGTTGTTAGCGCAGGAAATAGGGAGGTACGATTTTTCAATACAAATATCTAAAAATGCATCATACAAAAATGTTATTCTTTTAGACTCGAGCTATCCAAGAATAGATGTTCCTAAAGAAATCAAAAAAAAGATAATAAATAATAGTGTAATTTTAGCACTGATACGTCAGGAAAGTGAATTTGATACATCTGCAATTAGCAAAGTTGGAGCTAAAGGATTAATGCAAATTATGCCTGCAACCGGAAGAGTTTTAAGTAGAGAAACTGAAGTTCAATATTCAAAAGAAAAATTAATAAAAGATAAAGATTATAATCTACAATTAGGATCATATTATATTACAGATTTAATAGAGGACTTTAATTCTTATTATTTAGCATTTGCTGCGTACAATGCAGGACCTAATAGAGTAGAAAAGTGGATTAAATCACATGGAGATCCTAGAAAAAGACAAATAGATCCAATCACTTTTATCGAATTAATACCTTTTCAGGAAACAAGAAATTACGTTCAACGAGTTATAGAAAATATTAATGTTTATGAATTTTTACAAAATAAAGAAAATGCAAAAAATAAAATCGGCAAATTAATTTACGAAAATCAATTATAATTTTTATAAAGGTATGACAATCCGGCAAAAAATACTAAATAATTTAGATATGATATATAAAAAGATATAAAATCAAAAAGAGGTTTTAATATTCTAAAAACATCACTATGATTAGTAATAAAGTATAATTGAATATTAAATATTAAAAAAGTTGGAATTGAAAATATAATAGTGATTAATAGAAAAATTAAAAATATTTTTCCACTATAATTATTTAGTTTAAAACTAATTATACTAGTCAAACTTAATCTAGGAAGTACATCAAAAAATTTAAAAATTACAAAACCTGTAATTATTAAAAAAAAAATTAAAAATTTATTATCAAAACCAAAAAAATTATTTATTGAATTAGTATCTAAATAAATTTTAACAAGAATAGGAAATGTAAAAAAAAAAGTTAATAAAATAATTAAAAAAAAATATTTTAAATTTCTAATTTCAAATATAGAAATTAAGCTATGATTTAATTTAATGCCTTTTAAAATATCTAGATGTATTCTTTGAGCTGCAGAGGTAATAACAAGTGAGATTAATGATAATATTATTATTAAAGTAAAATTTGTTGCAACAGACTTAATATTTAAAAAATATAAAAAATTGAATAAAAGAGTAATTGTTAAGACGGGAAAAAAAGAATATTGAAGCGTCTTTTTAAAATCATCAAAAATATACCTAAAAGACAGATGAATCGTTTCAAAAGTGGTAATTTTTTCTTTAGTTTCCATGATTTGGCGGAGAGAGGGGGATTCGAACCCCCGATACGACTTTTCAATCGTATAACGGTTTAGCAAACCGCCGCCTTCAGCCTCTCGGCCACCTCTCCATTTATATAAATTAATGCTTTAAATTATTGTCTTTTTAATTAAGTTTATATGAAATGTCCTCATGGTTTTATCTAATACTTGCTGGAATTTTTGAAATTGGATGGCCTCTAGGCTTAAAGCTAGCGTCTGTTCCTAATTATAAATTTTTAGGTTTTTTTTTATCAATTATAGCAATG
>Ga0194123_10001801_pt1 | contig 30426 bp, 25 predicted proteins | sample TA2MahsurfametaG_5_FD_155479 | JGI IMG/M metagenome (GOLD analysis project Ga0194123, IMG submission 155479) | Freshwater microbial communities from Lake Tanganyika, Tanzania - TA2015023 Mahale A surface | ecosystem: Environmental > Aquatic > Freshwater > Lake | place: Tanzania: Lake Tanganyika... | reverse complement strand
GCGACCTAGATGGCGACGGAAAAGTGGATATCGCCGTACTTAATGCAAGCGCGAAAAATGTATCTCTCTTCAGAAACACATCCACCTCGGGAAGTATTTCGTTGGCAACTAAAGTGGACGTCTCTCCATACAATAACGTCTATAGTTCGGGCAGCATCAATAAGATCGCATTGGGAGACCTTGACCGTGATGGTCAAATCGACATTGCCGTCGCTGGGCAGTCCCCATACTACCAACAAGAACAGACCATCGGCATTCTGAAAAATGAGTCCACCGTTGGAACATTCTCCTTCCCGACGCGATACGACCATGCCGTCAATCTGAACATGTACGACTTGAAAATCGTCGACCTCAACGCTGACGGATTCAATGACCTAGTCGCTACCAACCACGACAACAACCAGATTTCTATTTGGCGCTCGTTGGGCACAGTTGAAGATATCTCTAGCAGCAGCTTCGCCGCTCGCCAGTCACTTACCACCGGCACGACCCCCTACTTCACCGAAGTTGGTGATATCGATGGCGACGGAAAACCCGAGATCTTGGCCGCAAACCATGGCAGCAATACCCTGTCGGTCTTCCGCAACACTTCAACATCAAGCGCACTATCGTTTAGTGCTAAAGTGGATTTCACAGCAGCAGCTAACCCCAGAGGTATCGCTATTGGCGACATCAACGGCGACGGAAAGAAAGACGTCGTAGTTGCTAACTATGGCTCAAGTAGTGTGAGTGTATTTGCAAACACGGCAACCTCTGGAAGCATTTCCACATCATCTCTTGCAGCAAAATCTGACTTCACAGCGGGAACAAATCCAAACAATCTCTCTATTGCAGATATTGATGGTGACGGCAAACTCGACTGGGCAGTTGCGAATGAAGGCAGTAGCACAATCTCTGTTTTCGCCAATGGACAGCCTATCATTACTGTTGTTGGAACTTTGAACGCCTACAGTTCTTGCAGCAATTCTCCATCGACATCTCAAGTTGTAGTTCTATCGGCGACTGGAATGATCGGGAACATTACCACGGTAATACCTACAGGATTTGAAGTATCGCTAAACCAATCAACTTGGTTTAATAGCTCGTCGAATCCAACCTTGACAATTACTCCAGTTACCGGATCTGTTCAAAACACGAATATCTATGTTCGAATGGCTTCACTAACGAGCTCCCCATCTAATGGAACGTTAGTGTTTAATGCACCAGGTGTTACGTCAAGTCCTAGTCTTGCAGTTTCAGGTGTAGTAAATTCCATCTCGGCTACCACCACCCAGGTCAACGTACTCTGCTTCGGTAATGCTACCGGCAGCGCTACGGTAACGGCCACCGGCGGTACCGGCACCAAGACCTACAGCTGGAATACCACACCGGTACAAACCACCGCTACCGCTACGGGCCTCGCCGCGGGTACCTACACCGTCACCGTCACCGACGCCAACGGATGTACCACTACCCAATCGGTAACCATTACCCAGCCTGCTGCTGCGCTTGCGGCTACCACCACCCAGGTCAACGTACTCTGCTTCGGTAATGCTACCGGCAGCGCTACGGTAACGGCCACCGGCGGTACCGGCACCAAGACCTACAGCTGGAATACCACACCGGTACAAACCACCGCTACCGCTACGGGCCTCGCCGCGGGTACCTACACCGTCACCGTCACCGACGCCAACGGATGTACCACTACCCAATCGGTAACCATTACCCAGCCTGCTGCACTAGGCGGCTTTGCATTGGCTCTGGACTCCGCCTCTTGTTTAAGCATTAATGATGGTATCGCCTTCGTCCAGATTTTTGGAGGTGTCACTCCATACAGCTACTCTTGGAGCAATGGCGAGACTAACGACACTGCCACGGCTCTCGGATTTGGAACGGCAAGTGTCACTGTAACGGACGCAAATGGATGCTCCTTCATTATTTCTGGAATATTCATAGGAACTTATGATGCCGATTGCGATGGCATTCCAAATAGTGTTGAAGGAATGACGACTGATACAGACGGTGATGGTGTCTTAAACTATAAAGATTCAGATTCAGACAATGACGGAATACCTGATTATGTAGAACGTGGATCAAATGGATTGAATCCTGTGGACACGGACAATGATGGTCAAAAAGATTACATAGACTTAGATTCAGATAATGACGGAATCCCCGATGAAATTGAACGAGGTTTGAATGGTAACAATCCAATTGACTCTGACAATGATGGAATCCCCGACTACCAAGATGGTGACTCAGATAACGACGGTGATCCCGACTCATTTGAGTGGGATTACGATGGCGACGGCACCGGAGGTGACGATTGCGATGGTGATGGTGTCCCCAATTACATGGACTCGGACGCTTGTGTATTGACTGTACCTTCAGGATTTTCACCAGACGGTGACGGTGCCAATGACACCTTTGAGATGTTGGGTCTAAGTCGCTACAGAGATAATCATCTTCAAATTTTCAATAGACAGGGACAACTTGTATTTGAAAAGGAGGACTACTTTAACGAATTTGACGGTATTCCGAACCGTGGTGTTCGCTGGAGTTCTTCATCAAGCAACCTTCTGCCATCAGGTACCTATTTCTACGTATTTAAGACGTACATAGATCAAAAAGTACACACGGGATACATCTACATCGCATACTAATTCCTTAGAAGAATGAAAAAGTACCTCTTTCTATCGGTAATTCTTTATACTTCGGCACTCTCGGCCCAGGTAACACCAACATTAGACAACTATTTACTTAATCCAGCACGTTTAAGTCCTGCGGCAGCAGGAACACTTGACCGCGATATCCAAATGATCTATGACAAACAATGGGTTGGCATCAATGGTGCTCCTCAGTCATCGATGATGTCCTTTGATTACATGACTGAAGGGCGACTTGGTTTGAATGTCGAATTCGTAAATGACCAAGTTGGACCCGTAGCATCCAACAGCTTTGGACTTGCGACAGCATACCATCTTCAAGTTGGACGAAAGCAGTTCGTCTCGATGGGACTTCGAGGAACTTTTACACAATTCAATGTCAACCTTTTGGACGTAAATGTTCTGGATAATTGGGATCCAAAATTTTTACAGAACTACCAAACTAACTGGTTGCCCAATGTGGACTGGTCTTTGAACTATCGTAGTGAAAACTCATACTTTGGATTTGCGATTAAAAACTTGATAGACAATCCGCTTTATCAGAATAATTACACGGTTAGCACAACTAGTTTTTGGGGTGGATATCGCTCAAAGATTAAGCGTAGTGAATGGGTTATTCATCCGAGTGCTGTCATTCACTTTACTGAAAATAATCCCGTAGATATCAATATTCATTTAATGGCGGAGTATGGCCGCATGTACAGTTTTGGTGCCGTAATGTCCCCTGGTGACCACATCGGTGTAATTGGTAAACTCATGCCCAACACCAAGACGACTATCATTTACCGGTATACGTATCCCGTTAGTGCACTTAGCCAGGCAACCTTTCAATCCCATTTAATTGGACTCGGATACAGCTTTAATGCTCCGATTAAGCGCATTGTTTCTCCGCGATACTTCTTTTAATATGTCTACCAATCTCCTACGCAACTCTTTTTGGGCCACTTTAGTATCAGTTGCTCCTACATTTGCACAGTCCTTCATTCCAGAAATTTTAGTTTCTGAGGGCACGACACGCACCCTAGAAGCCTTCAATTCACCAGGAGAAGATTTTAGTGCTGTTCCGATTTCAAAGGATGAAATAGTATTTGTTTCATCCAGAAAGGGACCCAATAGTAAGAAGAAAGATCCTGAAACAAATCAGTACTTTTTTGACCTCTATGTATATAACCGAATCACGAAGGAAGTTAGTCCTTTATTCAGTGACGAAAACAAAAATTCACTAGCTTCCAAATTTAATCTTGGCCCCATTTCTTATGTTGGAAATTCTACGATCATTGTATCCCGGAATAATTTGATTCCTAACAAAGATGGTATAGTTACATTTAATTTGACTTCCGTTGATTTAAAAAATCCGAACGAATTAAAGATATTGTCTTTCGTCAAAAAAGAATACTCTTACTTGCACCCATTTTACGATGCCAAACGTAACAGACTTTACTTTTCCTCTAACGAACGCGGTGGTAAAGGCGGTTTTGACGTATACTATTCTGAGCGTTTGCTGGATGGCGGTTGGGGGCCCGCAGTGCCCTTAGATGCTATCAACAGTTCACGTGATGACGTTTTTCCGACCGTCGCACCAAATGGTACCATTCTTTTTTCGAAAGTTGTACCCAAACAGGGTTTAAACATTTTTGCATACGATTTTAAAACAAGTCTAATCCAAGAGTTACCAAGTCCTTTTAATTCAAGTTTAGATGACTTCGGAATCGTTTTTGATACGCCATATTCAGGCTACATCAGTCAAAGCCAATCAGGAAGGTACAACACAGACATTGTTCGAATAGAAGGTGTACAGTACAAATCTCATATTGAATCTTCACTGATAGAAACTGATCATCAATTCGCCTCAAACAATAAAGTCGAAGAACTTAGTAAGGTACCGGTAAACACAAATCAAATAAATTCTGGAAATTCAACAATTGAACCCACCATTTCTGTTCAATCAAATACGATCTATATTTCAGAGAAAAATTCAATTACTATCGACAGCAATTCTAACGTCACAGGAACGGTTAATCGTGTCACTCCTACCTACGTTGATAATACCACCAGCGGTCCCGTAAAAGACAACTTGGTTTCAGGTAACTCCATCAATTCAAACCTTCCTGGCTCTAGTGACGAAAAACGAATAAGCTCTTCCCGCACATCAGAAATTGTTGGACAAGTTTCATTTGAGGGTGTTGCAATGACTGAACAACCTAAACTCGCCACTTCTTCTCAAAACAAAATTGAATCAACTAAAAAAATTGAGGAGTTGAATAAGTCGGTAGCTTCTCTAACAGCTGCTGTAAACCAAAAAATAAGTCAAATTCGTTCTTTGGACGAGTCAATTGTGCAATTTAAAAGTCAATTGGAATCCTTAGTTGGAACTAGTCAGAATTACCAAACTATTCGAGATTCACTTCAGCTCTTGATTGTACAGACAACAACGAAACGAAACGTTGCAAACGCCGACTACTATTCTGATTTGAGTACCCTAACAGCAATAAATCAGGTACAGAGCATAAACTCACCCAAAACGAACACTAAGAATCCCAGTTTGACGAATTACCCCGACATTACCAATCAATGGGGCTCACCAGACCTAGTAATGTTGTTCGGTTTTGATAGTTCAAACCCCTTGGGGGATTACCGTAAGCAATTAAAATTGATGCTTCGAGATTTACCAAAAGGAATTTCTGGTGCTTTTATCGTAGGCCACGCTGATGCCCGAGGATCAGAGGCGTATAACGTTGGATTAAGCATTCGCCGGGCTAAATCAGTTCAAAAACTTATTGGATCTACATTAACCTCTCAAACCCTCGGATTTGGCGAGTCCCATTTAAAAAATGAATGCGGGAATGGTGTCCGTTGTCCTGAAAATCTACATATGCTAAATCGTCGTGTAGAAATTTGGTTTTATTAATGTCAATAATAAAATTTACCTTATATTTGCTATCCTTATCGCGGGGTGGAGCAGTTGGTAGCTCGTCGGGCTCATAACCCGAAGGCCGTCGGTTCGAGTCCGGCCCCCGCTACTCAGGTAATCCCAAGGACTTCGGTCCTTGGGATTTTTTTATGCTCGCTGGGGAGCTCGCTCACCAAGCGAGTTTGAAAAAGCCCAAAATCCGCGAAGTGGATTGGGATTACCTGATTAAGCACCCCAAAAGCGGTCCGCCGCGCCGATGCGCGGCAATTTGGCCCCCGCTATCCATTGGTGATGTTTGCGATTATTTTGGTGGTGCTGAAGACATTCCGAACTTCGCCCCTTGCCCACCACCGACGAACGCATTGCCGCCATGACCCTCGCCTCGGTCTACCCGCACTACCGAGCCAAACTCGAGCGTAAAGGAGTAGATCCAAGCCTCACCGACAATGCCATATTGTGGCTAACCCAGTCCTCGCCAGAAAACCTTCAGACGTGGCTCGACGCCAAATGGACGTTTGCACAAATTTTTAATTCCGTGCACCTGCACCCCAACGCGGCGCTCATTAGGGGCGTGATTTGCGGATGGCGAGTTGAAGACATCGAGAATCCGCTCTCGCAAAAAGTGCGCTACCTCGACAAGCTCATCGACGAACTGGCCAAGGGACGCGCACCCGAAAAAGTATTCCGTACCGCTTAGGCGCGCAACGCCACCGATTCCTGTTCCACGATTTCAACGGGCATCGACACGTGCTCCGTTCCGCCCTCTTGAGCACGAACGCGCGACACCATCAGCCCCGCGAGCCAACTGGGTGGTGCGCCCCGATTCGATCAAGGATTTAGAATAAAGTCTTTTCCTCCGCCGATAATCACCTTGGTGTTGCTTGACTTAGAAAGCTCACGGTAAGCTTCAATTGTCTTGTATTGAATGATTTGCGGAGTTAGGCCTTCTGAAATAATCTTGTTAGCGTCGCGAATACCCTCAGCCTCAATTATGCGGCGATCGGCCTCTTGCCGCTCCCGCTGAAGCACAAATTCCATACGTTGAGCCTCCTGCTCGGCCTGTAGCTTTTCTTCAATAGCACGGTAGAGCCCGGCGGGCAATTTTATGCTCTTCATGAGAACAGCCTCGATAACAAAGCCTCGGTCCTCAAGAAGTCCCATCATGCTTTTCTTGATCGCTGTCTCGATTCCCAGGCGATTCCCCGTGTGCATGTCTTTGGCCATAAAGCCTGCGGTTACATCTGCTGCGGCTGCACGAAATACGGGCAAAATCATCGACATTTCGTAGTCTTGCCCAATGCTTCCAACAACATCGGTTGCGCGGCGCTGGTCGATATGGTAGAGGATCGAAATTTCAGCTCCGACATTCAATCCCTCTTTGGACGGCAAGTCGAGCTTGACCTCGAGGTTGGTGGTTCGGGTCGGAACCTGAATAATCGTCGTCAAAAACGGATTGTACAGCCGCGGCCCCGGCTGAACCTCGCGCTTGCTAATCTTTCCAAGCGTGCGCTTGACGCCCACGTCTCCTTGGCGAACCACAGTGCAGGAACTCAGGGCGATTCCCGCAACCGCTAACCATAACATATTCTTTGTGTTCATACCTTTAAGTGTTTGCTTCATATGTGCAAAATCTCTGCCCAACTTTGATGCATTAGAACATTTTATAACGTTTATAAAACCTACAGCGCGATGTGCGCCTGCCAATTCACTCAATCATGAATCAATCCCTTATTGAGCGCGGCCTCATGCTGCTCGGAGCCCTTCTCATTCTACTTTTTGCCTTAGGTTTTGTCGTCCCCGCGATTGGCGCATGGCAGTCAGAAATCCGAATAATGGTCGTCGTGGGGGTTGTACTTTATGCCGCTTACAGTTTTTGGACACAGACTAAAGATGCCAAAGATTTGGCCGCCAAAGCGAGCGAAGCAGCCAAATGGCGCCACGAAGCCGAACAGCTTCGTAGTACACTAAACCAGCTACAAAACGAGTTACGAGAAGCCAACGAAGCGTTGAAAATGGCCGAAACAGCCAAAAAGATGTCGCAAACAGAACTCAAGAAGGCCACCCAAGCCCTTGAAGAGTGCCAATCGAGCAAAGAGGCGTAATCGTTTAAGGCACAAAAAAAACCCGCCGCTTGCGCGGCGGGTTCATCCCTGATGTGGCCCTGGCAGGAATCGAACCTGCATCTTAGGCTCCGGAAACCCACATACTATCCATTGTACTACAGAGCCATTCTAGAGCTCAGCGCGCGGCGCTTTTGCTCGGGTCGGCAAAGGTACAATACCGCTTGCGAGAATGATTCCAGAGGAAGCAATCGAAAACGATAACCAAAAGGGAAGCTGAGGAATTCCGGTAAGCGCAAAACCAGTGAGGAATACAGCGAATCCAACCACAAAGACTAATGGACGATAAACCACCTCAACATGGTACATCCTTGGCATTTCAGCAGGTTGATGTTCGGGGCCCGCAAAGAGTAAACTGAATGCCTTCAGAAATGGATATTCGCGAAAATTCTGAATCAGTCGAGCTGCATAAATGGTACTCACGTAGAACGGATCCCGCTGTTCAATAGGCTTTGTCAACCCATACGTGACGGGCTCGCGGCCGTCGTGGTAGCTACCAAACAAACGATCCCATATGGTGAAAATTCCCCCATAGTTTTTGTCAAGGTGTGCACGTGCTGAAGAGTGGTGTATTTGATGAAAGCGCGGGGTAACTATAAAACGCTCTAAACCAACCCAAGCGGGCCACAGCTCACTATGCAGCAGTGCTTGGTAAACGGCGTTAATCACGTTAGCTAGAACCATATATTCAGGATCAATTCCGAATAATATCATCGGACTATAAACCACTACGCGCACAAGCTGACCAATGGGGGAATTAGCAAAATTGACGCTGAAGTTGTACTCCTCGGGCTGGTGGTGTACAAGGTGGGCCACCCAAATAATACTCACCCGATGCGAAATGCGGTGGTAGAGGTACCAAAACAGGTCAACCACCACAAAGGCGATGGCGAAATTGAGCCAAGAAGGTTGAATCTCTGGAAGAATACGGTAGGGTATCAACATTGCAAACAACCATACCCCAAAGCTGAACGAAAGCAAAGCAAATAGGCGCTCAATCATCCCCAACGAAAGGTTCAAGGCAACCTGTTGACCGTTAACCGTCTTCCCATTGAAACGGAGCAAAAGGTATTCAACACCAAAGACACCCAACCCAAAAACGATAATGGCAATCTCGGTCCAATGCATTCCTTCAATGATGAAAATTATGTGCCAAAACTCGGATTCGGGTATGAAAAAACCCAGGCAGAATCTGCCTGGGTTCCGCGCTGATTCAGCGAAAATTGAAAGGACTTGACCTACTGCTGCTTGGCGAAGCCGAACTCGAGGTTGAGCGTGCCTTCGGCAGGGGTCGTGATGTCGGTCGTCGTGCGCAAGCGAATAGCCGTTTCAAGAATGCTGAGGACCTCGTAGCGGGTAATCGTTCCGTCGGTTGCGGTAATAATCACCGAGTCGGGCGCCACGCCGTTGCCTGATTTGGCCAGCCAGGTTCCGTTGCCCGATTGCTGCCAGGGGAACGGAATGGTAAGCGCTCCGGCCACCACTTCGAGCTCAGCGTCAATGGCGTAGTTTACGCTGTTGGGCTCCTGAACCATGGTGAAGAGCGAAGACGCCGCGATGGTCTTGTCGCTCGCCACGATGGGCGTAAGTCCCAAAGTCGGAATGTTCACGGTACCGGCGGCCGTGATGTCATTCACCAGCCAGGTGCCTTCAAGCTTGTCGGCGAGGGTTGGCTCCTTTTTGCATGAAGCCAAAGCGAGGGCGGACACCGCCACGAGAAGTAGTTTTTTCATAGGTCTAATGTAGCAAAAAGTTGGCTTGCAAACTGAACATGCGCGGTTCGGCTAGTAATGCGGGGCGCGGACTCACCACACGATTGTTCAGGTTCGTAACCGCCGCGACAACGGTCCAACGGTCGCTGGCCTTGAACTGCAGGCGGGCGTCGGCGACGAAGTCTCCGCCCGAAGTGAAGTAGCGCGAATCTGCCACCCCCGGCACATAAATGGCGACCAAGGGCGAGGTAAAAATGCCGTCAATGTTCTCCATGAAGCTGTTGGCGCGAATGCTGAACGCGCCCGTCAAGCGGCGCCAGGTGTAGGCGAGGTCGGCCTTGCCCACGTGGCGGTACCGGTACTTGAGCACCTTTTTGCTCGGGTCCAACGACGTCGAGGTGTAGGTTAGCGCGGACCCTGCGGCGTCGGTGGCATAGGTTCGGTCGGGGTCGAGCGCCAGGGGCTGCGCATAGGTGTACGAAACCAAGGCCTGAAGGGTGCCGGGTCCGAGCTTGGCCTCGCCCACCGCGGTAGCCTCGAGGCCCTGAATGCGGGTGGGGCCGACGTTGAGCGAGGTGAATCCGAAGTTGGCTAAGCCCGCGTTGGGCACGTTGGCCCACTGCCCAAAGCTGAATTCGAGCATGTCGCGAAACTCGGTGCGGAATAGGGCCAGGTCGGCGTAGCCCTTGAGGCCACCGCGCCCCTTAAATGCTTGGCGCAGGGCGAGTTCAGCGGTCCAGCCCTGCTCGGGCTTGAGTCCGGGCCGTGGAAAAACCTGAAGCACTCCCGCCGCAGCGGCACTGTACAGCTCCGCGATCGAAGGGTAGCGAAAGCCCTGGGCCCACGAGGCGCGAAGGTGGGTGGCGCGTCCAAGGGCGCGGTGGACTCCGGCCCGCAAAACTGGCCGCTTAAAGACCTCTAGTTCGTCAATGACAAACGCTTCGTAGCGCAGGCCCGCGTGGGCATCCCAGCGGGCGCGGGTGTAGTCGACTTGAAGGAGTCCGCCCAGATTGGCGCTTCGGTGGTCGCCCGAAAAGAGCGGCGAGGTCATTTGGCTGGCCGACCCCTGAAGGCCCGCTGTGACTGCCCAATTACCCCGGTAGGCCTGGGCGAGGTACTCCCCGAGCAGCTGCTGCGACGTGTTGGAGTAGTCGTTGCTGTCCAAAAAGCTCTTGGTGTCGATGCCCAGGGCGCGCAGGCGCAAGGTGTGCTTGATTCTGTCGCCCCGCACAATTAGGTGGCCGGCCAAAGCGCCAATGCGGCTGTCGGTCTTGGTCGCCGACGAGTCGAGCGGGGTGTAGCCGTAGCGAAAATCTTCCCACAGCAAGGCCGAGCGGCTATTGCGGTCCATGTACTGGGCGTTAAGGCCCCATTCGGTGCGGGCATTGGGGCGGAACCGGTACTTGGCGTGCAGGCGCCCGCTGGTTTCGCCAACGCCATACTGGTAGCCTTGGTCGCCAAAGGCTTGACCGTGCACCACCCAGCCGTGGCGGCCGGTGGAATCGCTTCCGCTGGCGGCGAAGCGCAGGGCTCCGCGGCCGCGTGGACCGTCGTACCACCGCAGGCCCAGTCGGGGCGGTTGGCCGTAGGATTCCGCTAACGTGCTCACCATGACGCGCGGTTTGGCCGAGGGTTCCCAGGTGCGCAGGTGAATGACGCCGTTGAGCGCCGACGAGCCGTACAGCGATGAGGATGCGCCTTTGACCACTTCGACTTGGTCCAGGGCCTCCATCGGAAGCGCGGACCACTGCACCCCTCCGGCGTCGGGGCTTAGGGCCGGAAGGTCGTCGACCAAGACCAGCACGCGGGACCCGCTACCCAGCGACCATCCGCTGCCCGCGCGGATGTTGGCCTGGCCGTCTTGCATGGTTACCCCCGGAGCCATTTGAAGCGTTTGCTCTATGCGGCCGTTGGGTTTGTCAAGGGCCAAACGGCTCGGCAGCACGTCCACCGACACGTAGGTGGCTGCCAAGTTGGTCGCGTTGCGGCTTACCGTCACGACGGTCTCGTCGAGGGTAATGAGGCTGTCCTTTGGTGCGGCGTACGGGCGCTGCTGGGCGGCAAGTTGGCCAACGTTTAACGCGGCTACGGTGAATAAAATAATTCGGCGCATTGCAGGTGTTGTGGCTAAGTTTACCAAAGTATGAAAACGGTTTGGATTACCGGCGCTTCGTCGGGTTTTGGAGCGGCCAGCGTGCGCTGGTTTGCCGAGCGCGGATGGCGTGTGGGCGCCTGGGCCCGCCGGAGCGATCGCTTGGCCCAGCTGCGCGACGAGGTATTGGCGGCGGTCCCCGGAGCGGAACTTTGGTTCGACACAGTTGACGTGCGCGACGCTGCGGCCGTGCAGTCCGCATGGGACCGTCGGCCCTTTGCCGAGGTCGACGTGCTCGTCAACAACGCGGGGCTGGCGCGCGGACGTGAGTCCATCGAAGAAGGTTCGCTTCAGGACTGGGACGAGATGATCGACACCAACCTCAAAGGTCTGCTCTACGTGACCCGCGCAGTAACCCCAAGCATGGTTGCCCGCGGCCGGGGCCACATCATCAACATCGGCAGCTTGGCGGGCCGCGAGGCCTACCCGGGCGGAAACGTATACGGCGCCTCGAAATTCGCCGTCGACGGGCTAACGGACGGAATGCGCCTCGACCTCACCCCCAAGGGCATCAAAGTCAGCCAAATCGCCCCCGGGCTGGCCGACACCGAGTTTTCCACGGTGCGCTTTCACGGGGACCGCGCAAAGGCCGACTCGGTGTACTCGGACATGCAGCCTTTGAGCCCCCAAGACGTCGCCGAAGTCATCGGCTATGTTGCCACCGCCCCCTCGCACGTCAATCTGGCTGACGTGCTGCTGATGCCCTCCGCCCAAGCTTCGTCAACCCTCGTTCGCCGATCATGAATCCGATTATTCGCCTCCCCCTGCAGCTTTTGAGCATCGGATTTCTGCTCTTGGGCGTTAAAGTCTATGCCTACTTCAGCACGCACTCCATCGCCATTTTGTCGGACGTGCTCGAGTCCACCGTACACCTTTTAGCCGGAGCCCTTACCATCTTCAGCGTGTGGTATGCCCGCCAGCCTCGCGACGCCTCACACCCCTACGGCCACGGCAAAATCGAGTTCATTTCGGCGGCATTTGAAGGCCTGCTCATGGCCATTACCGCGCTTGGAATCTTCTATCAAGCCATCATGCACCTCGCCGAGGGCAAAATGCCCGAGCACCTGAGTACTGGGCTCATTCTGACCCTGGCGGCCGGCATGGTGAACGGCGGTATCGGTCTGGTCTACAAGCGCATGGGCCGCAAGCAGCTGTCGGTGGCATTCACCGCCGAGGGCGAGCATTTGCTTTCGGATTTTTACTCGTCTGTGGGCGTAACTCTGGGACTCGGACTGGTGCTCTGGACCGGAATTCCGTGGATTGATCCCGCCATCGGCTTGGTCATGGGCGGAATCGTGGGCTACCAGAGTATTTCGGTACTGCGAAAGGCCCTTGCCGGCCTCATGGACGCGGCCGACGTCAACGTGCTCGAAAAGGTGGTGGCCACGCTTGACCAGCAGCGCAAACGAGAGTGGATTGACGTGCACCACTTTCGCTTGGTCCACTACGGCGGGCAGTACCACGTCGACGCACACCTTACCCTGCCCCACTACTGGGACCTGCAGCGCGTTCACGACGAAGTCGACGCGATGGAAGAGTTAATTTCGAGCACTTTTGAGCACGAAGTCGAATTTTCGGTTCACGCGGACCCCTGCGTTCCCGATTCCTGCTCGCTTTGCCAAGTCGCCAATTGCGGAGTTCGGGGCCAAGCCTTCGAACGCACGATTCCCTGGACCGTCGAAAACGTGCTGGTCAACGGCAAGCACAGTTTGACCCGTACCGACTTATGAGTTCCGCCCTCGAACGCCTGCTTCGCTACGTTCAGATTGACACGCAGAGCGATCCGCACTCGACCGCGTCGCCCACCACCGAGAAGCAAAAAGACTTGGGGCGCCTGCTCGTGGCTGAGCTCCATGCTTTGGGCCTCCACGACGCCCAGCTCGACGAACACGGCTACGTTTATGCTACACTAGCGGCGACGACCGACCGCGAAGTGCCGGTCATTTGTTGGTGCGCACACATGGACACCTCGCCTGAGGCGCCGGGAGCCGGAGTTCAGCCGATGGTGCACCGCGGCTACGACGGAGGATTGATTCACCTGCCCCACGAGGGCATCGTGCTGGACCCGGCGGAGCATCCGGATTTGCAGGATCAGGTAGGTTCCGCCATCGTGACGGCCGACGGCCGCACCCTGCTCGGCGCCGACAACAAAGCGGGTATCGCCGAAATCATGGCCGCCGTGGAATGGCTCGTTGCGCACCCCGAGGTGGCCCACGGCACGGTTAAAATTCTGTTTACCCCCGACGAAGAGGTCGGTCGCGGAACCGCCCACCTCGACCTCGCCCGCCTGGGCGCCGACTTCGCCTACACCGTCGACGGCGAGCGCCGCGGAACCCTTGAGGACGAGACCTTTAGCGCTGACGGAGCCGTACTCACGTTTACCGGCGCGAACACTCACCCCGGTTTTGCCAAAGGCAAAATGGTCAATGCGCTCAAAGGTGCCGGGTACCTCCTCAACCGCCTTGTGCACGACTGGAGCCCCGAGGGCACCGACGGAACCGATGGATTCGTGCACCCCTACGAGGTAAAGGGCGGCGTGGAGTCCGCGCAGATTCACTTCATTTTGCGCAGCTTTCGCACCGCCGACCTGGCGGCTTATGCCGAGCGCCTCCGCAGCCTAGCAGCCGAAGTGTGCGCTGAGCGACCGGGACTGGATTTCTCGCTTGACGTGCGCGAACAGTACCGCAACATGAAGGAAGTGTTGGACCGCCACCCCGAGGTGGCCAACCACGCAGAAACGGCCATGCGCCGAGCCGGACTTACCCCCCAACGGGGCCGAATCCGGGGCGGAACCGACGGCAGCCAGCTCAGCTTTATGGGCCTGCCTACGGTCAACATTTTTGCCGGCGAGCACGCCTTTCACAGCCGCTACGAATGGGTAAGCGAGGCCGACATGGAGTACGCGGTCCAAACGCTCATTGAGTTGGCCCAGGTCTGGACGGAAGCCAGCAACTAGAAACTCGTAAATAGCAGCTTGCTACTTGCGTCTTAGCATCCAAGCGTCCAGCGAGTATCCGCCGGCTCCGAGGAACACGATCGCCAAAAACGGAATGGCAAAGAGCAGCGAGTGCTCCTTGTCGCCCAAGGCGTCGGCCCAGTGGGCTCCAAAGGCAGCCACAAGCATGGTGAAGGCGGCAGGGGCCGCAAACCAACGGGTTTTGTAGCCTAAGATCATGGCCAGCGGAGCGACGAATTCGCCAAATACCGCCAGGGCGAGGCTGATTTCGGGGCCCAGGCCGGCAAAATCGTAAAACTGAATTTCGCCCCCGGCGAGCAACTTGAGCAGTTTCGGGTATCCGTGGGTGAGCATGAGGGCAGCAGGACCAATGCGCAGCAGGGCGAGTCCGAGGTCGTTGAAAAATTCGCGGTTCATTATAGCAAGGTACGAGGCGGTATCATTAATATAAAATGCATTTTTTGACACATACCCCCTATTTTTTTATTGTTTTTTCAAATAAAATGTAGTTTTGTAGCGATTAACATTATTTTTTTAGGGGGCATGCGTAAAATATTTCCATTATTGTTGATTTGTACCGTTGCGTTGGTCGGGTTAATCACTCCCGAAACACCGTTCAGTCCTAGCGACGATCCGTTCGCGAGTAGCTACAATTCGGGAGACATTGCTTGGATGCTGACCGCTACCGCGCTCGTGCTACTAATGACTCCGGGCCTAGCCTTCTTCTACGGTGGCATGGTTCGCAAAAAAAACGTCATTTCAACCATGCTGCAGAGCTATGTCAGTATGGCCGTGATCACCTGCCTGTGGGTTGCCGTGGGTTTCAGTATGGCTTTTGGCGACTCTATAGGTGGAATCGTCGGCAATCCCTTAAGTCACAGCTTTTTCACCAACATTTTTGGTCATGAACCCTTTCCATTGGCTCCAACCATTCCCTTTGCCCTTTTCGCCCTCTTTCAGCTCAAGTTTGCCATTATCACTCCAGCGCTAATCACCGGGGCATTTGCAGAGCGCGTGCGCTTTCGGTCTTACCTCCTCTTTATCGTATTGTTCACCTTGTTGATATACACTCCGTTAGCACACATGACGTGGCACCCCGACGGCCTGCTCTTTCAGTGGGGTGTGCTTGACTTTGCGGGCGGAACCGTGGTTCACATCTCTGCCGGAGTCGCCGCACTTGCCTCGGCGATTTACCTCAAAGGACGCACAGAACCCAGCCACGAGCCCGCCCGAATCACCTACGTGCTACTCGGTACCGGCATGCTGTGGTTTGGCTGGATTGGATTCAATGCGGGTTCCGCGTTTGGGGCTAACGCACTCAGCGTTCTCGCCCTTGCTACAACCACCACTGCAAGCGCCAGTGCCGCCGCAACCTACGTGCTTTTTGACCTCGGAATGGGGCGCAAACCAAGTGCCATGGGACTAAGCATCGGTGCCGTTGTAGGCCTTGTGGCCATCACCCCGGCGGCGGGTTTTGTGAGCATGGCGCACAGCCTGTGCATCGGAACCCTCGCTGCACTCGCCAGCAATTTGATGATACAATGGCGCAGCCGAACGTCCATTGACGACACCTTGGACGTGTTTCCAAGCCACGGAGTGGGCGGCATGGTGGGCATGCTGATGACCGGAGTATTCGCACCCGAAGGACTTTGGTACGGGCACACCGAACTTTTTACAAAAGAATTGACGGCTTTGGTACTGATAAGTATTGGGGTGTTCGCCGCGACATGGGGACTTCTTTGGGTGACGGATAGCGTCGCTCCACTCCGCGTCCTTGCTGAAGATGAGGCTCTTGGCCTTGACTTGAGCCAGCACAGCGAGAAACTCTAAGTTTCTGATCGGGCGACCTAAGGCACCCATTAGTTCGTGAATTTTTTCGTACTTGGGGGTATGAAGTTGATTCCCAAAGGCTTTGGCGACTGCTCGCCCCGCAGTCCACTCCACGTGCGCCACATCCTGCGCGACGGCCAACTGATTCCGTGGACCGGTCCGGTTCTACCTGTCGAATCACCGCTGTGTGACCCTGTCACCGGGCAGCGCTACGAACTCGGAAGCCTTCCGCGAATGGATTCCGACGCGGGAATTAAAGCGCTTGAATCGGCAGAGCGCGCCTTTAACCAAGGTATGGGCGAATGGCCTTCGGCTTCATCCGCGCAACGTATTGACGCCGTAGAGCGTTTTATCGAGTCGATGCTCGCCGTGCGGAGCGAAGTGGTCGACTTGCTGATGTGGGAAATTGGTAAGCCCGAGGCCGATGCGGCCAAAGAATTTGACCGAACCGTCGACTACTTGCGCGACACGATACAAAGCGTCAAAGAAATGGATCGAAACGCCATTCGCTTTGGCGAAGATTCCGGATTTGTGGCTCAAGTTCGCCGCGTACCGTTAGGGGTTTCGCTCATAATGGGACCCTATAATTATCCGCTAAATGAAACGTTTACTACGCTCTTCCCCGCCCTGCTGATGGGAAACACCGTAGTGTTCAAGCCAGCTAAGTACGGGGTGCTGCTCGTTGCTCCGCTGCTGCAGGCGTTTTGCCATTGTTTTCCGCCAGGAGTAGTCAATATTCTGTTTGGCAAGGGGCGCGAAACCGTCAGCGACATCATGGCCTCAGGCAAGATTTCGGTGCTCTCGTTTATCGGAACCAACCAAGGTGCCAACGATCTTAAGCGGTTGCACCCGCACAGCCACCGCTTGCGCGCCGTGTTGGGCCTCGATGCCAAAAATCCGGGAATCACCCTTGCTGACGCAGACCTCAACTTAGCAGTGAATCAAACACTTGCGGGAGCACTCAGCTTCAACGGCCAGCGGTGCACGGCACTCAAAATTCAGTGGGTGCACCGAAGCCTTCACGACGCCTTTGTAGCTCAACTCGTGGAAGGAGTCGAAAAGCTTCAGTGGGGTGCTCCGTGGGATTCCGGCGTGAAAATCACTGCACTTCCGGAGCACGGAAAAACAGACTACCTGCAGGCCTTGGTGGACGATGCACTCGCGCACGGCGCACAGATTGCAAATCCTAGCGGAGGGCAGTGTTCCGCAACATTTTACAGCCCCACGGTGCTCGTAGGTGTGACCTCAGCCATGCGAATCTACCACGAAGAGCAGTTTGGCCCGATTGTACCTGTGGTGGCATTTGACGACGTTGCCGAGCCACAGAACTACCTCATTCAGTCTCCTTTCGGCCAGCAGGTGAGCATTTTTGGCCGAGATCCCAAAGTGATTGGTCCGCTCGTCGACGCTTGCGCACACCAGGTCGGACGCATCAACCTCAATGCCCAAGCACAGCGGGGACCGGACGCGTTTCCGTTCACAGGCCGCAAGGATTCGGCCGAAGGCACTCTCAGCGTGCACGACGCGCTGCGCGCATTCTCGATCCGGAGTATGGTAGCCTTCCCCGCTACTTCCGCCAACAAAGAAGTGGTTTCAGGCGTTTTACGCGAACGGACCAGCAGCTTCTTATCCACGGACTTTTACTTGTGACTGTCGACGCCTCCCTCGAATCCCTTCCTGAAGTCCAGCGTCAGCGCGCCGAGGCGCTGCGCGACCTAATTCAGCGCACCGCCCCTGAGGCCGTAGAATATTTTGGCTACGGCATGCCGGGGTACAAGCTGGATGGCAAACCGCTGGTCTACTTCGCGGCCTTCAAAAACCACTTGGGGGTCTATGCCCTTCCAGCGGCCCATGCCGAATTCGCCACGGAACTTGCCCGCTTCAAGCAGGGCAAGGGTTCGGTGCAGTTTCCGTGGGCTGAGCCGCTGCCGCTGGAGCTTATTGGGCGCATGGTCCGCTTCAATATCGCCCGCCGCGCAGCGCCCTAAACCTACCCGATTTTTCGGTACCTTAGGGCTATGCGTACCCTTCTTACCACCCTTTTTGTGGCTGCGACTTTGAGCGGAGCCTTCGGCCAAGGCATTGTGTTTGAGACCGATTGGACCAAAGCACTCGAGCGGGCCAAGGCCGAAAGAAAGCCCATGCTCATTGACTTTTACACCGACTGGTGCGGATGGTGCAAAGTCCAAGACACCACCACATGGAAGGACCTCAACGTAGCCCGCTTTGCCAACAACTACCTGGTTCCGGTGAAGCTCGACGCCGAGCGCGAGGGCGGTGCGGCCGCCGTTCGGTTCCGCCCCACCGGCTACCCGACCGTGGTCCTTTACGACCCCAACAGCACCCCCCAGCGGGCCGCCTACTACGTGGGCTACAACGCTGATGCCGCCAAGTATTTGGAGCAAATTAAGGCGGACGCCTACAGCAGCAACGGCGCCATTGGGTTCATGCCCGACCAGGCCAGCCCCGAGTTTCCGGACTTTGTTCGCAGCCGCTACAGCAAGCAGCGGGTGAAGGCTCCCGCCCCTGAAGTCATAGAGGCTTGGCTTGCGGAGCATCCCGACGCGCCTGCCGAAGTGCAGTGGGCGGTGCTATCGCTTGCAAACCTGACCACAGTACGAGCCGACGCCGTGGTGGCCGACGCAAGCCGCTGGAAAACGTTTGCGGGGGAGTCCGCGTGGAACAGCTTCATCGAAAACCAGATCTTCAAACGCGTCATGGCGGCGCCGACCCAAATAGAGCTGCCCGCCGCACTCCAGTTTGCGGCCAAGCACGGCGGACCCAACATCGACCCAACCCAACTTGCGGCGCAGTGGGGAGCGCGCAAAAAAGACTGGGCCTACCTGCTGCTCTTGCTCGATTCTGACTGGGGCGCCAAGCTCGAGCTCGCGCAGCTCAACAGCCTGCTTTGGCCGATCGCCGAGACTGAGGGCATCGACACCGAACTGGCGCTGAGGGCTGCCCGATTCATGGGGGCGAAGCTTACGGGCAACGCAGACCCGAGCTTCCGCGACACCTATGCATGGCTGCTGTTCCGCGCCGGCAAAACCAAAGAGGCTAAGGCGCAGGCCAAGCAAGCCATCGCCGAATCGGGCGGCAAGCTGGATTCGAGCGAGGAACTTTTGGCTAAGATGAAATGAACTCGAACTTTTTCTTAGGGGTGTTTGCCGTTGCGGGATCGGTCGCTTTTGCCCAAGCGCCGCAGAACGCCTTGGCATTTGACAAAGTAGACGACTACGTGTCCGTCGCCAACGCCTCCAACCTCATCGCAGGCAAGACGACGATGTCGCTGACCGCGTGGGTCTACCCGACCAATGCCAACCCGGGTTGGCCAGCCTTTGACGGGATTTTGGGAATTCGAAACGACGCAAACGCCGACTTTTACATGCTCCAGTTGAGCGGAACGCAGTACGAACTTCGGTTTCGCAACAGCAGCGGAACCCCCTACACGATTACGTCTCCCAGCGTCAGCCTCAACGAATGGCAGCACTTGGCCCTTGTGTACGACGGCAGCACCCTTAAATTCTACAAAAACGGCTCGCTTCAGTCGAGCATCTCCGCAACCGGATCAATTAGCACCACCGGCCTTCCGCTCAATATGGGCCGCCTTCCATTCAGCTCTTCGACCACGTTTTACTACAGCGGACGACTCGACGACGTGGCCCTTTGGGGCTCGGCCCTTAGCGCGAGCGATGTGCTTTGCTTGACCGCTGATGATGTAGACCCGGCCGCTTCTGGCCTCCTCGCCTACTACCCATTTAATGCAGGCGTTGCCGGCGGGGCGAATTCAAGCATAACCCAGCTTGCCGCAGCCACAGGCAGTACGCCCGCGGTGATCAGCAACATGAGCATGTCGGGGTCCAACTCCAACTTGGTGGCAGGCGTAGGCGACTGGGGCTACCTAACGGGGGCCGTCTGCAGCGGATCGAGCTTTTCGTTGGGCGGACAAACGTTTTCCACACCGGGTTCCTACTTGGTAGCCGTGTCCACCGCCACGTCGTGTGATTCAGTAGTTGAATTAGTACTCAGCGCGGACTCGGTCAACTTCTCCGTAAGCGCAACGCCCGTCGCCTGCAAGGGGCGCGCCACGGGTACCGCCACGGCTGCGCCGATTGGAACCGGTCCCTTCACGTATGCATGGAACACCGTACCCGTGCAAACGAGCGCCACCGCAACGGGCCTCGCCGCCGGAAGCTACCAGTGCACCGTAACCAACGCCACCGGGTGCAGCGCTACGCAAACGGTGACCGTGACCGAACCCGCAACCGGCCTTGATCCGGTCGCAACCTGGAACAACGGTAGCTTGACAGTGACCCACAACGGCGGAACTTCCACACTCTACCAGTGGGTAAGCTGCCCCAACTTTACCGCGTTGGCCAACCAAACCAATCCGGCCTTTAGTCCGCTTCAAAACGGCACCTACGCCGTAATCGTCACCGACGGGGCCTGTTCCGACACCTCAGACTGCGTGACGGTCAGCAACATTGGCATGAACGAGTCGCTCATTCGCCGCATCAAGGTGCATCCGAACCCCGCTCGCGACAAAGTGCACGTTGCCGGGCTTCCTGCCCACACGGCCGTGCAGGTATTCCTCATTCACGGACCACTCGTAGCCACCATGGTTACGGACGATCGCGGCAGCCTTGAATGGTCGGTTCGCGATTGGCCCGCAGGCTGCTACCTCCTTCACGCAAATGCTCAGGGGGTCGGTCGACTCGTGGTCACCCACTAGTCTGCAGTCAAGCCTTGCCGAGTCATACCCGCTTGCCTTAGGCATCAATTCCCCGCCCAGGGGGTGCCAAATAGGCCGACGGCCAATTCGCCCCAGACCAAAACGAGCAAAAAGAGCACGACGGCCAGCGCGATGAGGCGGGTTCGGCGGTTGCGCAGTCGGCCCCAAATGAGGTCGCTGACGAAGGCAGTTCCGCCCAGCATTACCGCAGCCACGACGAAATCAAATGGGCTCCAGCGCACCTCGTCGGTGAACAGCATGGCAACTGCGGGAAGCAGGAGCAGGGCAGCAACGCCCAAAAAGAGGTAGGTTCGTCGGTTCACGGCAGGTGGTTTAGAGGTTAACGCAAAATTGGCTGCAATAGCGCCCACAGACGACACGGGAGGCTGTACCTTCGGACCGGCTGCGCCAGAGCGCACCCCTTTTGCGCCACTAACCGACTGCCCAAAAATGAAGCTCGTCTACTTCACCGGTACCGTTTCCCGCGCCTTTGCCCAGATTCCGGGCGGATTTTATGTCGCTAAGCTGCTCAAGAACCTTTTTCATTCCGGGCTTAAGCACCAAGCGGGCTTCACTACCTACCGTTCCGCCGGCATGACCTTTCGGGTTGAGCTGTCGACCAACCTTGGCGCCAAGATGTTTTGGCGCGGAGCCCACTCATGGCCACCCATTTTTGTGCTGCAGCGCTACGTCAAGCCCGGTTTTACCTGCGTCGACTTGGGCGCCAACCAAGGCGAGTACACCCTGTGGATGAGCAAGCTGGCGGGTCCTGGTGGCGAGGTTCACTCGTTTGAACCCTCGAGTAAAATGCTGGAGCAGCTGCGTGCTACGCTGGCCCTGAATTCCGCCCAAGCGCAGACCGTTACAGTGCATCCGTTTGGCCTGAGCGACGCCAACGCGACCGTTGAGCTCTTTTTGCCCCAGGCGGGCAGTGCCGCCCACAACGAAGGAGCGGCTACGGTGTTCCGCACGAGTACTGCCGACGAATCGCTGGGGTCTATCGAGCTTCGCAACGCAGGAGAAGCCTTGCAGTCCGCCACCGCGCGCAAGCTCGACTTTATCAAAATCGACATCGAAGGCTCGGAACTTCGGGCACTCCGCGGCATGCGGGAACGCTTGGAGCGCGATCGCCCGCTGATTTTGATTGAAATTAACCGGACCGCCCTCGAGCTCGCCGAAACCAGCCCGCGCGAACTTGCAGCGTTCTTGACCGAACTGGGGTACCAGCTGCACCTCATAGGTACGCGCGGACGCCTGATGCCCTATTCCGCCGAACGGGCCAACGAGTTTGACGACGTCAACGTACTCGCCATCTAGCACTTCGAGCTTGAGGCGCAAACAATTAGGTCGGTTTAGGGGTTAACCAACAGTACCCCAATGAAGCCCAAAATCGTGTGGACCCTCGCAGCCCTTGGCGCCGCAACCCTCATCGGGGTGGCCGCCTACAGCCTCTCGTCGCCCGGAATCGAAACCCCCGAATACCGCGTTCTACGCACCTTCGATAAGGTAGAAATCCGCTACTACCCTTCGATGGTGGTGGCGCGTACTCCCGTGAACTCGGCGTCGTTTGACCAGTCAGGCTCCAACGGGTTTCGCGAAATCGCGGGCTACATTTTTGGCGGAAACGCCCGCAACCAAAAAATCGCCATGACCGCCCCGGTGGTCATGAACTTGAGCGATTCCGCCACCATGTACTTTGTGATGCCTAAGGAATACGCGGCAACCGACCTCCCGCAACCGAATTCGGGCCGCGTGGTCGTGGCCGAAGAAGCCCCCAAAGTGCTGGCCGTGCTGCGCTACGGAGGCTTCACCAACGACCGCGAAATCAGCGCCAAATGCAGCGAGTTGGGCGAAACCCTTGCGCTCCAAGGCCTGCAGCCCGAAGGCGCCTTTATGTACATGGGCTACAACGCCCCCTGGGACGTCGTCAACCGCCGCAACGAGGTGGCGGTTGAGATTGAATGGCCCATGAGCGGAACTCAGTTGCAGCCCCGAGCGGAATAGATTATCCATTAAATAATTTAATCTCGAACCTCATTAACATCATCAACATCTTTGATGTTAAGCCGTTGAACACCAACAGTTAGCGTTCATGAAAAACACCATACTCATTGCATTGGCATGCCTTTGTGGCATGAAAAGCGTTGACGCTCAATCTTTAGATTTTTATCCTGGATTGATTTTTCAAGATTCCTGGCACCCTATTACTGGGGATTCGGTAATTATAAATCAATCGTTTGACGACCAAATTGTTGGACCCATTGCCATTCCCAACTTCACCATGGGTGGAGTGGCGTACAATCAGGTTTACATCAGTTCAAACGGGTTCGTCACCCTTGGACAGGCTGCTTCGGCCAACGAATACAATCCCATTACCCTCGGAATTTCAGCGCCCGTGATTGCGCCGTTCGCAGCTAACCTAGCGGGAAGTGCTACGGCAAACTCATCAGTGAGCTACCGGTTGGGAACTTCAATTCAATCAAACCTCGAGGTACAGTGGAGTAACGTTCACCGGGCAGGCTACCCCAATGAAGTGTTTTCCTTCAAAATGAATATTGACTTTGGAAGCTACTGGAACTTTATAAACTTCTCCTATGGTGACTTCCAGAACATTGCTGCGGCTCCAAGCGCTGTTCAGGTTGGGCTTCGCGTCGGAAGTGGAAATGCTCCCAGCCTTTTTTCCAGTCGCGAAATCAACCCTGTAGATGGTTGGTTTCCCGATGTAATGGCTACAAGCTCGTCATCAACCATGCTTTTCCCCGCTTCGAACACTTCAAACCCAGTACCCTTGAGCGGACTTAAGTACCAGTGGTATCAATCTGGTGCAGTAAATACGACACCCAGTGCGTTTTGCGATTCAACGGGGAATCTAGTCATCTTCTCCAATTACGATGGCGGAGTTCTAAACATCAATTGCGACGTCAATATTCAAGACCTCAAAATTGGAATTTGTACCTATGAACCCGTTCAAGTAAACATCAGTGGCCCCTATGCCTCAAACGTTTCTCAAGTGATATACTCCGGTTTTAACAGCAGCCAGGGCAACGTGCATTGCGGCACATTAACTCCCTCGACCACAACGATTAATGGTGTAAGTTCAAACATTACCCAAGTCTTAACGATGCCCGCGATTGGGTATTACCCTACTCATGTTTTTGGACAGGCATACCAATCGGGAATAATGGTCGGAGCCTCTGGCCAATGTGATACCCTCTATCCGCACGGTGGGGGAAACACTGCCGACGAAATTGTGGGACATTTTGTTGATACCCTTGGCGGAATACTACGTTTTCACCATACCCAATACGGTTGCTGGCTGAATGAAGTTCATTACCTATCTGAAGGTGGCACGTGCTGCATTGGTGCACCGACGACCCCCGTTGTACCAGACGGTGGCGCTCCAATCAATCCTAACGGCGGTCAAAATACCGGTGTTGCCAAATTGTCAACAGTAACCCGAAGCATTACGACAACCCCAAATCCCGCCACAGATTACGTCGACGTTCAAATGTCCGACAAAGGGGTTAAAGTAATTCGGTTCACGAACGTTTTGGGTCGACTTGAGTGGACCAACACTACGTCCGATCAATCTGTATCCATTCCCGTGAGCAACCTCCCGTCGGGCCTTTACCTAGTTGAGGTACAATCCGACGAGGGCCGCGCTCGACAGTACGTGGTTAAGCGCTAAGCCTCGCTGACAACAACGATTGAATGGGAGCAAGATGCTCCCATTTTTTTTGCTTCAAAATCTCTTTTTGCACAAAGCCAATACAATTGACTCGTGGCTAACGACCCCTTGCCGTGGTGCAATAAATCACTAATTATTCAAAGCTTGCTCCAACTTTTGCTCCATCCGGGTAATTTGACCTCATTTGAAGAGATGAATCAACCTAACCAGTTGATAATCATTGAGTAGCAGCCCCAAGCGGAATCGAACCGCTATCAAACGTTTAGGAAACGTCTATTCTAAATATTGACCTCTTAACTTCTAATTATCAGTTAGTTACAAATTCTGGCGAGGTCAAAAAGAGAGCAAATTAGTGCGGTTTGCGCTCACTTTTGCGCTGACCTGAGGGACCAGGCTAGTTCGGTTCATAATATTCACTTATACTCAAAAGTGCAAATTCCTAATTGCTACATTTTACCCGTCAACGAACAAATAGGTCTTTGACAATGAGGACTCATATCGTTTTGGCGCTTGGCGAAGAAGCGGATTTTGAAGCACTATATTGTCTGCCAGTACTGAACTTGATATGAAGCACAAAGCTTCATTTAAGCACTGAACCCGCTTTTTTGCCAAATGCCTGTTAGTGGCAATTTTATTTTGTTTCTTTTTCCGTCAAGTCAATATTGAAGTTAGCGTTAATTATAAGTCCATTATTATTTTGAAACACATTTTGTCCGTTTATTTGTCTCCCAAATTGAATGGTTTGGTTTAAATAGCCACCTTCAATTCTTAGTTTTTTGTTGAACCGATAACCAAGTAGTACGCCAATTCTATTTTGGTCAAAAACATTGGCATTTACATTTTCACCAAAACCTATAAAAATTTCGTCATACAACGCCAAGTATGGTGCTTTGTCTTTTATTTCCTTTCCTTTTAATGGAACTTGCAGTCGTACCATATAACGCATTCTGTGAAGTAGCGGAAATTCATCTTCTTTTTCTACATTGGCAGAACTGTATTTTCCTACAAATCTTTGCTCTAACATAAATCGGTGTGAAAAATCTACAATGTCTTCTTTGTGTGAAAGTTGCACCATTTGAAATATTCTATGTTCGGTAAAATCTCTTCCTAGTCCGTTTAGTGGAATTTCACCATACGGATATGTCTCTATCCAAGCGTAACCTAATCTAAATAACACTCTTGGATTTAATTGGTAGTTTACGCCACCCCTCAACAGACCTTGTTGCCAATTTGTAATGAAATTATCTCTACGCCATTGGTATTCTGTATGTAAACCAAATTTTTCTGACAATTTAAAAGTACCAAAATAGTTGTACCAGCCAATATTTTCTTGTGTGTTTATACGATTGTTTTGACCCTTAACAGTTTGTCTACTGAAACAAGCCAAAACAACTAAAATACATAATTTATTTTTCACTATTTAACTATATTTTTTTTATCTCACTCTTTATACGATTTTCGATATGTTTGATTTTATCGTGTTGTCGCAAAATTGCCACTAACTCGGGCACTGTTAGACGACCAGATATACAATTATCTACAGAATGACTTTAGGTGGCTGCTGGAAACGCATGATATAACAGAGTATTGAGGAACAGCTTAATGCGGATTGAGGTAACTTGGGTGTAAAGTTGGTAAAAGGCTTAAAGAGTGATTTGAATCATGAAGGCAGCGTATGACCATTTTCCACATACCAATCAATAATATCATCTGATCTTATCGTTTTGCAGCTACCGGAAGGTGGCAATTTCGGTGCAATTCACTTTCAGTTAAGCACAAACTTTGATAGATGCACAAAGCTTGATTTAACCACTGAACCGCCAATTTTGGTTAGGTGCTATTAGTGGCTGGTTTCCTTCGGCTTTATTTTATTGAAAGCATATTTCACTGCAAAATAAATGATAAGTGCCGACAACACACCAGTTAAAAAATCAGTAAGTGGAACCATAACCGCAGTGTAAAGCATTATTGAAAACTCAAATTTCCCTAGATGCTTTATTTCTTTAATCTCAGCCGGTTTAATCATGTTACTTGCTACCCACACTAATATACCACCAATACAAGCCATAGGAACTAATTCCAAATATTGAGCTAAGTAAAATGCCATTACCAGTTTTAAAATGGCTTTAAAATATCCTGCCATCGGGGTTCTTGCTCCCGATTTAATACTTGTTGCGGTACGTGCCAATGCACCTGTGCAGGGAAATCCTTGCACCAATGGAACAAGAACTTGCACCAATCCTTGCCCGAAAAATTCTTTGTCAGGATTAAACGGTGTTTTATCGTTTTTAGCTAACCTATCTGCCATTGAAGAACACAAAATACTTTCCACCCCTGAAACAAATACAATTGCAAAAACAAAATAGCAGATATCGTAAATTACGCCACCTGTTATTTCAGGCAAAATAGGTAATTGTATTTTGAAAAAATTATTGGGTATAGAACCGTATAAGTCTCTTACAAGAATAATATTCTTGTCGGCTAAAACGGTAGCAGATAGCAATGTAGCTGTGCCCATAGCAATTACAGGACCCGGAATAAATATAGAGATACGCAATAATATTTTTGCCAATGCAAAGGTCAATAAGCCAAGAAGGATAGACCAGGGATTGATAATGTTTAAATTACTGAAAGCCAAAGACAAATTATGTAAAAGCCCCCCTTTGATATCTTCATCTTGACCTAAGAAATCTTTAAAATTTTCAATACCTAAAATATCTTCCAAATTGGTAAGTGCAATTGCACAAGCTATTCCAATGGTAAACCCAACAATGATAGAGTTAGGAACAAGTTTGGCGTATTTTCCAACACCATATATTCCCATTATTATTAAAATAATTCCGGAGATAATGGAAACCAAAACAAGGAAACCATGAGCCGTCTCAAAATTGCCTCCACTTGCAGGGCCATATTTTGCTATCAGTCCTGCTATAACAGGAATAAATGCAGCAGTTGGTCCATACACCTGATATTTTGAGCCACCAAAGGTTCTTCCAACCACACAGGCTAATGCTCCTGCAATAATTCCATGTTCCGGTCGCATGCCGTTTGCCATTGCAAAACCCATTGCCATAGGAATGGCAGTTAGTGCAACTATTAGTCCAGCACTTAAATCCTGATAAGTTGTTTTTAACCAGTTTTCTTTGGTTAAATCTTCCCATCTTGAGTCAAAAAATGTGAAGAATAATTTTAGCCTTCCAAGAGGCGTTGTTGGGAATTTTACTTTGTCCATAAGTTATAATATTTTTAATTAAATTCTTTAGTAATTAAATAGAAGAAGTTTCCTCATAAAAAGTAACCTTGCCAGTTGATAATTCGTGCATACCGCCAATAATGCCAATTTCTCTGGTCATTAGGTAATTGGATTTGGATTGTAAGGAAGCGAAGAATGATGTAAACAGATTCTTATTTTTGAGTCATTACAAATTTTGAAAACAAAACTTTTGTTAACAAAGATTTCTCTCTTGGCTGAAATAAAATGAATATTACATTGAACAAGAGCTAGATTTCCATTCAAAATGAAATTTTCATTAGTAGACCAAACTTTTGTCCATGGCTCTAATAAAAAACCGTGGTCGATTGTATAAGAAGGGTTTTTTCCTACAAAGTAAGATAATGCTCCATCTTTAGTTGGTCTAAATGTTTGCTCTCCTGATGTCAGGGTTGGTTTGAATAATACGCTTCCATTATCATAGTCGTATGCTTCGGATAATACCTGATTGGCAAATGCTTTAACATCGCCCCCTTCAGCATATACTTTTCCTGTGGCTACAACGGCATTACACCATCCTTGTAAAGTTGTTTTCACCATTTCTGCGGTGAATTGATTGTTTAAATTTTCCATTTCTAAAGGTAAAAAAGTGTTAAAATTGATTTGATTTAATTGAATAATCTCGCATCCCACCTATTATTACAATAATAGGTAAAAGATAAACTTGACCAGAAAAGGCAAGTTAAAACAAAACTAAATGTTAGGAGGAGGAAATTCCAGCAAAATAGTCGGCTGCTCCAGCTTGACCAAGGCAGCGATAACATATAATTTAGACTGAATTAAATTTTGAGTTAGTTTATATTGTATAGAAGCAAGTTCGTTGAGGTCATCTTCCTCACTTTCTTTCTCTTCCTTATCGTTTTCAGCGGCTTCTGAATCATTGTATTCAATGCTAATGTTTTTAGAAAACATTTTTTTGATGCAAAGGTCTATGTTGGTTGCATCTAGAACAAATACGAACAGGACAGTTGAAATTATATAAAACGCTTTCATTTGATTCAGGTGCAAAAATAGCTAAAAAAATTGAATAGGGGGTTAATTGAAAAATTAATTCAGAGTAGTATTTTCTTTGACATTTGTCAAAAATTACGATTTGCTTTTTATTTGTTTAAAAATTTTGTGACGTCCTCATTTTAGAATCCCTTAAGCCATATTTGGAGTGATGGCCGCCTGCATTTCTTTTGTTAAGGTCTTCATACTTTTTTATTTATTGTTTGCTGTAGTAAAACTTGCCACAACTGGCTTATAAGCGCTACAAACCTTCCTCAATGACACCCACGGAGAGAGCGGGACTCAAAACTTCTAGCCATAGAAACGCTGGTTGCAAGTTACATAAACTCTGAACAAGTCCCACTTTCCAAAACAGCAAGTTGGAATTTTGGGCGTTTCCAGCGACCATCTACAGTGAAGTTGTACTCGACCCTCCTAAATCGTCTGCCGCCCTCCGCCCCAATTCAAACAGAGCCCCCAAGAAAAGTGCAATTGTCACTTTCTCGCCAGCACTATGCTCAAAGTTTGCTCCAACTTTTGCTCCATCCAGGTAATTTGACCTCATATGAGACCATCAAGAAGTCAGCCTAACCCGTTGATTATCATTAAGTAGTAGCCCCGAGCGGAATCGAACCGCTATCAAACGTTTAGGAAACGCTTATTCCAAATATTGACTATCTAACAACTGATTATCAGTTAGTTACAAATTCAAGAGCGTACAAAAACAGTATAATCCAGTACAATTTGCGCTGACTTTTGCGCTGACCTGGTGGACGAGGATAGTTCGGTTCAAAATGTTCCTTATAACTAAAAGTGCACACCTTAATTGTCACCCTTTTGCTCGTCCATGAACCAATAGGTCTTTGACAATGCGGTCTCATACTTCGAGAAGTCCAGCTAAACAATTGTATACAGAATGACTGTAGGTGGCTGCTGGAAACGCATGATATAACAGAGTATTGAGGAACAGCTTAATGCGGATTGAGGTAACTTGGGCGTAAAGTTGGTAAAAGGGTTAAAGAGTGATTTGAATCATGAAGGCAGCGCCGCTAACGGTTTGCGTGTATGTGCAGTAGCGGATTAGGAGCACTTACCTGTCCGTTTTGCACAAAGTTTTTTAGAAGCACAGACCTTCGATTTACCACTTCACCCGCTATTGCCACATACACGCTGTTAGCGGTTCGTGCTTCTAATTTCGTGTCATTGGTTTAATGTTTAATAAGTTTGTAGCTGTAGAAACCTTTATCCGTTTGGACTCTTATAAAATACGTTCCATTCGAGTAGTTGGAAAGGTCAAACTGGCTTTCGGATATTTCTTTTATTAACCTTCCTTGGAAGTCGTAAAGCCTTATATTTTCAATGGTGTGATTTTGTATTTCTACATTAACAAGTCCATTTGTTGGATTGGGGTAAATCATG
>Ga0194123_10001799_pt1 | contig 30463 bp, 28 predicted proteins | sample TA2MahsurfametaG_5_FD_155479 | JGI IMG/M metagenome (GOLD analysis project Ga0194123, IMG submission 155479) | Freshwater microbial communities from Lake Tanganyika, Tanzania - TA2015023 Mahale A surface | ecosystem: Environmental > Aquatic > Freshwater > Lake | place: Tanzania: Lake Tanganyika... | reverse complement strand
TCGCGGCACCGCTCGCCAATCGGCAGGAGGCGTTCACGGCGGGTCTGGCAGCGGGCATTGCCGGGGTATTGCCGGCGCTGCTGTTCCATCTCGCCTTCATGAGTGCATGGCCGGTCATCATCGAGCAGCAGATCCCGATCTGGTGGCTGATGCAGCAACTGGGTCAACCCTGGTTGTTGAACCTCTATGTCTGTGTGTTGTGCATGACCATCATTCAGACCGGAGTTGGCGTGTTGCAGGGAGTGAATGAGCGCCTGGACAACTGGTGGCGCGAGCGTCATGGCCGTGGCTTCTCGGCTGTGCAACATGCATTGGCTGCCGGCAGCGCCGTCGCGCTCAGTCTGCTGCTGGCGAAGATCGGCCTCGTCAAACTGGTCGCACAGGGTTATGGCACCCTGGCCTGGGGGTTTCTGTGCATATATACAATCCCGGTGCTGACGCTTGGGGTCTATCGCATCTACCGTCAGCGCGGGAGCTGAGTCGATGGATTGCCGACCCGGATGCGGTGCCTGCTGCATCGGGCTCTCCATCACCAGCCCGATTCCAGGCATGCCGGATGGCAAGCCTGCCGGCGTGCGCTGCGTGCAACTGACAGAGACCCTTCACTGTGCGATCTTTGGCCAGCCGGAGCGTCCGGCCGCATGCGCCAGTCTGCGTCCCGAGCCCGAGATGTGCGGTGACAATCAGGCGCATGCCTTGCGCTGGCTGGCGTGGCTGGAGCACGTGACCAGGCCGTCCGCTCCGCCGCGACGCGCAGCCCCCCACCCTATGCCCAACGTGGCCAAGTTCGAGGAGTAATCCATGAAACATGAAATCATCGGGGGCGCGTTGACCCTCGCCGATGGCAAGACCTTGCCCTTGTCCAAGGCCGTGCGAGCTGGCGACTTCCTGTTCCTGTCCGGCCAGCTCGGTCTGAATGCCCAAGGTGCGCTGGCGGGTGACAGCGTGGAGGCCCAAACCCGTCAGGCCCTGCAGAACATTGCAACCATCCTGGCCGAGGCGGGGGCCGGCCTGCATCAGGTCATCAAGGCCACGGTATGGCTGGTCGATGGCGCCGACTTTGCGCGCTTCAATCCGGTCTATGCCGAGTTTTTTGCACAGCATCCCCCTGTGCGATCGACGGTGGTCTCAGGGCTGGTGCTGAAGGGCGCGCTGGTCGAGATCGAGGTGATGGCCTACGCACCATGAGATATCGCGCCGAACAGCTCGCGGCTGGGGAGCTTTCAGCAACCCCGGCACCGCTGACCGATGATTTCGTCACGCTCACGGTCTGGATGACGCTTGTCATCGGCATTCTTTTCACGCTTGCAGGAGTGCGTGCGGGGCAGCGCTGGCTCACCTTCTGGGGCGCGCTGACCCTGCTCGCCTGCGCCTGGTACTGGGTCTACCTTTTCCTGTGACGAGGCTCCGGGTTGCCGACCCGGAGCCTGCCTTGCCGCCCGCTCACATAGCGGTTTGGTGGATGTCGATGAGACCCACCTTGATTGCCAGCAGACACAGCTGCACATCCGTGGTGGCCTTCAGCTTCTTGCGCATGTTGTTGCGGTGGGACTGGATGGTTTTTTCGGTAAGCCCCGAACGCCGCGCGATCTGCTTGATGGACAGCCCATGGGCGATGTCCGCCAGCACTTCGACTTCCTTGTGCGTCAGCGACTGCAGCTGCTCGTTGGGGGTGTGATAGGGCGCATGGGTGGCAAGGTGCAATGCGATCGAGGGACTGATCGCAATCTCGCCGGATGCCACGCGGCGAATGGCCTCCAGTACCTCGCGTGCGGTGGAGCGCTTGGTGAGATAGCCCATGCCGCCCGGCTCGAGCAGGGCCACCGGATGGTAATCCGCGTCGTGGACGGACAACCCGATGATGCGCAGTTGCGGTTGGGCTTCCAGCAGCTGTTTTGCGATGCCGATGCCATCCTCCTGCTCGAACTGCATGTCCAGCAGCACGATGTCCACTTCGTGATGGGTCACGAGGTGGAGTGCCGCTGAACCGAAGTTGGCGATGCCGACGACTTCCACGTGAGTCTCCAGCGCAAGACGCTGGGCCAGGTTTTCCGCGATGAACTTGTGGTCTTCTACGATGACCACCCGATAGGGTGGTCGCAGTGGGCGGGCGCGCATGGGTGAGCTCCCTTTGTTGTTGTGATTCTGGCCGGGACGATAGCAAGCCCGCTTGACGGGTGAAAGCCTGTTGCGTCCCGGCCGGACACTCAAGGGAGCAAGGCGGCAATGGCCTCCAGCAGGGGGGGATGGAAGTGCGCGGCGGCACACACCACGCCACGATTGCGGCGCAGGGTCTCGCCCTGGGAGAAATCGAGGGGCTTGCCTTCGATATCGCTCACCCGGGCTCCGGCTTCCGCCGCGATGAGGGCCCCCGCGGCGTGGTCCCAGATCTTCTCCTGGTAGTCGGCCCGGGTCGGCAGACGGAGGTAGGCATCTGCCTGCCCGCGTGCGACCACAGCGTATTTGCACTGGCTGTCCAGGCGCGCGGGTGTGCCCCGGATACCGAGTCTGTCCACGATGCGCTGGGTGTCGTCGATTCTGGAATGCCCGGCCTCCACGGATTCGCAGATGCGCAGGGTGCTGAGTTCAGCCGTCGCCGCCACGCGAATCGCGGTGGGGGCCGCCGCGGGCGCATCGTCGGGCAGTGAGAATGCGCCATGCCCCCGCTGGGCGTAGAACAGCGAGCCGCGGGGCGCCGGCTGGTCGAAGGGACGCGCGAAGTCGGCGCCGAGATTGGGGCATCCCAAGGCGCCAAGCACCACTTCCCCGTCCTCGATATAGCCGAGGGAGATGGCGTATTGGCCGCCGCGCAGGAAACCCTTGGTCCCATCCACGGGATCCAGCGTCCAGTAGGCCGTGCCACTGGCATCGTGATTGCCGAGGTCGATCGCCTCCATCACCTGGCTGGTGGAGAGTCCCGGGCGTATCTCCCGGACGGCCGCCACCACAGCGTCGCGCAGGCCATGGGAGCGTGGTTCGTGAAGGTCTGCCGCCGTCTCCTCGCCCACCAGTACCAGTGTGCCCAGGGCCTCCTGCAGATGCAGGGCAACGAGCGCCTGCACGGCAAAATCCGCCACCGTGACGGGACTGTAATCTTCCTTGGTCATGCGCTGCATGCTGCCCGTGGCGAGTTGCACGCGACGCGCCACCGCGCAGGTGGCGGCGACTGCCTGAACCGCCGCCTTGAGCATTTCTTCCCGGCTTGGCATGGATGGACTCTGTCAGATGAAAAGACTCGCGGCACCTTAGTGGGCGGATCGCCGCGATGCAATCCATGCGGTCAACACAAGCGGCACACGAGGCGGTGGCGCGGTGGCAAAAAGCCGATCGTCTTTGCATAATCGAGACGCCTTTGCCCGGAGCCCGCTGAATGAACAACGAGAAGATTTATCCCGTGAGTGCCGCCGCTGCGGCGAGAACGCATCTCACCGATGCGCAGTACCGCGCGCAGTACCAGCAATCCCTCACGGATCCGGATGGTTTCTGGGCTGAACGGGCACAGGAGTTCGTGACATGGATGAAGCCCTGGCACCGGGTCAGCCACTGGGATTTCCACACGGCCGACATCCGCTGGTACGAAGGTGCCACCTTGAATGTCTGCCAGAACGGCGTGGACCGGCACCTGCCGCAACGGGCCGATCAGGTGGCCATCCTGTGGGAAGGCGATGACCCGGCCGATCACCGGGAGATCACCTATCGGCAACTGCACGAAGCGGTATGTCGCTTTGCCAATGCACTGCGCGCGAAAGGTGTGCAGAAGGGCGACCGGGTCTCGATCTACCTGCCGATGATTCCGGAGGCCGCAGTTGCGATGCTCGCCTGCGCGCGAATCGGTGCCGTGCATTCCGTGGTGTTCGGGGGGTTCTCTCCCGAAGCCCTGAAGGACCGGATTCTCGATTCCGACTGCAAGGTCGTGATCACGGCGGATGAGGGCTTGCGCGGTGGGCGCACGGTCGGCCTGAAAGCCAATGCCGATGAAGCGCTTTCGCATTGCCCGGATGTGCACACCGTGTTCGTGGTCAAGCACACGGGGGGTAGCGTGCCCTGGAAGGCCGGGCGGGATGTCTGGTACCACGAAGCCTGTGCTGCCGTGAGCGCGGAGTCGGAACCGGCCGAGATGAAGGCGGAAGATCCGCTGTTCATCCTCTATACCTCGGGTTCCACCGGCAAACCAAAGGGCGTGCTGCACACCAGCGGCGGTTATCTCGTGTATGCCGCCATGACCCACAAGTATGTCTTCGACTATCGCGATGGCGACATCTACTGGTGTACGGCGGATGTCGGCTGGGTGACCGGTCACTCCTACATCCTTTACGGGCCGCTGGCCAATGGGGCGACCACGCTCATGTTCGAAGGCGTGCCGACCTATCCGGATGCCGGCCGCTTCTGGCAGATCATCGACAAGCACAAGGTGAACATCTTCTACACCGCGCCCACCGCCATCCGTGCCCTGATGGGCCAGGGCGATGAGCCTGTGAAGAAGAGTGATCGCAGCTCGCTACGCCTGCTGGGCTCCGTGGGCGAGCCCATCAATCCCGAAGCCTGGGAGTGGTACTACCACGTGGTGGGCGATGCCCGGTGCCCCATCGTGGATACCTGGTGGCAGACCGAGACCGGGGGCATCCTCATCTCGCCGCTGCCGGGGGCGCGACCACTGAAACCCGGCTCCGCCACCTTGCCGCTGTTCGGGGTGGAGCCTGCGCTGCTGGATGAGAAAGGCAACGAACTGGAGGGCGCCACCAGTGGCGCACTCGTGCTCAAGCGCTCGTGGCCCGGACAGATGCGCACGGTCTACGGCGATCATGAGCGCTTCAAGGACACCTACTTCAAGATGTTCCCCGGCACCTATTTCACCGGCGATGGGGCGCGCCGCGATGCCGACGGGTACTACTGGATTACCGGCCGCATCGACGATGTGATCAACGTCTCCGGCCATCGCATCGGCACGGCGGAAGTCGAGAGTGCGCTGGTACTACATCCTGCGGTTTCGGAAGCTGCGGTGGTGGGTTACCCGCATGATCTGAAGGGCCAGGGGATCTACGCCTACGTCACGCTGATGCAGGGTCACTCCCCGGACGAAGCCTTGCGCAAGCAACTCATCGATCACGTGCGCAAGGAAATCGGCCCCATCGCCACACCTGACGTGCTGCAATGGGCCCCGGGCCTGCCCAAGACCCGCTCCGGCAAGATCATGCGACGCATCCTGCGCAAGATTGCGGCCAACGAACTCGACAGCCTGGGCGACACCAGCACCTTGGCCGAACCTGCCGTGGTCGAGGATCTGGTCGCCCATCGCGCGGTGCGCTGATGCCGGCCCTGCCGGGTGGATGACCAGGCCTGGAAGCAGGCGGGCCAACGCCTGCTGGGAGCGTGGCTGCGAGCGATGGGCCCGGGCGCGGACGCCTTTGCCGCCTCCGGCCTGCCTCCACAGGGTGCGGCAAGTGACCCCACGGCATCCTTCCAGGATCTTGCCGAACTCCTCTGCGGAGTTGCGGAGAGTGCGCAAGCGGCATCCAGTGAGCCTGTCTCCATGACGAAAATGTGCCTGGCCTTGATTGAGTGGCTGGAGACACAGTTGGCGGGCCTGCGTGCGACCGTGCTGCCAGCACTCGCTCCCTGGCTGGCATGGCTGGATACCCAAACCCACCCTGTTCTCGGAATCGGACGTGAACATCATGCCCGATGGGCCGCGCTCGCGCGTGCCGGCCTCGCGCACGGGAAGGCTTTGCAACACCTCCATGGACTGCATCTCGAAGTCCTGCAGACCGCGCTCGGACGTTGTCGTGAGGGCTTGCTGCGGGAGGATGAGGTGATCATCACTTCGCTTCACGGGCTCTCGGGCTGGTGGGCAGAAACCGTGGACACGGCTTATCGGGAACGCGCGCTGGAAGCGGATTACGCCCGCGCGTTCGGTGGCTGGGTCAATTCCGCCTCCGCACTCAGGCAAGCCTGGTCGCACTGGCAATCCGCCCAGGCGGCGATGATGGGTCCCTGGTTCTCTCCTTCTGGCACAACCCGGATCTGAGTCCCATGCCCAGCTTGCAGTTCACCGCGGAGGATCTGCAAAGAGAGCTGGCGGACATCGTGGCCAAGCGCGCCCGCGCCGCGGCCCGCCTGCGTGAGTGGAACGATGCGCCACCCGCGCATGCGCAAAGGGAGGTTGTGCTGACCCGTGGCAAGCTGCGCCTGTTCCGCTATCGGGCAGCTGCTGACGTCGCGAATCCCATTCCCGTCCTCATCGTCTATGCCTTGGTCAATCGCCCGTACATGGTGGATCTGATGCCGGGCTGCTCGTTGATTTCCGAGCTTCTGGCCCGCGGGCTCGAGGTCTATCTCATCGATTGGGGATATCCCGACATTGCCGATACCGGTCGCACGCTTGCCGATTACATCACCGGTGATCTGGATGCCTGCGTGGAACTCGTGCGTTCACACCATGCGGGTGATGCCGTGAATCTGCTTAGCATCTGCCAGGGGGGAACGTTCAGCCTCTGCTACAGCGCCCTGAATCCAGACAAGGTGAAGGGTCTTGTCACCACGGTCACACCGGTCGATTTCCAGACACCCGATGATCTCCTGAGCCATCTGCTGCGCCACGTGGATGTGGACGCATTGGTGGACGCGTGGGGCAATATTCCGGGCGAATTGATGAACGCGGTATTTCTGGCGCAAAAGCCATTCAAGCTCGGCCAGCAGAAATACGCTGATTTCGTCGAGGCAGTCGAGGACGATGCCGCAAGCGCGATGTTCCTCGCCATGGAGAAGTGGATTTTCGACAGCCCGGCCTTGGCCGGAGCCGCTTTCCGGGAGTTTGCCCAAGGGTGTTACCAGCGCAATGCGTTGATCAAGGGGGAACTGTGCATCGGCTCCAACAAGGTGTGTCTGTCGCAGATCGTGATGCCTGTGCTCAATCTTTTTGCAGCACGGGATCATCTGGTACCTCCAGCCGCATCCCGCGCGCTAGCAGGACTGGTGGGGAGCGCGGATTACACCGAGCGCGAACTGCCGGGAGGGCACATAGGAATTTATGTCAGCGAACGCACGCGCCTGGCAGATTCGGTGACTGACTGGCTGAGGGCCCGAACGGAGCCGGTGGGGTCAACGCGTGGCAAGCCGCGTCGTCGACGCACACCCAAGGGAAACGGATAAAAAGCTCCCTCCTGTGTTGGCGGAAACCGCCAACACAGGAGGGAAGAGGGGAGGTCATTCGCAAACCACCTCGCCGTGCGGCGCGGTGGCGGGTCAATCAGCCGACCTTGGTCTTGGCCAGCGGGTTGAATTCGGACGTCACGGACTGCATCTGTTCGGAGAATTCCTTGTAGCCTTCTTCCAGCCAGGTGCGGTATTCGCCCTGGCAGTCCGCAAACACACTGCCCGTTTCCTGCATCAGCGAGTAAAGGCGTGAACCGTAGTCGCTGGCGAGCTTGGCCTGTTCGGAGAGGATTTCCGGAAGGGCCTTGCCTTCGCTGTAGAGAGCCACTGTGCGGTTGCCGGTATCCATCGCAAAGCTGATGAGCTCAGCCTGCTTCTTCATCAGGTTCTCGGTGAGCTTCAGGTTGAGGCCTTCAAGCCGCTTCACGCTGTCAGCGGAGAACTTGCGGAAACCATCGAAACGCCCGAAGAATTCCGGCGACATGAAGTTCGGGGTGTTGAAGAACGATTCCATGTACTGCTCCTTGAAGCGTCTCCCGGAAGATGCCGGGGTGTATGTTGTTACGCAGCATAAGTTGATTGCTGCAATGCGTCAACCCTTTTGAGCACAATTTTCGGCGTTGCGGGTGCAGGCCTGACTACTGGCCCAACTACTGGCCCGGCTACTGGTCTGGGGCTTGTCAGCGACGATGGGCTTAAACTTCCGCCGCGGCCTGCCGATTTCCTTCAAAACCCCGGGCACCTTGGGTAGCATGGCCACCCTTTCCGCCCCGCCGGGCGGGGTCGCGCCGCGCGAACCCCAACGGCCAGAATTCCCGATATGCAGGAGATCCCAGGCAATGACCTCCAATTTGGAGTTGGCGACGTGGGTCGAACAGATGGCGTCGCTGATGCAGCCGGAGGCTGTGCACTGGTGTGATGGTTCGGAGGCCGAGAACCAGACACTGGTGGAAACCATGCTCAAGGACGGTTCACTGCTGAAGCTGAACCCTGAAACCCATCTCAACTGTTACCTGCATCGCTCGGACCCCAGTGACGTCGCGCGGGTGGAACATCTCACTTTCGTCTGCACCCGCAACCAGGAAGATGCAGGCCCCAACAACAACTGGATGGCGCCGGAAGAAGCGCACCGGAAGATGGATGCGCTTTACGCCGGCTGCATGCGCGGGCGCGTCATGTATGTCATTCCCTACCTGATGGGGCCTTACGATTCTCCCTACTCACGCGCTGGCGTGGAGATCACCGACAGTCCCTACGTCGTCGCGAACATGCGCATCATGGCGCGCATCGGCACGCGGGCCTTGCGCCACATCGAGTCCGGAAACTCGTTCGTGCGTGGCCTGCATTCCGTGGGAGAGTTGGACCCGGAGCGCCGTTTCATCATGCATTTCCCGGAGGAACTGCTGATCAAGAGTTTCGGTTCCGGCTATGGCGGCAACGCGCTGCTCGGCAAGAAATGCCATGCATTGAGAATCGCGAGCTGGCAGGCGCGCACCGAGGGTTGGCTTGCGGAGCACATGTTGATCCTGGGTCTGGAGGATCCCGCTGGTAATACCACCTACGTGGCCGCCGCCTTCCCCTCCGCCTGCGGCAAGACGAACCTTGCCATGCTGGTGCCACCGGCGGCCTTCAAGGGCTGGAAAGTTTGGACGGTCGGCGATGACATCGCCTGGCTGCACCCCGGCCCGGATGGGCGTTTATACGCCATCAACCCTGAAGCCGGCTTCTTCGGCGTGGCTCCCGGTACCAGCATGAAGACCAATCCCAATTGCATGTCCACCTTGGGCCGCAATGCGATTTACACCAATGTCGCGCTGACGCCGGATGGCAAGCCTTGGTGGGAGGGGATTGATGATCCCGAACCTGAGGGGTTGACCGACTGGCAGGGCCGCAGCTTCGATCGATCGCAGGGACCGGCAGCCCATCCAAACTCACGCTTCACGGTGTCGGCGCAGCAATGCCCCAGCTACTCGGTCGAGGCGAATTCCCCCGGCGGGGTGCCCATCTCCGCGATCATCTTTGGTGGTCGCCGTTCCAGCGTGGCGCCACTGGTCTATGAAGCACTGGATTGGGCGCATGGTGTGTTCACCGGCGCCTCCGTGGCTTCCGAGACCACTGCAGCGGCGGTGGGTCAGGTCGGACAGGTTCGCCGTGACCCCATGGCCATGAAGCCCTTCTGCGGCTACAACTTCGCTGACTACTGGGCGCATTGGAACACCTTGGGCCCGCGCCTCGCTCACCCGCCGAAGGTTTTTCACGTGAACTGGTTCCGCAAGGATGCCGAAGGTCGCTACCTGTGGCCGGGTTTCGGCGAGAACATGCGTGTTCTCAAGTGGATCGTGGAGCGCTGCGCCGGAGAGGCTGCCGCGCTGCGCACCCCCATCGGTCACGTGCCGGACTTGTCCGGCCTCGATCTCGCGGGACTCGATATCCGTCGCAATACACTGGAAGCGCTGCTGGCCGTGGATCCCACGGTGTGGCATCGCGAGATGGAGGAAATTGCGCAGTATTTCGCCGAGTTCGGCGCGCGGGTTCCCGAGGCGCTGCTGCAGCAGGTGGAACGCATCCGGAGCGAACTCGCCAGCCAGCTGGCGGCCTGAGCCCGCTTCGTCCGCGCAACAAAAAGAGCGCTTCCCGTGCGGGGGCGCCCTCGTGACTCATGCGCCGTATCTCATGTCCCGGCCAAGGGGTCTTTCAGATTTCTGGAAGACCGCCCTGACAGATTGACCAATCAGACAGATGATCCTGCCCGCGTCGGTCTCCCGGCGTCGGCTCAGCCTTTCTCCTTCTCGTCCGCCTCCGGCTGCACCGTGCCTACCGGGCGGAAGAAGCTCTCCTGCACACGCTGCCACATTTCCATGTTGCGCTTGGCAAGCTCCGTGAATGCGGCCGGCATGGGCGCCATGTTCAGCGCATTCGACATCTGCGACTGCAGGTTCTTCTGCTGCTGGTAGAGCACGTTGACGCTGTTGCGCAGGAAATCTCCGGCCAGTCGACTCGCGGAGTTGCCGTAGAAGCCGATCATCTGCTGCAGCACGTCGGTGGTGAAGATCGGCTCGCTGGTGTCCTCCTGCTCGACGATGATTTGCAGCAGGATGTTGCGGGTGATGTCCTCATTCGACTTCTTGTCTATCACGCAGAAGGGGATGTCCTCGAGCACCAGGCGCCGCACATCGGCAAGGGTGACGTACTTGCTTTCGTTGGTGTCATAGAGACGGCGGTTCGGATACTTCTTGATGACGCGCTTGGCGGCGGTGTCGGTCATGCTCGCGTGCTTCCGGGAAAGAGTGTTGCACTTAATCTACCGTTGCGCCGCACAAAAAAGCAACCGCCCCAGGACGGGGTGGTGGGTGTGGTTACAGGTGAATCATCCGCCCGTCCGTGCCCAGGGCCGCTTCATGCAGCGACTCGGCGAGGGTGGGGTGGGCATGCACGGTCCGCGCGATGTCTTCTGCACTGCCGCCGAAGGCCATGGTGATGACCGCTTCCGCAATGAGTTCGGAGGCGTTGGGTCCCAGACAGTGCACGCCCAGCAGGCTGTCATCCGCAGCATCCGAGAGCACCTTGACGAAGCCATCAGTCTCGCCCATCGCGCGGGCCCGTCCACTGGCAAGGAACGGGAATTTACCGACCTTGTAGGCACGGCCGGTGGCTTTCAGCGCCTGCTCGGTGGCGCCGGCCCAGGCGATTTCGGGCCAGGTATAGATCACCCACGGAATATGGCCGTGGTCGACCTCCGGCTTCTGGCCGGCAATCATCTCGGCCACCGCCACTCCTTCCTCCGAAGCCTTGTGCGCCAGCATGGGGCCGCCGATGACGTCCCCGACGGCGAAGACGCCGGGCAGATTGGTGCGGAAGCTGGCATCGACTTTGATGAAGCCACGATTGTCCAGTTCAAGACCTGCCTCTGCCGCACCGAGTCCTTCGGTCCGGGGGGCCCGGCCGACCGCGACGATCAGGCGCTCAACCGCCAGAGTCTCTGTCTTGCCCGCAAGTTCGACCTCCAGCGCAACGCCGTCCTTGCCTGCCTTGGCCGAGAGCACCTTGGCCCCCAGACGGATATCGAGGCCCTGGCGCGTGAAGAGCTTCTGGGCTTCCTTGGCCACATCGCGGTCCACGGCGGAAAGGAATTCCGGCATCGCCTCGAACACGGTGACTTTTGCGCCCAAGCGGCGCCAGACGCTGCCGAGCTCGAGTCCGATCACGCCGCCGCCGATCACCCCCAGCGTCTTTGGCACCGCGTCGAAGGCGAGCGCGCCGGTGGAATCGACGATGCGCTTCCCGTCGACCTCCGCGCATGGAATGCGCATGGGTACGGAGCCCGTGGCGATGATGAGGTGAGTTCCGCTGAGCCGGGAAGTCTCCTTGCCCGCAGCATCCATGACCGCCACCTCATTACCCCCGGCCAAGCGCCCGGTACCCTTCACCCAGGTCACCTGGTTTTTCTTGAACAGCCCGGCGATGCCTTGGGTGAGGGTCTGGACGATCTTGTCCTTGCGCTTCTGCATGGCTGGGACATCCATGCCGAGGCCGGTCACCTGGATGCCGTGCTCCTTGGCATGCTTGGCCATGTGCTCGAAGTGATGGGAAGAGTCGAGCAGTGCCTTGGAAGGAATGCAGCCCACATTGAGGCAGGTACCGCCCAAGGCGGCCTCACCGGCCGGGCTGGCCCAGCCCTCTACACAGGCGGTGCGGAAGCCGAGTTGGGCGGCGCGAATGGCCGCCACGTAGCCACCGGGGCCTGCGCCGATCACGACGATGTCGTAATGCTCCATGGTTCAGACTCCCAGCAGCAGACGGCCCGGATCCTCCAGGCACTGGCGCATGGTATCCAGACACTGCACAGCCTCGCGGCCGTCAATGATGCGGTGGTCGTAAGAGAGAGCGAGATACATCATGGGCCTGATCACCACCTGACCCCGCTCGGCGATCGGGCGTTCCTGAATCTTGTGCATGCCGAGGATGGCGCTCTGCGGCGGGTTGATGATGGGCGTCGAGACCAGCGAGCCGAAAATGCCGCCGTTGCTGATGGTGAAGGTTCCGCCGGTGAGCTCTTCCAGGGTCAGCTTGCCGTCCCGCGCGCGTTTGCCGAATTCGGCAATCTGGCGCTCGATGTCCGCAAAGCTCATCAGTTCCGCGTTGCGGAGCACCGGCACGACGAGGCCGCGCTCGGAGCCGACCGCCACCCCGATGTCGAAATAGCCGTGATAGATGATGTCTTCCCCGTCCACGGAGGCATTCACCACCGGGAAGCGCTTGAGTGCTTCGACCGCCGCCTTGACGAAGAAGGACATGAAGCCGAGCTTCACGCCATGGCGCTTCTCGAAGTCATCCTTGTAGCGACCGCGCAGGTCCATCAGTGCCTGCATGTTCACCTCGTTGAACGTGGTGAGCATGGCGGCCTGCTGCTGGGCCTGCAGCAGGCGCTCGGCCGTACGCTTGCGCAGCCGGGTCATGGCGACCCGTTCTTCCGGGCGAGCACCGGCATCGAGCAGGGCAGGCGGCATAGCGGTGACCGGCGCCGCGGCAGCCGCAACCGGAGCCGCTGCCGGCCGCGCGGCCTGTGCCAGCACGTCACCCTTGGTGATGCGACCATCCTCACGGGAAGAAGGGACGTCCGAAGGCGCGAGACCCTGTTCGGCCATCAGCTTGCGCGCAGCCGGGCCTGCACGGACCGCCGCAGCCTGTGCTGCCGCAACCGCATCTGCTGTCTGCGAGGCTGCCGCGGCGGGTGCCGAGGTCGGCGCCGCGCTGGCAGCGGTATCGATGACCGCGAGCACGTCATGACTCAAGGCTGTTTCGCCGGTCTGTTTGCGAATCTCCACCAGCACCCCTGAATCGGGTGCCACGACCTCCAGGGTCACCTTGTCGGTTTCCAGATCAATCAGGTTTTCTCCGCGTTCCACCTGTTCGCCGGCCTTCTTGCGCCATTCGAGCAGGGTGGCGTCGGGGACGGATTCGGCCAGCACGGGCACTTTGATTTCAACAAGCACGGGATTTCCTCTCTGTCATCGACTTCACGTGGGGGCCACGCGGATTCAGGCGGATTTCTTGCGTTGGGGTTTGGGCTGTTCCCTGGTCTGTTTCAGCAACAGGGCTTCTTCCACGACATCCTGCTGTTGCTTCACATGCAGTGCGTGATAGCCGACCGCTGGTGAGGCGGAGTAGGGGCGCGCCACGCACAGCAGCGGACGGTCCTGCGGGAAACAGCCGCCGAGATGGCGCTTGGACAGCATCACTGGCCAGGCGCCCTGGTTGCGCGGTTCTTCCTGCACCCACACGAATTCCTTCAGGTTCGGCAAGCGCGCCGCAATGGCCGCGAGCTCCTCGCGCGGGAAGGGATAGAGCTGTTCGAGGCGCACGATTGCGCTGTGCGCAATCTGGTGCTCGCGGCGGGCTTCAAGCAAATCGAAGTAGACCTTGCCACTGCAGATCAGCAAACGCTCAACGCGCTTCGGGTCAAGTGTATCCACCTCGTCGATGACTGGTTGGAAGGCACCGTGTTCGATGTCGGACAGTGACGAGACCGAGAGCTTGTGGCGCAGCAAGGCTTTGGGGCTCATCACCACCAGCGGCTTGCGATAGGGACGCAGAACCTGTCGCCGCAGCAGGTGGAACATCTGGGCCGGCGTCGTCGGATAGACCACCTGCATGTTGTCCTCCGCGCACAGTTGCAGGAAGCGCTCGAGGCGGGCCGAGGAATGCTCTGGCCCTTGTCCGTCATACCCATGCGGCAGGAACAAGGTCAGACCGCAGTACCGGCCCCATTTTTCCTCGCAGCTCGCGATGAACTGGTCGATCACCACCTGCGCGCCATTCACGAAATCGCCAAACTGGGCTTCCCAGATGACCAGCGAGCGGGGCTCCGAACTGGCATAGCCGTATTCGAAACCCAGCACGGCTTCTTCTGACAGGGTCGAGTTGATGACGAGGAAGCCCGCTTGGTCGGGAGAGAGATTCTGCAGCGGCAGGAAGGTGTCGCCGGTCTTCTCGTCGTGCAGGACCGCGTGCCGGTGAAAGAAGGTGCCGCGGCCACTGTCCTGGCCGGAGATCCGCACGGCATGCCCATCCACCACCAGGGAAGCGTAGGCCAGAGTTTCCGTGAATCCCCAATCCAGCGGCAGCTCGCCTTCCGCCATCTTTTGGCGGTCGCCGATCACTTTCTTGACGGACCGATGCAGCTGGAATTTTTCCGGGTAGCGGGTCATGCCCTGGGCTAGGGCCGCAATCTGCCCGCGGGGCAGCGCGGTGTCTGCGGGTGCCCGCCAATGAGTATCCCGGAAAGGCTCGAAATTGATGAGGTAACGGGTGTCCTGCACTTCCACGGGGGGCCTCGAGACCACCACGTTGTTTTCCAGCGCTTCACAGTACTGGTCAGTCATTTTCTCGAGCGCGTCCGCGGGCACCACGCCTTCGGCCGCGAGCTGTTCAGCGTAGCTCTTGCGCACGCCAGGGTGCTTGCGGATGTGCTGGTACATGAGGGGCTGGGTTGCCGCCGGCTCGTCCGCCTCGCTGTGTCCGTGCTTGCGGTAGCACACGAGATCGATCACCACGTCCTTGTTGAACTCCATGCGGAAGTCGAGTGCCAGCTGAGCCACCATCGCCACCGCTTCGGGGTCGTCCGCGTTGACGTGGAAAATCGGCGCCTGGACCATTTTCGCCACGTCGGTGCAATAGAGTGTGGAACGCGAATCGAGCGGATCGCTGGTCGTGAACCCAATCTGGTTGTTGATGATCACGTGCACCGTGCCGCCCGTGCTGTAGCCACGGGTCTGTGACAGGTTGAACGTTTCCATCACCACACCCTGGCCCGCGAACGCCGCATCGCCGTGGATGAGCAGCGGCAGCACGCGGTTGCGTTCCACGTCTCCGCGTCGATCCTGGCGGGCACGCACCGAACCCTCGACCACGGGGTCGATGATTTCCAGATGCGAGGGATTGAAGGCGAGGGTCAAGTGAACCACGCCATGTGAGGTGTCGATGTCTGATGAGTAGCCGAGGTGATATTTGACATCACCCAGGCGTGCGTCCCTGCGGCGTCCTTCGAATTCATCGAAGAGCTTGGAAGGGTGCTTGCCGACGATGTTCACCAGCACGTTCAGGCGCCCGCGGTGGGCCATGCCGATGACAACTTCCTTCATGCCGTGGCGGCCCGAATCCTCCAGCAACTGGTCCAGCAGCGGGATGGTGCTTTCCCCGCCCTCGAGCGAAAACCTCTTCTGCCCGACGTATTTACGGTGAAGGTATTCTTCCAGCGCGCCGGCAGCGACCAGACGATCCAGCAACCACCGCTTCTTCTCACGGGCAAAGCTGGGGCGCCCGAGTACGGGCTCCAGCCTCTGCTGGATCCAACGTTTCTGGGCCGTCTCGACGATATGCATGTATTCCGCACCGATGGTGCCGCAATAAGTGCTGCGCACGATTTCGAGGATGCGGGCCAGAGACGCCTGATTGCCGGGTACGCCCTGCAGCGACCCGGTGTTGAAGACCCGCTCCATGTCCTGAGGCCCGAGGCCGTGGTGAGCCGGATCGAGCTCCGCAACCTGCGGACGGGCGTGCTGGTTGAGGGGATCGAGCCGCGCCTGGCGGTGCCCCATGAAGCGATAGGAATTGATGAGCTGCAGCACTGCCACCTGCTTGCCGTCTTCAGCGGCCGCAGCCTGGATGGAAGACGCGCCGACCGGGGCGAGGCGGCGATCGGCCAAGGCCATCATCCTTTCGCGCACCGGTGCATGGGGCACATCCCGGGTGGTGGCCTCCGCGCCGAGAGACTGGAAGTAGCGCTGCCAGTCCTCGGACACCGAGCCCGGGTCGGTCAGCCATGATTCATAGAGTGCCTCGACGAAGGCTGCGTTGCCGCTGGACAGGCACGAGGGGATCTGCATGGCATTCCTTTCGCTGCTGGTAACTGTTCGACCGGGAGCTCAACCTGACCGCCGGCAGGCCGTATATGGCGGCGCATCAACCGCGGCGGATTCTCGATCAAGCCCTCTCCAAAGTCATCATGCCGGTGGATTTTTCCGCTGCAAAATCAAGCGACACTGAGTCGCGCACCCGGGCAGTGCGGGGCGCCGTGGCGGTGCATGTGGACACCATACGCCACTCCGTCTCGCCCCGCGCTTGAAGCTGGTTCAGGCGCGCGTTTATGCTTGGATGCTTGTGCGGTGCAGAAGTGCCCCACAGAAAAAAGATGAGGAAAAAAAAACATGTCCACCCGCACTGTCGTGATTACCGATAAAGCCTCTGGCAAGTCGGTCGAATGTCCGGTTTATGAAGGTCAATACGGCGCGCCCGTCATCGACCTCAAGAATCTCTACAAGGAACTCGGAATGTTCACGTTCGATCTGGGGTACGGCTCGACCGCCGCCTGCCGCAGTTCGATCACTTACCTGGACGGTGAGGAGGGTGTTCTTCTTTACAGGGGCTATCCCATCGAGCAGCTGGCCGAAAAGTCGACCTATCTGGAAGTCGCCTACCTGCTCATCAACGGCGAGCTCCCCACGCCGCAGCAATTCGATGATTTCAAGCACGTCATCAAGATGCATGGCATGACCCACGAGCATCTCACGCGGTTCTATCAGGGGTATCGCTACGACGCCCACCCCATGTCCGTGCTCTCCGGGGTGATGGCTGCGGTGGCCTCGTACTATCACAACTCGACCGACATCTATAATGCCGATGATCGCCGCATGACCGCCCAGCGCGTGATCGCCAAGATGCCGAACCTTGTCTCCAAGGCCTACCGCTATTCCAGCGGCCTGCCGTTCGTCTATCCCGACAATTCGCGCGATTTCGTGGAGAACTTGATGTACATGATGTTCTCCTGGCCGACCGAACCCTACCAGGCCAACCCGGTGGCCGTGCGCGCCATGGACCTGCTGTTCATCCTGCATGCGGACCACGAGCAGAATGCGAGTACCTCCACCGTTCGCCTGTGCGGCAGCGCGGAAACCAATCCCTTCGCCTGCGTCTCGGCCGGCATCTCCACCCTGTGGGGCAAGGCCCATGGTGGCGCCAATGAAGCGGTCATCGACATGCTCACCGAGATCGAACATCCGAGGAACATCCGCAAGTTCGTGGATCGGGCCAAGGACAAGAGCGACAACTTCAAGCTCATGGGTTTCGGACATCGCGTCTACAAGAACTACGACCCGCGGGCCAAGATCATCCGCAAGGCCTGCCATGATCTGCTGACCGAAATGAACCTCAACCAGCCGCTGTTCGAAATCGCCATGGAGCTCGAACGCATCGCACTGGAAGACGAGTACTTCATCTCCCGCAAGCTCTATCCCAACGTGGATTTCTACTCGGGACTCATCTATCAGGCACTCAACATTCCGACCAACATGTTCACCCCCATGTTCGCGCTGGCCCGCTCCGCAGGCTGGATCGCCCAGTGGATGGAGATGCTGTCCGATCAGGCCGATTTCCGTATCGGGCGCCCGCGTCAGCTCTATATCGGTGCACCCAAGCGCGACTACGTGGCGCTGGCAAGCCGCAAATAGATCGCTGATCACGTTCCACTCAAGACGCACGCACAAAAAATCAGGATCCCCCGCATGAAAAAGCCCGTCAGAGTCACGGTTACCGGCGCCGCCGGCCAGATTTCCTATTCGCTCCTGTTCCGCATCGCCTCCGGCCAGATGCTGGGTGCGGATCAGCCCGTCATCCTGCAGCTGCTGGAAGTGACTCCCGCCCTGAAGGCGCTTCAGGGCGTGGCAATGGAACTCGATGACTGCGCCTTCCCGCTGGTGAACGGAATCGAGATGAGCGACGACCCGAACGTCGCCTTCAAGGATGCCGAGTACGGCCTGCTGGTGGGTGCACGCCCGCGCGGACCGGGCATGGAGCGAGCCGACCTGCTGGCCGCCAACGGCGGCATCTTCAAGGTGCAGGGCAGGGCCATCAACGCTCGCGCCAACCGCAACATCAAGGTGCTGGTGGTGGGCAATCCCGCCAACACCAATGCCTGGACCTGCATGGTCTCGGCGCCGGACATCAATCCCCGCCAGTTCACCGCGATGACCCGTCTGGATCACAATCGCGCCGTCGCCCAGCTGGCTGCCAAGACCGCCAGTACGGTGGCCGATGTCAAGAAGGTCACCATCTGGGGCAACCACTCCACCACACAGTACCCGGATCTGAGCCAGGCCACCGTGAAAGGGGCTGCGGCACTCGGTCAGGTGGACCGTGCGTGGTACGAGAACGACTACATTCCGCGCGTCGCCAAGCGTGGGGCCGAGATCATCGACGCCCGCGGAGCCTCCAGTGCCGCCTCGGCCGCCAATGCCGCGCTCGAACACATGCGGGATTGGGCGCTGGGCACGCCGGGAGACGACTGGACCAGCATGGGAATTCCCAGCGATGGCAGCTACGGTATCGAGAAGGGCCTGATGTATTCCTTCCCGGTTCGATGCCGCAATGGCGACTACGAAATCGTGCAGGGCCTTGCGGTCGACGATTTCAGCCGCGCGCGCATGACTGCCACGGAGAACGAGCTCAAGGAAGAACGGGCCGCGGTGCAGCAGCTGGTGGGATAACCCCACCGGATTGCCACGATGCGGGGAGGTCAGTCAGAATCCTCCCATGATCGATGCGCAGGGCTTTCGGGCCAATGTCGGGATAATCATCCTGAATGATCGGGGCCAGGTTTTCTGGGGCCGCCGCTGCGGCCGCAGCGCCTGGCAGTTCCCGCAAGGCGGGATGAATCCCGACGAAAGTCCCGAGCAGGCCATGTTCCGGGAGCTGCGCGAAGAGGTTGGTCTGCACCCACATCATGTGGAAGTCATAGGTTGTACACGGCGGTGGCTGCGCTACCGCCTGCCACGGCGCTTCATCCGCCATGATCAACGGCCGCTCTGCATCGGGCAGAAGCAGCGCTGGTTCGTGATGCGCCTGACGGCGGCTGAAACTGAGTTCGATCTCGCCTGTGACGAGCGACCGGAGTTCGACCAGTGGCGCTGGGTCGAATACTGGGATCCCCTGCAGGAGGTCGTCTCCTTCAAGCGCGGCGTCTATCAGCAGGCTTTGCGTGAATTGGCGCCGCTAGTGGAGCGTGCGGCGGCCATCTCGCTGCCGCGTCTCGCGCAGCCTCCATCCGCCTGAGGCAACTCTCCCTTCAGTTTCCGCTCTTGCGAATCGCCAGTTCCGGCATCAGTGTCCGCACTGCGCGTGATTGTGCGTGATGGGTGAATTGCTCACTGAATCCCGGTTCGAAGCCATAGCCATCGATGAGTGTGCGCAGGGCGTCGATCTTGCTCTTGCAGGCAGCCATTCCCTCGTCGGCCGCCTGGCGGATGTCAGGCAGCTTGTCCACTCGCGCCATGGATTCCTTATAGACGCAGCTGTTGTACTCGCTCACGCCGCTCATCATGGCCGTGCGCTCCTCCATGGTCATGTCGCCGGGTGAGCGATAAGTAGCCTCGCTCTCCTCGGCGCCAGCCACGGGCGCGAGCAGCAGACCTTGTGCCAAGGCCATGGCGCAGAGCGCGCCGTTTCGGTGTGGGATTTTCGACATCGAGGTTTTACTCCGCATCAAATTGCGCGCGTTTGATTTGCCAGGCTTGGGGTCTTCCGCCCACTTTGTCGCAGCCGAGTCTCTGGGCTGGCTCCCCTGGCGCGATGATGCCGTCCATCAACCCCTGTGGTCGATCGACGTGAACTCTCAGCAGGCGGTAGCGAATCGTCCGCGACGGGTGCTCATTGTGCATCACGACCAGCTTCCCGCCTTCACTGAGGTTGTGGCAGCGACCATCCAGCACGGTTTCCAGTCGCAGCCAGACTCTCGGGTCGGACTCATCCCGGATCTCGGCTGCGCAGGCGAAGCTGACACCCCCGAATCCCACCATGGCGCCAGCAAGAATCCCCAGGACGGATGGGCTGCTTCTCCCTTTGCGGCCTTTTCCCGGTGTTTCGGGCTCTGTCTTGCGAGCGCTATGAGAGGTCATGGAGTTACTCACAGATCCTGTGGATAAGTATGTGGATGGCATGCGCACTGATGAGGTTAGGGCAAGAGTTTGCAAGATTCTGTAACAGAACGGTCAAAATCTCGCCAGATTCTTTAGTGCTTATTAATTCATAAAGTTATGAGTGATTCATGAGGTAATCACGCGGATTCAAGACTAAACGTGAATGCCGAAAGGTATTTTCTTTCACGTTGTGTAAAACCCACAGGCCTGAGAGGCGCGACGCCTTGTCAGAATCGCTTCATTGTGCTGCGGAGGCCGGCCGGAGGAGAAGAGCCGGTTGCAACTACCGGGCAAGTATCTGGAATTACCTTTATCTTTTAGCACGTTGGTGGATAATCATCAGGATGAATGGAAACTATCTCACGCAACTCCTTGGCCGCGGCTCCAGCCACGGCATGGTCCTGCTGCTGGCAGTCAGTCTTCTGGGCTCGGGCTGTGGCCTGCTCGGTACGCGGGGCGGTGAGGAGACTTCTGCAGCGATACCACGGGCACCTTCCACTTGGTCGACGCCTGGAGACCTGCCAGCCGCGCCCGGGAACCTGGATACCTTGGGCCTGGTGGCCTATGCAGCCAGCATGCAAGGCAAGCCCTATCGCGTCGCGGGTGATTCACCCAGCGAGGGCTTCGATTGCAGCGGACTGGTCCAGCATGTGTTCGGGCAGTTCGACCTGTACCTTCCGCGTGATACGGCGAGCATGGCAGAGTTCCTGCCAGCGATATCCTTGTCCGAGGTACAGGCGGCCGATCTGCTGTTCTTCAACACCCAGGGGCGGCCTTTTTCCCATGTCGGGATATACCTCGGGGATGGGCGCTTCGTACACGCTCCCAGTCCCCGGACCGGGCGCGTCATCATCTCTGCCGTCGACAACCATTATTGGCGCAACCGCGTGACCGGCGCCCGCAGGCCGGCCCCAGTGACCTATGCACTCTCGAGCCGGGAGGGCGGGGTCGCGCGCACCCGCTGAGGCCATTGTCGCTCGGGAAAATTTCTCGATCGAAAGTGACATAGATCCATAAATCGAGACGGACCGTATTGCAAAGCGCTGCAACATGGTTCAACATCCTCGGCCAGATTGCATTGCAGCATCTCCAGATCTAGCGAGGGAAACCCCATGGACTTCCAGATTGACGCCGCCTCCGACACCCTTGACTCCGCGCACGCCCCGTTGGGGCACGCACCGCTGGGACGACTGACCCCCGCCCGCCAGACGGTCATCCGTATCCTCAAAGCCACCGACCGCGCACTGACCCATCACGAAATCGAGCAGCAGGCCCGAGCCGATGGTATCCAGTTCGACCGCGTTACCCTGTACCGGGCGCTGGAGTGGCTGGTCACCAAAGAGCTTGCCCACAAGGTTGCGGCGGAAGATCGCATCTGGCGCTTCAGCGCTGCGCGCGGTGCCAATCGCGATCAGGCCTACTTTCACTGCACCAGCTGCGGCTCCGTGTACTGTCTGGACCTCGCCCCCGGCTATGCGCCGGTCGCCGTTCCGGAGGGCTTCAAGGCCAAGCGGGTGGAGATCATGGTGCGCGGGGAATGCGCCAAGGCCGACTGCAAGCGCTGAACCACCCTTGAATCTGGTCACCGGCATTCACGGCCGGTGATCTTCCCCTACCTTAGTTCCGCCGGTCGCCCCGGCCGGCATTCTCCTCAACGTTTCCTGCCAGCCGATCTGGTGCCCGCTCCTTGGCCCGCGATGCCGGCCCCGGTCTCAAGCAGGCTGCGCAGCATCCAGGCATTCTTCTCGTGAATCTGCATGCGCTGGGTCAGCAGGTCGGCGCTGGGTTCATCGCCCGCCTTGTCCACCTTGGGAAAAAGTTTCCGCGCAGTGCGAATCACGGCCTCCTGGCCGGCGATGAGCTGCCGGATCATGTCCTCAGCGGCGGGCGTGCCGGTTTCCTCCTGAATACTCGCCAGTTTCATGAACTGGGAGTAGGAAGCGGGCGCGGGGAAACCGAGCGCACGGATGCGTTCGGCGATCGGGTCGAGCGCGTTCCACAGCTCGGTGTATTGATCCATGAACATCAAATGCAGGGTGTTGAACATCGGACCGGTGACGTTCCAGTGGAAGCCGTGGGTCTTGAGGTAGAGGGAATAGCTGTCTGCAAGCAGGTGCGCGAGCCCGTCCGCAATCGCCTCCCGGTTCTTAGTGCTGATACCGATGTCCATGCCAATCCTCCTTCGAAAAGTGATCAATGAGCGGCCGTATATTGCTCTCGAGGCAGCGGTGCCACAAACACCCCGATGATCACCCGAGTCGAACGACCAGTCGATCCGTGGCCAACATCTTCAGCCCGCCAGCGCGCGCGTCATCTCCCGGTGATAGTGCGCAAGAGCAGGCTCATTACGGCCGAATACGGTGTGTGACTGCGCTGCGCTGTGAAAACCCTGCTGGATCCCCTCGCCCAGTGGGAAATCCTCGTTCTGCACGACATTGAGCACCACTTCGAGATTGCGATCCCAATGGCGACGGGCCTTCTCCGTCAGGGCAGGAGTGGGTGAATACAGGGACAGGCGCATCACAGCCTCATCGGGTGAACTGCCCGGAAAGATCTGCCAGAGCTCGATTTGCTCGCCCTGCCACACCACGACGGTGTTGGGGAACAGAATGTAGATGATGACTGTGTGCGGCAGCACCGACCATGAGTCGTCCGCGGCAGGTGCTGTTGCAGTGGTGATCGATTTGCGCGGCGATACCAGCCGGAAGTGCTGGCCGTAGGCATCGAAGAGGCCGAGATTTTGGAAGAAGGTGCTGCAGATCGAATCCCGATGCAGCACGCAGAAGTGGTATGACTCGAGGAAGGTGTCGATCACCAGCTTCCAGTTCATGCGGCGGGTGATCTCGCGCGAGGCGTAGTGCGAGAACGTGCCGAGGCCGTAGGAGCCAAGCTCGGGGCCCAGATTTCCCAGCCAGGCAGCGATGTCCATGCTCTGCCCGGGTGTGGGACACACCCACAACATCCCGTGCTGTTCCTCGGCCGCCAGCCGGGTCAAACCGAAATCTTCGCGCGCAAGCGCGGCGAAGGACGCTTCATCCGGCCTATTCACCAGACTGCCATCCAGACTGAACACCCAGGCATGGTAGGGGCAGGTGAAGCCGCGCGCTGCACCACAAGCCTCTGCCAACCGCGCGCCGCGGTGGCGGCAAACATTCAGGAAAGCGCGAAAACGGCCCTCCAGATCGCGCACCAGCAAGATGGGTACACCAGCCAGATCATGCACACGATAGGTGCCGGTGTCCGGCAGATCGTTGCTGAGACCGAGACAAAGCGGCTGCCGCCGGAAAAACACTTCCTGCTCCCGGGCCGCCACTCCCAGGTCTATGTATTCGGATACCGGCTGCAAATAGGGCGCCTCTGATCGATCCGTTCCCTGGGTATCGATGAGATTGAGAAGCCGGCGTGCGACGTTGAGTTGTTCTGCGTGTTGCATGGCGTTGCTCGTTGTCTGTTCCGAGGTGTCCGGGTTTACGCGGGTCGGACCCAGACGCTGTTGTCATGAAAGGCCGCTCCACCCACCGGCCCGGCGGGATCCGCGCCGGTGAGCGCATTGATGCCCAGTCCCCCGGGAAAAGCATCGTTGGGCCACAGACTCTCACAGATGACGACACCGCGCTGCAAGCCATCGAAGCTCTCCGGCACGAGTTCCACCTCGCCGCGGGCGTTGCCCACCTTGATTCTTGCCCCGTCTGCCATGCCCAGCGCGGAAATGTCCTCCGGATGCATCATGAGGCTCGGATGTTTCTCCCGGCGACGTGAGGACGGAGTTTCCGTGAAACTGGAATTCAGGAACTGCCGCGCCGGAGCCGTGACCAGCCGGAAGGGGAGTGTCTCGGAAGAGGTCTCGATCACGGCATGGTGATCCGGCAGTGACGGCCACTGATGCCCCGCGCCGAAGGCCTGCGGGCCAACCTTCGACCAGTCGGGCGCGAAGTGGAACTTTCCGTCCGGGTGGCCAAATCCTTCGAGGTAATGCGCGGTGGCGAAATCGGGCTGGCAGTCTATCCAGCGCTCGCGCTCCAGACGCTCCAGATCGCCCCAACCGGATTGCCGCAGGGTCCAGTCGATGATTTCGCGCGAGCTCATGGCGAAGCCCCGGTGACTGGCGCCCAGTCGCGAGGCGAGTGCACAAATGACGTCGTGGTTGCTGCGACATTCGCCCGGCGCCTCCACGATTTTCGGGCCGAGCAGGATGTGCTGTTGGCCGCCTGCCTGGTACAGATCGTCATGCTCCATGAACATCGTGGCCGGCAGCACGATATCCGCCATCTTCGCCGTGTCGGTCATGAATTGCTCGTGCACGCAGGTGAACAAATCTTCGCGCAGGAAGCCGCGGCGTACGACATTGAGATCGGGCGCCACCGACATGGGATTGGTGTTCTGGATGAACAGGGCGGTCACGGGCGGGCCGCCGGAAAGCGCCTTTTCGTCATGCGTGAGCACGGCTCCGATGCGGGATTGATCTAGCAGACGCACGCCAGGGTCGCGCAGATCGCTGCCCTCGATGAGGGAACGATCCCAATGGAAGATGGCGCCGTTGTTGTGGAAGGCGCCACCGCCCTTGTGCAGCCAGGCACCGGTCACGGCGGGGATGCAGGCAGCGGCATGCATGTTGATGGCGCCGTTGCGCTGGCGCGAGAACCCGTATCCCAGCCTGAAGAAGCTCTTAGGGTGCTCACCCACCAGACGCGCGAAGGCCTCGATTGTCTCCACCGGCACGCCACTGATGGCACTGGCCCAGATGGGCGTGCGGCTTTGCAGATGCGCTTCCAGTGCCTCCGGGCAATCGGTGTAGCGCGCGAGGTACTCGCGGTTGGCGTGACCGTCCCGGAACAGGCAGTGCATGACGGCGCAGGCAACGGCACCATCGGTCCCCGGGCGCACGCAGACAAAAAGGTCCGCCTGTTCCGCAGTGGCATTACGGTAGGTGTCCACCACCACGATCTTCGCGCCACGTGCGCGCCGGGCGGCCAGCGCATGGGTCATCACGTTGACCTGGGTGGTGGCGGCATTGGTGCCCCAGATGACGACCACTTCCGCGTCGGCCATTTCGCGCGGGTCGCAGCCCGCGAGCTTGCCGGTGGCGGCGAGAAATCCGGTCCAGGCGAGAGTGACGCAGATGGTGGAGTACTGGCCCGAGTAACGCTTGGCGTTGCGCAGGCGATTGATACCGTCGCGCATCACGAGTCCCATGGTCCCGGCGTAGTAATAGGGCCACACCGTCTCCGGACCATGACGTTGCTCGGCCTTGAGCAGGGCCTCCGCCACTTCGTCCAGCGCCGCCTCCCAGGTAATCCGCTCGAACCGGCCCTCGCCCTTGGCGCCGATCCGCCGCAGGGGATGGAGGAGTCTTTCCGGGTGGTGGATGCGCTCGGCGTAGCGGGCAACCTTGCTGCAGATGACTCCAGCCGTGTAGCTGTTCTCGCGTGCGCCTCGGACCCTGCCAATGGTGTTCTCGTCCAATGCCTCAATCTCGAGCGCACAGGTGGAAGGACAGTCGTGGGGGCAGGCGCTGTAGCGCAGGCGGGTCTCGGCGTTCACGGGACGGACTCCGGGAGGGGAGGGTACGGTCGCAGTGTGCGACCATGCCCCGCCTAGGGCAACGCCCGGCATTTGCGTATGATTCAACCCCTTTCCCCGAGTGCCCTCACCATGAAGCTCCGCTCCGTTCCCTTGCGCCTGGTGCTGTTGCTGCTGAGTCTGTCCCTGCTGGGTGGTTGCCTGAACCTCAGCCAGACACGTGTCACCCCCGAACATCGCCAGCTCAAGAACAAGGTGGGCGTGGTGGTGCTTATGGATCCGGCACCCCGCATTCACCACATGCAGCTGTCGGTGCTGAAAAGCACGGCGAGCCAGCTGGAAATTCCCGGTTGGAACGTGCGCGCGGTGGTCTCGGAGTACCTTGCCCAGCGCATGCGCGGCATGACACTGGACGTCAAGTCCGTGCAGTACGACGACAGCACCTTTCCCAGCCCTTATGACAGCAGCATGGCCTATCCCGCCTTCGAGCGGATGCGGCAGCCGCTGGGAACGTGGGCCGCAGGGCAGGGCCTGGACATGGTGGTCGTGGTCTACCGCCAGATCAGCGAGGACTTCTTTGGCGAATCGATCGAGAACCTCATCGCTTATGGCGTGGCGCGGCACGCGGAGGAACGCACCGATGCCTATGCCACGGTCTATCTGGAAGCGCTGGACACCTCGGGACGTCTCATCGGCAACTCGGACGGACAGAAAAATATCCGCATCGACGATGCGCTGTGGCGTGCGGAATTCAGCATGGACAAGCAACGCGTGGCGGTGTCCGGCGCCACAGGTAAAGCCTTGCGAGAACAGGTTACCCAAGCCCTGCTGGATGCCGTGCTGCTGGCGGCCCAGGAAGCCGGACTCTCCCACTGATTGCCTCACGGAGCCACCCGATGCATTTCGTCATCATGGGAGCAGGTGCCCTCGGTATCCTGCTTGCAGCTCATCTGTCCCGGGCTGGACATACGGTCCAGCTTGTTGCGCGTGGCGCACGGGCCCGGGCCCTCGCCGAAGCCGGTCTCGAGGTGCGAGGCCTGGCGACATTCCGCGCCCGATGCACCGTCCTCGATGATCCTTCATCCCCGGGCGAGACCGATGTCTTCATCAATACGGTCAAGACCCATGACAGTGCACAGGCGCTGGCCTCGCTGACGCGCCTGCAACCGCGCGTCGCCTTCTCGGTGCAGAACGGCGTGGTCAAGGAGGCGGAGCTCATCGAACGTTTTGGCGCGGCTGCCGTGCTGGGCGCCATGGCTGACTTCAGCGGTGAGCTGGAGGATGACGATGCGGTGCTCTTCACGCGCAACATCAATCTCCATCTCGGTGAGCTCGACGGTGCGCCGTCTGCGCGCGCCACCGAAATTGCCACCGCCATCCATGACGCCGGCATCAATGCCCGCGTGGCCACGGATATCCAGAGCGTGATCTGGTCGAAATTCACGGGCTGGGTCGCCTTGTTCCTGATGTCGGTGCTCACGCGCCGGTACACCGGCCAGTACCTGTCGGATCCCGATGTGGCGCTGGTCGTCGCCAGGATCGTGCGCGAGACGGCATTGCTGCCCCAGTCACTGGGGATTCCACTGCAGGACATCTCGCCCATGCCGGTGCTGGGGATTACCAGCGACACCGAGGCGGAGGCCGTGACCCGGGTGGTCGGCGTGGGGGAGCGCATGCACGCCAACGCCCCGCTGCACCGTCTGTCCGCCTTGCAGGATCTGTTGCGGGGCAAGCGTCTGGAGCTCGATCAGACGGTGGGCTATGCCTGCCGGGAAGGTGCGCGACTGGGTCTGGCGCAGCCCGTGCTCAACACCTGCCATGGCATCGCGGCCGGGATCAATCACGGATTGGGTTGAGTGGGAAGTTCCGCCATGGCCGCAGTCATTGGCAATGCCCGGCCCAAGGGGCACGCGCGTTCACTGCCCTGGATGGACTATGGCTTGCTGGCGCTGGTGTCCTGCCTGCTGCATCTGTGGGTGTGGCTGTGGTTGCAGGAGCCCTCTGATCGCCCACCACCGGACACTGCCCCGCGCGTCGTTGAACTTACGTTGCTACGGCCCGCACCACTTCCTCCTGCCGTGCAGCCGCCGGCTCCCCCTCCGGCGGAACCGGTGGCCGCTCCCGAGCCGCCGCCGCACAAGCCCCTGCCGAAACCTGCGCCGCGTCCCAAGCCCAGTCCGCGGCCCAAGCCCCGGCCGGAGCCGCTGGTGGAAACCCCACCCGTGATCAATCCGACTCCCGTCGCTCCTCTGCCCCTGCAGCCGACGGTTGCTCCGACGGTGGAGGTGGCCCCGCTCGAGCCTGTTTTCGTGCCGGCGACGCGTGCCTCCTCCACCCGCAATCCCAAGCCCGAGTACCCGATGATCGCCAAGCGGCGCGGGTGGCAGGGAACGGTTCTGCTGGAGGTGGAAGTAAAGGAGAATGGCCGGCCCGGCAGCGTCAAGGTGCGTGAGTCCAGCGGGCGCGAGATCCTCGACCAGTCCGCGGTTCGCACCGTGCGGCTCTGGCTCTTCAATCCGGCCACGCGCGATGGCCAGCCGGTGAGCAGCCTCATGACCCTGTCCATCGTGTTCAAGCTCGAGAGATAACGAGGAAAGCGCAGCGTGTTAGCGAATATGTCCAGCGACGGCGTGGTCACCCTGACCCTTTACGTGCTGATCCTTTTTTCGGTCGCCACCTGGACCGTGGTCCTCTACAAGGTGGTCCAGCACCTGCGCGCCAGCCTGCGCAACCGTGCCTATATCCAGGCTTTCTGGGCGGCGCCCAATCTGCCCACCGCCCGTGCACTTGCGCTTTCCCCCGGGCCTGCATCGCGCATCGGGGAGGCCGGATTCGAAGTGCTGGAAGAGGCCGACGATGTGCATGATCTGGCGCACTCCGGTAATCGGCGTGAATTGCTTGAACGCTGCCTGCGCCAGCAACTGCAGAAGGAGCGGCGGGCATTGGAAGGCGGGCTGGCCTTGCTGGCGAGCATCGGCAGCACCTCGCCTTTCGTCGGCCTGTTCGGCACGGTGTGGGGAATCATGTATGCCCTGCAGGACATCACCAAGGCCGGCAATGCCTCGCTCGATGTGGTGGCCGGACCTATCGGTGAAGCCCTCATTGCCACCGCCGTCGGGATTGCCGTGGCCGTGCCGGCTGTGCTCGCCTACAACTTCTTCCTGCGTCGCATGAAGACCGTGATTGCGGACCTCGATGATTTCGCCACCGATTTCCTCAATCTCGCGGCGCGGACCGGCTTCCGCCTCGAACGCGCAAGCTGAGGACTCTGCCCATGGCCATGAGTTCGCAGGGTGACAACGACGAGGTGATGAGCGAAATCAACGTCACGCCGCTGGTCGATGTGATGCTGGTGCTGTTGGTGGTGTTCATCGTCACCGCCCCCCTGCTGACCAACGCCATCCAGGTGGATCTGCCGGAGACCGAGCAGACCCAAAGTCCGGATGATGACAATGCAGTGACGGTGAGTGTGGATGCCAAGGGCATCATCTTCGTGGAAAAAAAACAGATCGCGCCTGAGGACCTCACGCGCGCGCTACAGGATCTCAAGCTGCAGCGCCCGGATGTGAGTCTCTTCCTGCAGGCCGACGATGCCGCGCGTTACGGCATCGTGGCCAAGGTGATGGCGAGTATCGAGCGCTCCGGCGTGAGCCGGGTGTCGGTGATTACCGCGACCGAGTAGGCGCCTGACGCTGACCGCCCGAATCACGTCCCTGTCCGCCGCGCCCCTGCGCGCCACGGCCCTGACTCTGACCCTGACTCTGGCCTTGAGGCCGACGCGCATTGCGCCCGGGTGAACCGTCCCTGCCGGAATGACCCCGCCGCTCCGGCGGAGGGATGTCGGACGGGCGCTCCGTCTGCACGTAACCGTGCACCGTGAAGCGTTCGATCTTGCGACCCAGCAGGCGCTCGATGGCTGCGAGTTGGGCAAACTCATCCGCGCTCACCTGTGCATGCGCTTCTCCTTCGGCCCCGGCCCTGCCGGTGCGTCCAATGCGGTGCACATAATCCTCGGCCACCTGTGGCAGCTCGTAGTTCACCACGTGCGGCAGTTCATCGATGTCGATGCCGCGGGCCGCGATATCGGTCGCCACCAGCACCTGCAGCGTGCCTGCCTTGAATTCGGCAAGCGCCCGCGTGCGCGCGTTCTGGCTCTTGTTGCCATGAATGGCCAGGGACGGGATCCCTGATTTGCTGAGCTGCTCCGCGAGGCGGTTCGCACCATGCTTGGTGCGCACGAACACGAGCACCTGGAACCAGCCGTTGTCCTTGATGAGCTCGGTAAGCAGATCTTTTTTCTGGCCCTTGTTGACGAGGCACACACGCTGGCTGATCTGTGCCGGGCTCGCGCCGCTGCGGGCCACTTCCACTCGCGCCGGGTCGTGCAGCAACTGCTGCGCGAGGGTCACGATTTCGCTCGGGAAGGTGGCGGAAAACAGCAGGTTCTGCCGCTTTGCGGGCAGCAGCTGCAGCACGCGCCGGATATCACGGATGAAACCCATGTCCAGCATGCGATCGGCTTCGTCGAGCACGAAAGTCTCGACACCCGAAAGATCCACGGTTTTCTGTCCGGCGAGATCGAGCAGGCGGCCGGGGGTTGCCACCAGCACATCCACGCCACGCTTCAGCTGCGCGATCTGCGGATTGATGCTGACGCCTCCGAAGACCACCAGTGCAGAGAGTCTGGTGTAACGGGCATAGTCACGGAAAGAAGCTTCGATCTGTGCCGCAAGTTCCCGCGTGGGAGTGAGGATGAGGGTGCGCACCGCCTGGGCACGAGGCCGGGGCGTTGAAGACAGCCGGGCCAGGATAGGAAGCAGGAA